>ENA-OQAZ01001019-OQAZ01001019.1-human-gut-metagenome-genome-assembly--contig:-NODE-1019-length-14515-cov-3.071587_pt1 | contig 14515 bp, 21 predicted proteins | sample MGYA00242737_ERZ504531 | MGnify/ENA primary metagenome ERZ504531 (study PRJEB26092, sample SAMD00036244) | human gut metagenome | host: Homo sapiens | study: EMG produced TPA metagenomics assembly of...
CACTGTGCAGGGTGCCGTCGGTTCGGCACGCATACGCCGCGGGCCACGCTGCATTCTCGGAGACAGTGTTCCGAGCAGATAGCTTACCATGCAGTAGTCGTAATAGCTGCCGTCCTCGTGGGTGGACAGGTAATCATACATCACCCGGAAGGCCTCCGGGCCGTAATAATCATCGGCATTGATGACTGCAAACGGGCCGTCGATGAGGTCCTTTGCAGCCAGAACGGCGTGGCAGGTGCCCCAGGGCTTGACACGGCCCTCCGGCACGGCAAAGCCTGCGGGCAGCTCATCCAGCTGCTGGAAGGCGTATTTCACGTTCATGGCCTTGGATACACGCTCGCCGATGGCTGCCTTGAAAGCATCCTCGATCTCATGCTTGATAACAAAGATCACCGTCTCAAAGCCTGCGCGGCGGGCATCGTAAAGGAATAATCCACGATCACCTGACCGTTCGGCCCCACCGTCGATCTGCTTCATGCCGCCGTAGCGGCTGCCCATGCCAGCCGCCATGACCACCAGTACCGGTTTGTTCATATAAGGTTCCTCCCGTATCTGAGCCGCAGCCGCGGCAGAATATTTATTGTCTCATTATACTCCATTTTGGACAGAAAAACAATTTGAAATGGCTCCGCCTCGCTCTGCCATTTTTCAATCGTCCCTTCGTTCCGCAAGTTAAAATTTCCAAAATATGCAATTTATTCTTGCGAAAGTATTGTTTTTGCCATGTAAATATTGTATAATGGCGTCATCAATGCAGGTTTTACCTGTCAAAAAGCGTCCTTTAGTGAAAGCAAAGCTTTCCAACACGATCAAGAAAGAGGTATTTTATCATGAATGAAGCCGTTACCAAGCGCTTTCTGCTGTATTTCCGCCTGATGCTGCTGGTGTGGATCCTGATCGCCAATGCCATCATCCATGTGACCGGTCTGGAGTACAGCTGGCTGATCTTTCTGAGCAATATCATGATGTTCACGCTGGAAGGCGATGTGAAGGATCGCTTCGTCACCGTTGAGCTGGGTGGTCTTGTGGGTCTGATCCTCACTGTGATCGCTCTGCTTTCCATCACGGCCCTGACCCCGGTGCTGGGCGGCTTCTTCGGCTTCCTCATCCCGCTGGCCGTGGTGCTGTTCATCCTCATCATCCTGCACCCCTACGCACCCAAGGTGCTGAACAACGTGGGCTTTGCTACCTGACTGTGGCCTGCATCGACACCACCGCTCTGGCCACCCACCTGCCCCAGTTCTTCATCACCTTCATCGTGGGTTCCATTCTCTTCAACGGCGTGTGCGTGCTGCTGATGAAGCCCGCCAAGGCTCTGGCCGTCAAGAGCGTCCAGAAGGAAAACGTGTAACTCTCTTTACGGAGTATATAACATAAGCGAAGGCCCCGTTCCGATCGGAACAGGGCCTTCCCGTTTATGTGTTGTTATTTGCCGAAAATTGCACACTGTCGATTTTTGTGCTATACTGGTCGCGCTGCCCTTCCCATTCTGGCATCAGAAGGGGGTGAGGACCGATGAACTCAATTTTAGTCAACTTTCTCGTGGCTGTCGCAGCGCAGGTAACGGCAAACTATCTGTGCAAGTGGTTGATAGTCACCGCAAGGGCAAGTAAGCACAAGAACCCCCTTGGAGCGGCAACTCCGAGGGGGTTCACTTTTGTGTGAGACCGATGCAATACTCAATCTCTATCAACTTTCTCTACCCTTATTATATGCATCCTTGCAAAAAAGTCAAGGCGGCGGTATTTTTTTCAGTTTGCGGCATCCATACGGATCCTTACATTCGTTGTTGCCATGCAAAAAAAGCGCCGCTCTCCCCTGCCGGGAAAGCGGCGCTTTGTGTTTTGCAGTGTCTGCTTACAGGCTGCGGTTGCGGATCTCGGCAGTCACCTTTGCGATGAACGCATCCAGCTCCATCGTGGTGGTCTCGCCCTTGCGGTCACGCACCGAGATGTTGCCTGCCTCGGCTTCCTTGGCACCCAGAACCAGCATATAAGGCACACGGTCCACCTGCTGTGCCTCGCGGATCTTGTAGCCGATCTTCTGGTTGTCGTCGTCCAGCACAACACGGACACCGGCTTCCACCAGCTTTTCGGTCACGCCCTCGGCGTAGTCCAGCGTCTTTTCGGAGACGGGCAGCACCTTGACCTGCGTGGGAGCCAGCCAGGTGGGGAACTTGCCCTTGGTCTCTTCGATCAGGTAAGCCATGAAGCGGTCCAGAGAGCCCAGGATGGCGCGGTGCAGCACCACGGGGGTCTTTTCGGTGCCGTCCTTGTCCACGTAGGTCAGGTGGAACTTTGCGGGCAGGCAGAAGTCCAGCTGGCAGGTGGACAGGGTGTACTCGGCACCCACGGCGGGCTTGACGTTCACGTCCAGCTTGGGGCCGTAGAAGGCAGCCTCGCCGATCTCCTCGGTGAAGTGGATGCCCAGCTCAGTCAGCACTTCGCGCAGGGCCTGCTCTGCATGGTTCCACATGGCATCATCGTCGTGGTATTTCTTCTTATCGGCAGGATCACGCAGGCTCAGCACGCAGCGGTAATCGGTAATGTTGAAGTCCTTGTACACCTCAAAGATCAGGTCGCACACGTTTGCGACCTCGCTCTTGATCTGCTCCGGGGTGCAGAACAGGTGAGCATCGTTCTGGCAGAAGTGACGGCCGCGCTCGATGCCCTTCAGGGTGCCGGAGGACTCGTAACGGAAATCGTGGGCGATCTCACCGATGCGCATGGGCAGGTCACGGTAAGAATGGGGACGATTTGCGTAGATCATCATGTGGTGGGGGCAGTTCATCGGGCGCAGAACATAGCTCTCACCCTCCATCTCCATGGCGGGGAACATGTTCTCACGGTAGTGATCCCAGTGACCGGAGGTCTTATACAGGTTCACAGTGCCGATGCAGGGAGTCATAACGTGCAGGTAGCCGCGTGCACGCTCCTTCTCCTTGATATAGTTCTCCAGCTCCTGCCAGACGGTGTAGCCTGCGGGCAGGAACATGGGCAGGCCGCGGCAACCAGATCGTCGGTCATGAACAGGCCCATTTCCTTGCCGATCTTGCGGTGATCGCGCTCACGGGCCTCCTGCTGCTCCTTCTCCCAAGCATCCAGCTCTTCCTGATTGCGGAAGGCCACGCCATTGATGCGGGTGAGCATCTTGTTTTCCTTGTCGTTCTTCCAGTATGCGCCGGACTGCTGGGTGATCTTGAAGGCCTTCAGCGCCTTGGTGTAGGTCAGGTGGGGTCCGATGCACATATCCACGTACTCGCCCTGCTGGAAGAAGCTGAACTCGGTCTCCTCGGCCAGATCCGCCATGTGCTCGATCTTGTAGTTCTCCTTGCGCTCTTCCATCAGCTTCACGGCCTCGGCGCGGGGCAGGATGAAGGGCTTGATGGGCAAATTCTCCTTGACGATCTTGCGCATCTCTTTCTCGATGTTTGCCAGATCCTCGTCGCTGAGCTTCTGGTCGCCCAGATCGACGTCGTAGTAGAAGCCGTTCTCGGTAGCGGGGCCGAAGGCGAAATCAGCCTGCGGATACAGGCGCTTGATGGCCTGCGCCATGATGTGGCTGCGGTGTGGCGGATAACGTGCAGTTCCTGATCCTGCGGGCACTCGTCCACATGACCGTCCTTATAGATGATCTTCATAATGTTTGCTCCTTTGACAGATAAAGTAAAACAAAAAAGCGCTTCATCCCGCACACTTACTCACGGATGAAGCGCCTGAAAAAATCAGAAACGTTCCACGGTTCCACCCGAATTGCACGCCTCTGCGTGCCACTCGCTGTGCTGTAACGGGCGCACCCGGCAGAGGTTCTCCTCTGCGCTCTGCGTGGTAGAGCTCCGGCACATGGCAGGCTGCTTGCAGCACCCTTGCGGGGCAGCCCTCTCTGGGTCATGGAGAAACGGGAACTCAGTTTGTCCGCATCATCGCTTTTACAGGATGAAACTACGCTGATTGTAGCACGTCCCGCCGAAAAAATCAAGAGACGCAGCCATGAAATTTTTTCTTCATTTTTCTTCCTTCGGCTGCAGGAATTCCGAAAAAAGCTTGCTGGTGCGGAATCCCTGACTGGAATACAGGCTGTGATAGCCGGAGAACATATAGCTCAGGCCGCAGGCCAGAGCCATCAGCTCAAACCCGGCCCCGCTGAACAGCTCAGCCGCCAGTACAATGGAAGCCACCAGCGTATTGGTCGCCCCGCAGAACACGCACACCAGACCCACTGCAGCAGAAAAGCCCGCCGGGAGCCCCAGCAGCGGCCCCACCACGCAGCCAAACGTTGCCCGATGTAAAAGCTCGGCACCACTTCGCCGCCCTTGAAGCCCACGCTCAGGGTCAGCACCGTAAGCACCATTTTGCACACAAAGTCCCACGGCAGAGCCTGCTCCAGCTCAACGGCATCCATAATGACATCCATGCCGGCACCGTTATAGCGGCCCACCCCCATCAGGTAGGACAGCGCCACCACAGCCGCACCGCCTGCAGCAGCCCGCACCCACGGATTCGGCAGCAGTTTGGGAATCTCATGCTCAAAAAAGTGCAGCATCTGGCAGAAAATCACCGCCACCACCGCGCAGCACATGGCCAGCACGGCGTGCGCACCACCGTCCGGGCATCCAGCGGCGGCGCTTCCATCACAAACCGTGTGGGCGCAATGCCGGCCTTCAGCGAGATGCTGTATGCAATAAGCGCCGCCAGAAAGCCCGGTACGAACGCCACGGTCAGCATCAGGCCCACATCCACCACCATCATCGCAAACAGGGTCGCGGTCAGCGGCGTACCGAACAGCGCCGAAAAAAATGCCGCCATGCCGCACACGGTAGCCGTGCGGCAGTCATGATTGTTGAAGTGCAGCACCCGGCCGATATTCCAGCCGATGCTGCCGCCCATCTGCAGCGCTGCGCCCTCGCGGCCGGCCGAGCCGCCGCACAGATGGGTGAGCACAGTGCCCAGAAAGATGGCCGGGACCAGCCACGGCGTCACCGAGCTGCCGTCCTGCACGGCCCGCAGCACATCGTTGGTGCCCTTGCCGACACAGCCCGTCGCCTTATACAGAGCTGTGATGGCGATGCCCGCCGCAGGCAGAAGCCATAGCAGCCAGACATGCTCCGTGCGCTGCTCGGTCACCCATTCCACTGCCAGATGGAACAGCGTTCCGATGCCGCCGCACAGCACGCCGGTGCACACAGCCAGAAGCGTCCAGCGGAACAGCGCCAGAAGCGAGACCCGGATCGCTTCCTTATAATGCAGGAACCATTCCTTTATTTTCCACATGTTTCTTCCCCGCACCTCTCTTATTTTCGATCTGATTTTGTCTATATGCGCCAAAACATAACATGTTTTTCTATCAATGTCAACCAAAGAACGGCAAAGGATATTATACAACTTTTACATACCCGGTAAAACAAATGTCAAAAGCCCCGCTTCTTTGTGCGCAGAAGCGGGGCTTTTGATTTGGTTGCCATTAGAGATTTTGGAGCTTTACTCCACATCCTGCAGGGCGGCAAAGTCCTCTTCGCCGGTGCGGATCTTGACCACGCGGGTCACATTGTACACAAAGATCTTGCCGTCGCCGATATGGCCGGTGTACAGTGCCTTCTTGGCAGCCTCCACCACAGCGTCCACGCTGATCTTGGAGACGATGACCTCCACCTTGATCTTGGGCAGCAGGGTGGTATCCACAGGCACGCCGCGGTACTTTTCGGAAGTGCCCTTCTGGATGCCGCAGCCCATCACCTGCGTGACCGTCATGCCGGTAACGCCCAGATCGTTGAGGGCAATCTTGAGCTGATCGAACTTGGAAAGCTTTGCAATGATGGACACCTTGTGCATACCGGTGTCGTACACGCCATCGTGGATCACGGGCGAAGGCTCGCGCACCACAGGAACGGCAGCGCTGATCTGCTTGTCGGTGGCCTTGGTCACATCGTCCTCGCCGAGGTCGGTGTTCTCGTTGGGCACCATGGCAGCAGAGTTTGCATCGGAGATGGAGAAACCAGCGTAAGCGGATGCCAGACCATGCTCGTGGATATCCAGACCGTCGATCTCCACCTCTGCGGGAACGCGCAGGCCGATGAACTTATCGATGAGCTTGAAGATAATGAACATCACAACGACAACGTAGATGTCAACGGTCACGAGGCCCAGCAGCTGGGTGCAGCTGTGCCAGACCGCCGCCGTAGAAGAGACCTGCGTGCTCGGTGTTGGCACCGGTGGAGAACAGGCCCACCGCAATGGTGCCCCACACGCCGTTTGCAAAGTGGACAGAAACTGCACCAACAGGGTCATCCACCTTGGCGATGTTATCGAAAAACTCAACGCTCAGAACAACGAGCAAGCCGGCCACAAAGCCGATGAAGAATGCGCCGAAGGGAGAAACGGTATCGCAGCCTGCAGTGATCGCCACAAGACCGGCCAGAGAACCGTTCAGGGTCATGGAGACATCGGGCTTTCCGTAGCGCAGCCAGGTGAAGATCATAGTCACACAGGTGGCAACGGCTGCGGCAAGGTTGGTGTTGAAGCAGACCAGACCGGTCATGGTCATGGCCTCGTCGGTGGCAAGGCTCAGAGAAGAACCGCCGTTGAAGCCGAACCAGCAGAACCACAGGATGAACACGCCCAGTGCACCGGCGGTCAGGTTGTGGCCGGGGATGGCGTGGGGCTTGCCGTCCTTGTCGTACTTGCCGATGCGGGGACCGAGCATCCATGCGCCCAGCAGAGCGATGACACCGCCCACATTGTGGACTGCTGCGGAACCGGCAAAGTCATGGAAGCCCATGCTCTGCAGCCAGCCGCCACCCCACATCCAGTGGCCGCAGATGGGGTAAACCACCAGCGAGATGGCTGCGGAGTAAACGCAGTAAGCCTTGAAGTTGGTGCGCTCGGCCATGGAACCGGAAACGATGGTAGCCGCCGTTGCGCAGAACACGGTCTGGAACACGATGTACACCCACAGGGGGATATCCAGCCCCAAGTGGCTGTAATCGCCCTGAATGAACGGGTCGAAGCCGCCGATCAGTGCGCCGGTGCCGCCGAACATCAGGCCAAAGCCGATGATCCAGTAGCACGGAGTGCCGATGCAGAAGTCCATCATATTCTTCATCAGAATATTACCGGTGTTCTTGGCACGGGTGAAACCGGCTTCGCACAAGGCGAAGCCCGCCTGCATGAAGTAGACAAGGAACGCTCCCACGAGCGTCCAACAGGTGTTGACGGAGCTGAACATAACTTTTCATACCTCCACGAATGTGATGCCGCAAGGCCACCAGAACCTTTTGGCGTGTGCGGTGTTCCCCGTGCCGATCGCACGCAGGAACGCTTCATTTGCACTCAGGAGACCCTCTATCTTCCCCCGAGCGGCAATATCCCCGAAAACACAAAAGGCGCTGGCGGAATCAATTCCGTCAGCGCCTTTGCTTTCGATGGCAAGAGTATAGTCCCTTTGTGCAAAAGTGTCAAGGGCTCATGTCAAGGTTTTACGTTTTTCACAACGCAAAGAAAGTTATCACGGCAAAAGTTTGGCAAAACTCTGTTTTCAGCTGCGCACTAGTCATTCTTTTCCGCTTCTGTGTCGTTTTCTGCTTTTTTGCGGCCGGAGCGGTGTCCGCCCTGCATTTCCCAGTGCAGCATCAGGCTCATCATGGCGCGCAGCGCAAAGGTGGCAGCCAGCGGCACCACCGACTCCAGATTCTGCAAAAGGAAGGTCTTTGCGATCTCCGCCGACATCAGGAATTCCAGCGCCGTGGTCAGGCCGCTGCTCATCTCGTGGTGGAAATCATGGTGGTCATGGAAGAAGGTCGCCCGCACATAGTGGTAGGTGGCCTTGATAAGACTGGTGACGATGATAAACAGACCGATCACTTCGGCAAGACCCGCGATCATGGGCACTGCGGTCTCCAGAAAGCCTTCCAGTCCATGGGTAACGCCTGCGTTCAGATGATAAAGCCAGCCCATAGCAGCATCCTCTTACAGCAGCGTCTTGACGTATGCTGCCAGCTCCTCGTCCTTGCAGGAGGCGAAGAACAGCTCGCTGAACTTTGCACCGGCCACAGCGCCCTTCAGCAGGTCCTGATCGATGCTCTTCAGGCACTCGATCAGCGGCTTGAAGGTAGCGGCACGCACGCCGTCCAGGATCTTCTTGTTGCGCTGCTCAGGCTCCACGCGCTCCTTGGGGTAGCCCTGACCGTGGCCGAAGCCGAACAGTTTCTCGAAGCAGTACTCAAGGTTCAGCTCACCGCCCCAGCCGAAGCCCTTGGCAAACGGCATGGCAACGGCGTTGCCGTCGTTGACGTGGGCAAAGGTGTAGGCATCCACAGGTCCTCCACATGGCCGCAGATCACGCCGGGGAAGCTGTTCAGAGCCAGCATGGCACCCTCGCCGGTGCCGCAGCCGGTGATGACGTAATCGGCTGCGCCGCTGTTCAGCAGGATGGCAGCCAGAATGCCGCACTGCACATAGGTCAGCTGGGCAGCATCGTCGGCAGCGTACATGCCGTAGTTGACCACCTCGTGGCCCATGGGCTCCACCACCTTTTTCAGGGCAGCTTCAATGATGCCATTCTTGGCGGCCTGACTGTTCTCGTTGATGAGTGCAATCTTCATAGTAGTTTCTTCTCCTTTTATGATCTTCTCCTGCAGGTGCAGGTGTTATACAAAGTCCTCGCGCATGGGGGTAAAGAAGTCCAGCATCACGCCGCCTTCCAGACACACACAGCCGTGCATCACGCCGTCCTGCTTGAGCAGGGTGTCGCCGGGGCCCACCTCGCGGGTCTCGTCGCCGATGGTAAAGCGGTAGCGGCCGGAGACGATGTAGGTGACCTGCGTGTGCGGGTGGCAGTGCATGGCACCCACACCGCCGGTCTCAAAGGTATTTTCCACGCACATGGCATCCTTGCTGTAGGCCAGAATGCGGCGCTTTACGCCCTTGCCGCACACCTCCGGCTCGATCTCGGCATGGGGCACCCATACTGCGTCTTTATGCTGTTTTTCCATTATAACATAACATCCTTTCCCATACAAACACAAAAAGCGGCAGCCAGCAGGCAAAGCCTGCCCGGCTGCCGCCGTGCTCAGTCCTTTGGGATATCCTCAGCCATTACTGAGGCTGCTTGCCGATGTAAGCCAGAATGCCGCCATCGACGTACAGGATCAGGCATTGACAAAGTCAGAAGCTCGGATGCCAGGAAGACAGCAGGTCCGCCCAGATCCTCTGCCTCGCCCCAGCGGCCTGCGGGGGTCTTGGCAACGATGAACTGGTCGAAGGGATGACGCTGCCGTCGGGCTGGATCTCGCGCAGAGGTGCGGTCTGCGGAGTAGCGATGTAGCCGGGTCCAATGCCGTTGCACTGGATGTTGTATGCGCCGTACTCAGAAGCGATGTTCTTGGTGAGCATCTTCAGGCCGCCCTTGGCTGCAGCGTAGGCGGAGACGGTCTCACGGCCCAGCTCACTCATCATGGAGCAGATGTTGATGATCTTGCCGCCGCCCTGTGCGATCATGTCGGGGATGATGGCCTTTGCCACGATGAAGGGAGCGTTCAGGTCAACATCGATGACCTGACGGAACTGAGCAGCGCTCATCTCGGTCATGGGGATGCGCTTGATGATACCGGCGTTGTTGACCAGAATGTTGATGTGGCCAACTTCCTCGGTGATCTTTGCCACCATAGCGTTGACGGCATCCTCATCGGTCACGTCGCAGACATAGCCGTGAGCCTTGATGCCTGCTTCTGTGTAAGCAGCGATGCCCTTATCCACCAGCTCCTGCTTGATGTCGTTGAACACGATGGTTGCACCGTTGGCTGCCATTGCCTTTGCAATCGCCATGCCGATGCCATAAGATGCGCCGGTGATCAGCGCGACCTTGCCGGTCAAATCAAAAGATTTGGGAGTGCACTGTGCCATAATAGAGTCCTCCAATCAAATTGTTCCTTTGCGGGGAAACCCCGTTCTTGCCTTGCAGGATGCCCAAAGCTGAACTCTCGGTTTTAGCATCCTTCTTGTATACAGGGTAACATTCTTTTTGGGCTCTGTCAAGGCATTTTCTTCTGCATTTTTGCTGTATTTTTAATTTTCCGGGAAATTTTTTCGTGAAAAGTCGTGCAAAGCTGCAAAAACCCGGGTTTTTCTTGTATACACGGTTTCAGTCATTAGCGGTGCGCACAATTTCGGCGGAAAAATTTGGGCTTGTTGACAAGAGCCATATTGAGCCATCCAGAATATCATCCAGCTTCTTTTTCTGCTGCCGTGCCACAATGGGCATCAGCAGGGAGGCAGGCAGCAGCTTCTGCGCCGTGGTGCATCCCCGCATAAAGGCTGAAGGCACGATGATGGTTCTGCGGTGCATCATGCCGTGCATGGCTTCCTGTACGCAGAACTCCGGCGTGATGCCCTTGAGGGCAAACACCACCCCCGCCCGGTCGTTGAACTCGGTATCCACCGGCCCCGGGCAGAGCGCACACACATAGACCGGGCTGTGCAGCTCCTGCAGCTCCCGGGCAACGCCCCGGGTCAGGCTGACCACATAGGCCTTGCTGGCATAGTAGCCCGCCATATAGGGCCCGCCGGGCAGCAGCCCCGCCGAGGACGCCACGTTCAGGATGGTGCCGCCGCCTGCCGCGTGCATCCTGCGCACCGCAAAGCGGAACAGCCGCGCCATGCTTCCACATTCACCCGGATCATTCCTCTTCCCGGGCGTCGTCGGTCTCCAGATAGCTGCCGCACACGCCAAAGCCCGCGTTGTTGATAAAGATATCAATGGTCTCCCCCTCCAGCTCCTTGAAAAGGCGCTGGCAGTCCTCTTCCTTTGCAAGATCGGCAGGCAGGATGCGGCAGGGCGTACCCAGTTTTGCGGCCAGCGCTTCCAGCCGGTCGGTGTGGCGAGCGGTCAGGATAAGCCGGCAGCCCAGCTTTGCATAGCGGCGTGCAAACTCCTGCCCGATGCCGGAGCTTGCACCAGTGATCCAAATGGTCTTTTGCATGGTGATTTTCCTTTTTCCTCTCGCCCCCAGAGCGGGGGCTTTCTGTACTTATTGCCCCTATTTTAACACAGTTTGGCCGCATTTTCTATGCAATTTTCGTAAACTATAAAAAGAGTGTCCGGAACACCTGCGGCATCCCGGACACTCTCATAGATTTTATTTCAACAGGTTGTCGTTGTCGAAGTAATCGATGCGCATGGACTTGCGCACCTCGGCCAGCGTAGCAGCGGCAGTCTTTTCCGCGTAGGCGCTGCCCTCCTTCAGGATCTCCACCACCTCGGGCAGGCGCTGCTCCCACTCCTTGCGGCGGGTGCGGATGGGCTCCAGCTCGGCCTGCATGACGCTGTTCAGGAACTTTTTCACCTTCACATCGCCCAGACCGCCGCGCTGATAGTGCGCCTTTACCTCGTCGAGGTTCTGGTATTCCGGCCAGAACTCGGCAAAGTGCTCCGGGCGGCAGAAGGCATCCAGATAGATGAACACCGGGTTGCCCTCCACCTTGCCGGGATCCTGCACACGCAGGTGGTTGGGGTCGGTGTACATGGACATGACCTTCTTTTTGATGTCCTCCGGTTCCTCGGACAGGTAGATGCAGTTGCCAAGGCTCTTGCTCATCTTGGCCTTGCCGTCGGTGCCGGGCAGGCGCAGGCAGGCGGCGTTCTGGGGCAGCACGATCTCCGGCTCGGTCAGGGTATCGCCGTAAACAGCGTTGAATTTGCGCACGATCTCGCAGCACTGCTCGATCATGGGCTTCTGGTCCTCACCGGCAGGCACGGTGGTGGCGTGGAAGGCGGTGATGTCCGCAGCCTGACTGATGGGGTAGCAGAAGAAGCCCACCGGGATGCTGGTCTCAAAGTTGCGCATATGGATCTCGCTCTTGACGGTGGGGTTGCGCTGCAGGCGGCTCACGGTGACGAGGTTCATATAGTAGAAGCTCAGCTCAGTCAATTCCGGCACCATGGACTGGATGAAAATATGGGTCTTGGCGGGGTCGATGCCGCAGGCCAGATAATCCAGCGCCACCTGCAGAATGTTCTGGCGCACCTTTTCCGGGTTGTCGGCGTTATCGGTCAGGGCCTGTGCATCGGCGATCATAACGTAGATCTCATCGTACTCGCCGGAGTTCTGCAGGCGCACCCGCTCCTTCAGGGAACCGACATAGTGGCCACATGCAGGCGGCCGGTGGGACGGTCGCCGGTCAGAATGATTTTTTTCATGATGTTCTCCTTTATTTGCCGGAAGGCGGCTCGCCCTCTCCGTCTTTGCTCCGCAAATCCACCTCTCCCAAAGGGAGAGGCCTTGGCATAACGGTATACTTCGTGTAGACTGCCAAAGGTCCCACTTTGGGGGAGCTGGCGCGAATGCGCCTGAGAGGGCGAGGATGCTGCTCTTAAAAGCATCCGCCCACCAACAAATTTTCAATTCTAAAACATGCTTTAAGTATATCCCGCCTCGCATTTTCTGTCAACAAAAGCGGCCGGAGAAAAAGAAAAAAGCGATGGAAAACTTCCATCGCTTTGCTGGCGCCTCTTGCCTGACTCGAACAGGCGACACCCTGATTAACAGTCAGGTGCTCTAACCGACTGAGCTAAAGAGGCATCTATATAAAACGGCACATGACCGTTTTACTACTATAAAATGGTGACCCGTACCGGAATCGAACCGATGTTAAAGGCGTGAGAGCCTCTGTCTTAACCGCTTGACCAACGGGCCATACGTCCATTTTGCATCGGGTGTTCGCTCCCGACTTGGCTATTTTAGCATAGCACGCCTGCTTTGTCAACACAAAAATTCAATTTTTCAAAAAATCTTCCGCACTCGGGCCGCGCCGGTGTGGAACAGGCCCAGCGCCAGCCCCAGATATACGCCGATCACCGTATCGTTCTGGTCAAATTCCATCTGCTGGCGCTGCGGCAGTCCGGCCAGTGTACCCTTGTATACGCACCGCAGCTCTTCCAGCCGGGTGTAGTCGTTCGGGTGCATCAGGGTGCTGTGCTTGGGCAGCTCCATGGCACCGCTCTTTTCCAGCACCTCGCTGACGAACTGGGAGCAGAAATAGTGCCGGCGGCGCTTCCAGCGGATATGCATCCCGCAGAGCGCAAGACCGATAACGTTGAACTGGTAAAGGCTGCCGTGGGCCATCATGTGCTCGGCACGGCGGCGGGCACGGGTGTAGGCTTCATCGCTCACATCCAGCGCATACAGTGCACAGGGCACGTTCTCCCGCAGACGGAACACACCCCGGTTCAGGTATTCCCTGCTGGGCTGCCGGGAACATGGTATAGCCGTTTTTGCGGGTAGAGCTGTACAGGCAGCTCAGGTCTTCGTCAAAAGCCAGCGAAGCGTGGGTATAATTTGCACCGGTAACAGCGTAAACAAGGTTTGAAAGCAGGGTACCGACCGGGTGAGCAGGATGTAGATGGTCTTCATGATCTTTTTCCTTTTTATATGTAGCACACAGAAAAAGCGGGGCTGTCCTTTTGTCAGATACAGTATACCACAGGCAAAGCTTCTTTGTCATAAAAATCGTCAAAATCTCGTAAATTTTGCACAAATCGGGCCGTGGATCCTGTTCCGATCTTCCTGCCGCGCCGTTTTGCGGGAAGGGCCGTTTTTGTGCTCGGTTTTTCATGCATCCCAGCTCGTCAAAATTTTATCAAAAAATTGTTTTTCTGCCTTTCCACCTTATTTTTTCAGGTCTCGCCCCCTGCTTTTGTTTCCTGAAATTGTTTCAGGCAGTTAAATTTCTTAATGAAATTTGTTTCTTTTCTGCAAATAGCACGATTCGTTTATTGATTTCGGGATACTTTTATGTATAATGGTATACAGGAGAATTTGCATTTACAAACTGCAAGCCTTCTGCGCAGCGCCCGGCCCGCCGGGAAACGCTGTGCTCTATACAGGACGTATGGATCAAACGAAAGTAGAGGTATAGCGAATATGGCAAAGTTGGATCTTACCAAGTATGGCATTACCGGCACGACTGAGATCGTGTACAACCCCTCCTACGAGCAGCTGTTCGAGGAAGAGACCAAGCCCGGTCTGGAAGGCTACGAAAAGGCCAGGTCAGCGAGCTGGGTGCTGTGAACGTTATGACCGGCATCTACACCGGCCGTTCTCCCAAGGACAAGTTCATCGTTATGGACGAGAACTCCAAGGACACCGTGTGGTGGACTTCCGACGAGTACAAGAACGACAACCACCCCGCTTCTCAGGAAGCATGGCTGCTGTGAAGGCCATCGCTCAGAAGGAGCTGTCCAACAAGCGCCTGTACGTGGTGGATGCATTCTGCGGTGCCAACAAGGATACCCGCATGGCCATCCGCTTTGTCATGGAAGTTGCATGGCAGGCACACTTCGTCACCAACATGTTCATCAAGCCCACCGCTGAGGAGCTGGAGAACTTTGAGCCCGATTTCGTTGTCTACAACGCATCCAAGGCCAAGGTTGAGAACTACAAGGAGCTGGGCCTGAACTCTGAGACTGCTGTTGTGTTCAACATCACCAGCAAGGAGCAGGTCATCGTGAACACCTGGTACGGCGG
>ENA-OQAZ01001020-OQAZ01001020.1-human-gut-metagenome-genome-assembly--contig:-NODE-1020-length-14513-cov-1.715557_pt1 | contig 14513 bp, 13 predicted proteins | sample MGYA00242737_ERZ504531 | MGnify/ENA primary metagenome ERZ504531 (study PRJEB26092, sample SAMD00036244) | human gut metagenome | host: Homo sapiens | study: EMG produced TPA metagenomics assembly of...
GAAAAGACTTTGAGAAATCGTCTGCCGAACGGAATTTAACACTTACTTTCCCGGATACTGTCACAGAGATAAAAAACATTCCTTATATGACAGACGGCTCTGCCGCAAAAGACAACACTTCTTTGGACACGGACTTCCCACTGCAAAGCAGTAAATCACACATCTGCGATTCACACCGTCTGGACTGTTACCGCCCGAAAAAACAGGACGGCGAACTTCTCCCGGTAATTGTAAATGTGCATGGCGGCGGACTTTTACTTGGCAGCAAAGAATTTAACCGGTTATTTTGCATGCGGTTAAGCGAACTTGGTTTTTTAGTCTACAGCGTGGAATACCGTCTGATACCGGACTGTTCATTTTTCGACCAGTGTCAGGATTTAGCCTGTGCCATGGACTTTTTAAAAACGCGGATTTCTTCCGATAACGGTGATCTGTCCCATGTATATGCAGTCGGAGACAGTGGCGGTGCGTGTCTTTTAACCTACACTGCTGCCCTGCAGCATGCCCCTGCCGCAGCAAAAGCTGCCAAAGTCACTCCGTCTTCTTTACATATCAATGCGCTGGGACTCATCAGTGGCATGTTTTATACAACAAAAAAGGATAAAATCGGGTTGTTTCTTCCAAAGTATCTTTACGGAAAGAATTACAAAAAGAGTGCCTTTGCGCCGTTTGTAAATCCCGAACACCCTGATATTATAAAGGCACTTCCGCCGTGTTTTCTGGTAACCAGCCACAACGATTACTTAAAACGCTACACGTTACAATTTGAAAAAGCACTGGCACGTTACCAGGTGCCGCATGATTTACTGAATTTTCCGAAAAATCCGAAGCTTACACACGCTTTCAGCGTATTTGAACCGGAACTTGACGAAAGTTTACAGACAATGAAATCCATGATTGATTTCCTTCAAAAATACTAGAACAGGAGATGACACTTATGAACTATGATGAAAATGTTTTCAAAGAAAAAGCCAACATCAAAGCCCGCAGAATCTGGCTGGTCTTTGCACTTTTGCTCACAGCCAACTATGGTTCCGATGCCGCAAACGGCCTGTATCCGTTTTCTAATTACATTATTTTTGTAGTATTATGCTGGGTTCCTTTCTTTATCGGCGATATTCTGCTGCGGCTAAAAGGAAAATCAACTGATTTGTACAAATATGATCTTGTTATCGGATACGGTATCTTTATAACCTTGTATCCTGCACAACAGCTTCACCAATTGCATTTACCTATGTGCTTCCTGTCACAAGCCTTCTGGTTCTTTACAAGAACCGCAGCTTATGATTCGTTGCGGCATCGCCAATACGCTTGTCATCATCGGCAGCGCTTATACCGCGGTGTCGTACTTGGCTGCAACTCTGCGGCTGATATAAAAAAATTACCAGCTACAGGTATCCTGCATTGTTTTATGTTATATCTGCTACGTGCTGTCTATCCGCCATTTAAACGAATCTGATGGGGCTTTAACCGACAGTATCAAGGCTGACTTACAGCGTGTCATCTCAACCGTTGAAAAGGTAAAAACTGCCAGCAATACCATTATGAACGGTATTACCGTTGTCCGTGAACTGGCTTCTGAAAACAAACACGGCTCTGACGTTGTTTTACTTAGCATGAATGAATTAACTGACAACAACGGAAAATTACAGCAGCATACCACCTCCTCCACCGATATGACCGGTGATATTAATGCACAGGTGGAACACGTTGTTGCATTAATCAACGAAATGGTTTCCTTAACAGCTGAATCCGTTACACATGCACAGACCAGTTCCACAGACCTTGACGAACTGGTAAAAACTGCCGGAACGATGTCTGAACTGTCTGGCGAAGTTGAAAATGTTTTACAGGAATTCAAATCAGAATTTGAAAAAGTAAAAGAAGAAACCGGTACGATTGACAGCATTTCAAGCCAGACCAATCTGCTTGCCTTAAATGCTTCCATTGAAGCTGCCCGTGCCGGCGAAGCCGGAAAAGGCTTTGCGGTCGTTGCCGAACAGATTCGCACATTAAGTACCGAAACCAAATCTTCATCCGGTCAGATTCAGGATGCCTTAACCCGTCTGGATGAGATTTCAGAAAAAATGACATCTTCTATCGAACAGACCTTGAAACTGATTCAGCTGACCCTTGAAAAAGTAACCTTAACCGGCGAAAATGTCGGTAAAATTACTGCGGATTCTTCACAGCTGGGTGAACATATCCAGGTTATTGACACCGCTATTAAAGAAGTGGAAAATTCCAACCGCCAGCTGGTTTCCAACATGGAAAACGTTACTGATATTGTAAATGTCATGACCAACTGCATTTCCGACTCTGACGAAACGACCAAACGCATGAGCAGTAAATATGAAGAAACGGCTCTGAATATCAACAACATTGAAGATGTTATCCAGGATTTAATGTGCGAACTGGGTATCGGCGGTTTCATGGGCATTGATGATGTAAAGCGCGGCATGAAGATGACCGTAACCGTTCATGATGATGCTTCTTCTAAAGACATTGAATACCACGGTGAATTACTGGAACAGGTTGAAAATACGCTTTTTGCCTCTCTTGAAAAGAAGCTCAGCCTGCCAAAACCGGCAGCATGTACCGTACAGGTTACTGTCGGTAATGTTCTTTACTGCTGGAGCCATGCCAAGATTCAGTCTGACAGCGGTAAAACAGCTGCGGAAGAAACTTACCGTATTCAGATTACCAGCCGTCCGCAGATTATAAACCGCCGGAAATATCCACGCATGGATATTTCCAACACCTGTACGATTACCATGAAAAATTCCGGTGAAACCTTTAAGGGTCAGTTAGACAATATCAGTGCAAACGGTTTTGCCCTTCTGGTAAAAGACCCGTTCTTTGCCTCTGCCAAGGGCCGTGACATTTCCATTGCCATTGATAACTTTGCACTGACCGCCCATTCCGTACTGGAAGGCCGAATTATCCGTTCTTCTGAAAATGAAGGCACGTATATCGTCGGCTGCCAGATGCCGGAGGACAACTACTACATTATGGAATATGTAGAAAGTGCCCTGCGCGAAAATCCGAAACATGTGTAAAATATAAGATAACTACGATAAAACAGCTTGAACCAAACGCCACCGTAACCGAAGGCTTATCCGTTATGCAGAATGAAGTGACCGGTTCCGCTTCTGACATCGCCGCTATTTCAGCCGGTCCGCCATGGTATAGAACTGGTAGTAAATGCCTTTCTTTTCCATAAGTGCTTCGTGGTTTCTTCTTCGGCAATGCCTTCCTGCGTAAGCACTAAGATTCTGTCCGAATTGCGGATACTGGATAAGCGGTGTGCAATGGTAATCGTTGTTCTGCCCTTTGACAGCTTCTCTAACGACTTAGCAACCTCATACTCGCTTTCATTGTCCAGCGCCGAGGTCGCTTCATCCAGAATCAGTATCGCCGGGTTCTTTAAAAATACCCTTGCGATGCTGATTCTTTGTTTTTGTCCGCCGGAAAGCTTCACACCTCGTTCTCCGATATAGTCTGATAGCCGTCTTTTAGTTCCCTGATAAATCCATCTGCCCCGCAAGCTTTGCGGCTTCAATAACCTGTTCCTTTGTCGCATTTAAGCTGCCGTATACAATATTGTCATACACCGTGCCCGAAAACAGATAGACGTCCTGCTGTACAATGCCAATCTGCTGGCGCAGGCTCTTTAACGTAAATGATTTAATATTTTTACCGTCAATGCTGATTTCGCCGGAATCAATATCATAAAAACGCGGAATCAGGTTACAAAGTGTCGTCTTTCCACCGCCTGACGGTCCGACAATGGCAACCTTTTCGCCCGGACGAATCGTCAGATTCAGATTTTCAAAGACCTGATTGTGGTCATCCGGATACTCAAAGCTTACATCTTTAAATGTAATATCTCCTGTTACATCTTTTAATTCGACTGCACCCGGCTCGTCAAAAATGTCGATTTTGGCGTCCATAATCTGTAAAAAGCGTTCAATTCCCGTCATGCCGCGCTGGAACTGCTCGGCAAATTCAATGATTCTGCGGATTGTTGCAATAAATGTCGTTACATACAGCATATACGCAACCAGATCGCCCGGCAGAATCATGCCTCTAACCATAAAAATACCGCCGGCAACCACAACTGCCAGATACATCACACCGTCAAACATTCTGGTTGTGGTCTGGAATGCGCCCATATATTTATACGTTTCTTTTTTAATCCCAAAGAAGCTGTGGTTATCCGCATCAAACTTCTGATTTTCCATATCTTCATTTGTGAAAGCCTTCACAACCTTCTGACCCAGCAAGGTATCTTCAATACGCGCATTTAATTCACCAATCTGATACCGCTGTGCCGCAAATGCCTTTTTCATTTTGCGGTTCAGCTTCATACAGGATAGAACCATAACCGGCACAATCACAAAAATAATCAGTGTCAGCCACAGATTAATCATTGCAAGAATTGCAAAGCCTGCAATGCCTTTAATCGCCGCAATAAAGAATTCCTCCGGACAGTGATGCGCAAATTCGGTAACATCAAATAAATCGTTGGTAATCCGCCCCATAATCTGACCGACTTTCGTATTGTTATAATACGTATCAGACAGCTTCTGCAAATGCGCATACGCATCTTTACGCATACCGGTTTCAATCTTTGCACCCATAACATGCCCCGTATATGCCATATAATAATTCGCAATACCATCAATAATACGCAGTACCAGATACAATGCACCCAACATCAGAATTGTCTTTACGGACAACGCCGCAAGATCCCGGATTCCTTCGTTGGTAATATAACGCATAATCAGCGGAAGCACCAGCTCGCAGATTGTTGTCAGCGCCGCACAGAATAAATCCATGCAGAGCGTCCCCATATGCGGCTTATAATACGGTGCAAACCGTGAAAGCAGCTCCTTTGTTTCATACTCTTTCATATTCACGTTTTTGTTTCCTCCCATTTTTCTTCATCTTACTCTCTTTCTTTGTCTGTACACGCATAAATCTATATCTTTACACGCTTCACCCGGCTTCGCCAAACATTTTTCCTAAAGTTTTGTCAAACAATACATTTATTATGTGTCATGTTGCTGCGCCAGCCAGTTCTGTCAACGGTTTTATAGTATATCCCATTTCTTCCCACTTGGTCAACAATTCGTCTAAAATCTGCGCATTTGTCGAAGACGTGGAATGTAACAGCACGATTGCGCCGGGGTGTATTCTTTTAAGCAGCTTGCCAAACGCTTCGTCTTTTGTCGGCTGTTTATCCTGATACCAGTCCACATAAGCAAGACTCCAGAAAAACGTGTGGTAGCCAAGCTCCTGCGCCATTTTTAAGTTTTCAATATTGTATTTGCCCTGCGGCGGACGGTAAAATTTTGTTATCGGTGTCCCTGTAATCTGCTCAAACAGATTTTCAACGTCCTGCGTTTCCTTTTTAAAGGCATCCATGCTTGAAATGGATGACATATCCAGATGATGATAGGTATGATTGCCGACCGTATGCCCCTCCGCAATCATCCGTTTGACTATCTCCGGGCTGGTTTCCAGAAAATTTCCGACCACAAAAAAGGTCGCCTTTACATCATGTTTTTTCAACGCATCTAAAATCGGCTCTGTATTGCCGTTTTCATAGCCGCAGTCAAATGTCAGATAAATCGTATTCTGTGTTGTATCCCCGATAAAATACGCATTGTATTTTTTTAATTCCTCTGCACTCGCATTTCCTGTCGGCGGCTTTCCTTCCGTGCCAAAACCCAGTCCCCAGTTTTCACTTTTTTCATGCAGTAATGCCGACACACCGACACTCTCCGCCTTTTTTGCTGTCAGCGCTCCCAGCGCATACATTACTAAAAACAGCACTGCCACGATACTTACTTTCTGTGCCGTTATCCCCAACCACGGTTTCCTGCTTTCCCTAATGTCTTTTTCCTTTTCTTTGCCATCAGCTTTACCGCGCCTGCGTCCCGACCTCCACAGCAGTTTCATACACCTCTCCAATCCACAAATAATAGATTTTTACCGCGCAGATTTGTTTCATAAGAACCAAATTCCAATGCAAAAAATACTTACACCGGCATTTTTTCACGCTATATACTATATTCCCGCCGTTTTGGACTATTCCTTTTTCATGCTTTTTAATGCAAAATGAGCAAAATGAACGACCGTCATACCAACTACGAATGTTTGATACAACGGCCGTTCTAAGACTCTGCGTTATCCAATTTTAAACTCCTTTTTCTTCGATTCTTCATTGATTTTATGAATTTTACTTCATTTTTCAATTTCTTCGATGAAATCTGTTCTGATTGTACAAAGGTAACATCACCTTTTTATTCCCTGCTCGTAAGTTTTCTTTTTGGAATCTTTTCTTTTAAAAAATCTTCCTTTTTGTTTTCTTACTTAGAACATTGATACATTTTTTGAATGATACCTGATTCCTTGAAATTGCTTTCATTGAATCTGTTTCATTCGGATAATATGAAGCTTCTTTCTGTCATCTTTCACGGGTTCTGACAGTTTCAAGATATCTGAAATATAGTTTCCTTTTACTTCTGCATCTTCATTGACTTTGTTTCCGTTGATAAGAAGACTTGACAATCTTTTTATCAATTTCAAGAAAAATCTCTTGATTCTTCTTTTCAAAATCTTTTACTGGTATCAGAAGTGTTCCGGTCGTATATTTTTGATACCTTTTCAGTATTTGTTTCTTTACACAAATCTGAAATCTTTCATATTATTGTTGTGGTAAATCTTCAATATGAGTGCCAGCCTGTATTACCTTTTCCTTCTTTTCCTATCTCTTTATAGGAATCTTCCATTTGTTATATCGGTAAAGGTATTCTTGCGAGGGAACTGCTATGCCTTACCACTCTCATATTGTAGGTGTATTCCTTCGTTCTGCATTGGAATCAACCTCCTTTTAAGAACTCTTATGTTTTGAAGTTCTTGTTTGTTTGTGATTGTATATTAACACGCAGGTTATTATTTGTCAATACTTTTTTCAAATAAATTTTAATTATTTTCATTCTTTTCTATAAATTGTATATTTTATTATGAATATTCTGACATTTTATACTGACAGCTGTTCTATCGTTTCATATGCCTGCATCAGCATTTCCTTTGTCACTGCATACGGATAATGGCGGATATCGGACATCTGCGGAATCCTGTCCATGGTTTCAAAGAACTGCTCCTCGGTAATGCCGATATCGGCAATGCGCACCGGAAGTCCCAGCTCTTTATTTAAGGCATAAATTTTTTCAAATTCCTCCTGTTGTCCGTCTACAAGCAGGGCATACAGTACACCGAATCCGACAACCTCGCCGTGCAGATGTTCTTTTTCAATGACCGGATACGCCGTCAGCGCATAAAAGCAGGCATGTGCCAGACCACTGTTGTAATCCGGTGTAAAGTCCCTTGTAAGGAAAATGGATACAATCGCTGTCGTAACCACAATCGCTAAAGCTACCTGCTCCAGTGCTTCGGTTGCAACACCCTTTTTATTATCCTCCAATGCCTGTCTGCCGTATTCAAGCATCGGTGTCAGGCACATTTTGGAAAATCCAACACCGACCTCCGTATAATGCGGCAGTTTTTCACCGCGTGAAGAAATCTCAGCTTCGTAATTTTTCGCATACGTGTCGCCGATACCCGCCCACAGATAACGGTACGGTGCTGCGGCAATAATCTGTGTGTCGATAAATGCGTGAGCTGCCGGATGTGTAAAGAAATGTGGTTTGAAAAATGTGCCGTCTTCATGATACATAATTGAAACAGAAGTACATGCCGCACAGTTGGAAGCGATTGTCGGGAATGTAAACACCGGCTTTTCACACTCGATACACAGACATTTGCAGGTATCAATTGCCTTTCCACCGCCCACGGCAAACACCATATCGGCTTCTTGAAATGACGTCAGTGCGGCAAGACGTTCTACTGCCTCATACGTGCAGTCTGTTCCGTAAATTTCTTTTCCGATAATATCCAGCCCGCCGTCCGCCGCATTTTTACTGATTTTGTCAAATGCCGCAGAAAGCGCCTTTTTACCGCCGATTACAAGCACCTTTGTGCCGTATGGTTTACAGATTTTTCCAATCTGGTTATAGACCTCTTTTCCTACAGAATAACTCGGTAAATGTAATTCATAATTTTCTAATTTCATGATTCTATCCTTTCCGCAGACATTTTCATGCCCGCAAAACACGTATCAGTTTTTTAATTTTCAGCTGCTTCGCTGCCCATGACCGGCTGTTTTTTCACGCAGCCTACAATCATATGACAATAAACGGTATCACAATCACAATCAGCGTTGCATAACCGATATAAGAATAACCCGTCTTAACCAGCGGAATTAAGCCAAACTGTGTTGTGAATCCGACAAATGCAACACCCATTGCAAGGGATGCGCCTCTGCCTGCGTTTTGTGTCTTTTCCTTCATGGTCTTTCCTCTTTTCTTTTTGTTACAAACCGAAATAAAAAAAAGATTTCCGTTCCCTAAAGGAACAGAAATCTTTTCTGCACGCCACCTGTATGGAAATCTCACATACGGTCTTTCTATAGTCCGTCAAAACGGCGATTACTACAGTCAGACGATATGCTCTCATCATAACGGTTAGAGTTTCCGTCAGCTCCTACTATCATTTCAGGCTGCCTCATAAGTCCATTCACATGAACCGGAAATACTGCTTTCTCACCACATGCAGTTCTCTGTAATCTCTTACGCTCATGCTACTACTCTTATTCAACGGTTTGTCTTTTTTATTTATTGCTGAGTTTAGCACATTGCTGTGTGAAATTCAATCTCTTTTTTACATTTTAAAATAATCAATGCTCTGTACAAGCTGTTCGGCAATCTGACGGAGCTGTTCGGCACTTTCATACACCTGTTTGAAAGTGCCTGCAACTGCTTCTGTTTCATCGTATGTCTTTTTTGTGCCTTCAACATTATTGCCGGCAATTTCTGAAAGTGCGGACACTGCTTCAACAACTTCACTGCGTGAATCGTCCAGCCGCTTTGTACTTGTCTTAATCTGCCCGATACCAGACATTGAACTGCGGATTCCCGACAGGACTTCTTCAACAATATTTTGAGTTGCCTGCATGCTTTCACTCTGATTCTGTAGAATCTGCTGCATCTGCTGCATATTTTCCACGGCTTTTGCAGAATCCTCCATAAGTACCTGCGTAGTTTCACCGATTTCACGGCTCGATTCGTTGGACTGGTCTGCCAGCTTTTTAATCTGATCAGCAACCACGGCAAAGCCCCTGCCGCTTTCTCCTGCCCTTGCCGCCTCAATTGAAGCATTCAGGCTTAACAGATTGGTTTCTTCCGCAATTGATGTAATCAGTGCTGTTGCTTCGTAAATTTTATTGACGGAGTCATTCGTTCTGTTCGTCTGCTCCTGCACTTCTTTAATCGTATGTTCCACTTCTCCGTTAATTTTCATCAGCTTCATCAGCGTTTCTGCGGCTCTGCTGCCGGACTGCTGCATCTGCTGTGCATTTTCATCTAATATGCCGACCTCCTGCGCTGTCTGCGTTATATTTTCACCCATCAGCTTCATCTGCTCAGACGTATTCTTAGAGGTTTCTGCCTGCTGTGTGGAATTGTCCACAATCATTGCCACTGTATCTTTAACCTGTGTCATCGTGCCGTTGGTGGTGTCTGCTGCCATCCCCAGCACATCCGATGCCGTTGACAGATGCTTTGCATTTTCTGAAATTTCACGGATAACAGACTGCATGGCATCTCTGAGCGTAATCGTAACCTTTGACAATGCACCGATTTCGTCCTTTCTTGCAAGCAGCTTTTCATCTACCCATACTTTTAAGTTGCCCTGTGCCAGCTCCTCAACAACCTGTATACTGCTTTGGATATTACTGCTCATAGACAATGCTATTTTCATGGCAAATGCAATACACACAAGCATAATCACAATCACCGCCATAACAATACTGCCAAGAATCCTGTTGATGACCGCATCTTTTTGCGCCTTATTCGTACCGACAAAGACCATGCCGATAATCTCGCGGTCCGAACCATTCTGATAAACCGGCATGTAATAGCCATAATTTATATTTCCTTCTAATGATACGTTTTCGCTGAAATATTCTTCGCCGTTTTGCAGAACCTTTGTAATAATCACATCGCCCGCCGGTGAACCTAAAATACGGTTTCCATCCGAGTCCGCAGCCGAAGTCATAATGCGTTCGTTTCCGTAGAAAAATGTCACATCCATATCCGTGTTCTTTTTGATACGGTCTACCAGACTTTCCGACTTGGAAATGTTATAGCTGCCCTTCCAGATATCGCCATTGCTGGTCTGTATGTATCGCCCGTATTCTGGTCATATGCCGCCAGTGTCGCCGCCGCCGTGCCTTTTAACGCTTCCTCAATCTGGTTGATTAATGCACCTTTTACCGTGGTAAAGGTTAAAAAAATGGATACAATGCCTAAAAGCAGCACCGGTATAATGGTAATGGATAAAATTTTCTTTTTAATACTCATCTGTAATTCCCCCTATTCGACAACGTGAACGGTTTTAAAGTACCAGTTGATTTTGCCGGTAATCGTTGCGGCATCAAGTGTTTTACCCTGTTCGCCTACGGTTTCTCCCGTATTGGTTTCAATGACACCGTCAAACACACCGTTTTTGCCGGATACAATCTGCTGTTTGGCTTCGTCCACCTTCTGTTTGGTCCCTGCCGCACAAAAATCTGCCAGTTCCGTAATGCTGACCAGATTTTCATTCATGCCGCCGTAATAATTACTGCCGTCCCACGTTCCGTCCAGAACACTCTGTACCGCAGAGGTGTAATAAGCACTCCAGTTCCAGATAACACTACACAAACATGCATTTGGCGCATCTTTACTCATATCCGAATTATAACCGATACTGTATACGCCCCGTTCCTGCGCCAGTGTCTGAGGATAAAGCGTGTCACAGTGCTGTGTAATTACATCACAGTTCATATCAAGCAATGTCGCTGCAGCGGCTTTTTCCGCTTCCGGACTGTACCAGCTGTTTGTTACCTTAACGTAAATCTGTGCATCCGGATTGACAGAATATACACCAGTGCGAAAGCATCAATACCGCCCGTAACCTCTGAATTGGAAGAATCCATTGCGGCAACATAGCCGATTTTATTAGTTTTGGTGTTCATGCCTGCCACAATTCCGCTTAAGTACCGCGGCTGATAGATTTTTCCGAAATAGTTGTTAAAATTTTTACCGTTGCTTAAATAACCCGTGCCGTGTGAAAAATACACAGACGGATACTGTTCCGCTATTTCTGCGGTTGTCTGCATATAGCCCCAGCTTGTGGAAAATATGATATTACAGCCCGCATCAATACACTCTTGAATCGCAGTGCGTGTCTTTTGTGCATCACTGTCATCGACATTGATTTTGCGTATAATCTGGTCATCTGAAAGTCCGAGGTTTTGCTGCATCCCCTGAATTCCTAAATCATGTGTATAGGTATAGCCGCTTCCCTCTGCCGGATCAGACAAATGAATGACCCCGACTTTGATATTTTCTTTTGTAATGCCTGTGGTATTTTGTACCGATACGGTACTGTTGTCAGAATAACCCTGATTGGTTGCATAATCGTCCGGCTTCTGTGCCTGACACCCTGCCAGCAGCAGACTGCACGCTGCTGCCGCAAAGATTCTGTAAAACGCTTTTGTACGCTTACAATACACTTTCTTATTCATATGAATCTCCCCTTTGTCACTACAATACACCCGTGGTTGCATATATATACTATAATTTATCATAAAAATAAGAATTTGTAACGCTTTATTTCGGATTTTTTTAGACTTTTTATATTTTTTTAATACGCACAAATAAGCGGACAAAAATAATTTTCTGCCCGCTTTGCTTTGTGTTTTAAATGGCATCTGCCGTCAATGCCGCATTCTGCGTATTAATAATGCTTAATATTTCCTCACGGATATGCATATATTCCTGTGTATATTTTGCACTTTCCTGATTCGTGCCTACGATATCGTAGGTAAAATCCGTATGAAATTCTTTGACAATCCGTCCCGGTCTTGAAGACATGACAATTACTCTTGTTGCCAGTGCCAGCGCTTCATCGACATCGTGTGTAATCAGGAAAATCGTATTGCCGGTCTTATTCCAGATTTCACGGATTAACGTCTGCATGTTCTGTCTGGTTAAGGCATCAAGCGCGCCAAACGGCTCGTCCATCAGAATCATCTTCGGCTGGTTTACCAGCACCCTTGCAAGAGAGGCTCTCTGCTTCATGCCGCCGGATAATTCATACGGCTTCTGCTTTGCAAAATCCTTTAAGCCGACCAGCTCCAGATACTTTTTAACACCAGCTTCGCGCTCATCTTTTGGAACTTTACGCATTTTCGGTCCGTATTCCACATTTTGATAAATATTTAACCATGGATACAATGTCGGTGTCTGGAAAACAACTCCGCGGTCTGCAGACGGTCCTGTAATCGGCGTATCACCCATCATTGCCGTTCCTTCTGTCGGCTGATGAAATCCTGCTATGATTTTAAGCAGTGTACTCTTGCCACAGCCGGACGGGCCTAATACACAGATAAACTCACCCTTTTCAATTTCCAGATTGACATTTTCAAGTGCTGTCACACTTCCCTTTTCACTGGCGTATCTTAAATACGCATTTTTTATGGAAACGACCGTTTCCCTTTTGATTTCACTTGCCATAACCTTCACCTCTCTCTGCCTGTCTGACATTACTTACCCAATGCGGTTTCAATGTACTTCGGATTCACTGCCTTTTCAAATACGGACTTGTCCGGTACTTTTGTAATACTGCCCTGTGTCTTTAAAAATTCTGCCGTGTCGTAAAGGTTCTGTACCACAGCACCCTTTGCACTGCTTGTTCCAAGATACGTTGAGGAAATCTGTTCACTGCCTGTCAGCCATGTCGAACCGCTCATCTGGAATTTTGCATTGTCTTCTGTCAGTTCCATTGCTTCTGCAATCGTCTTGATTGCGGTGCTTTCATCGTTCTTATACATGGATACGGATTTATCAAGTGCCTTTATATAAGCGGCTACAATATCCGGGTGTGCTTCTGCAAACTTTGTACGGACCACTTCAACATTGGAGGTCATATATCCGGCTTTTGCAAGCTCACCGCTCGTTATTACAGTTTTCTTATTGGATAACTGGGATAATGTCGGCTCCCAGATATAAGCCGCGTCAATATCGCCACTGTTCCATGAAGCGTAGATTTTATCCGGCTGCATATCCAGTACCGTTACATCCGATGCACTTAGTCCGGCATTTTCCATTGCCTTTAAGAGTGAGAAATGGGCTGTGGATGCAAACGGAACCGCCACCTTTTTACCCTTTAAATCCGCTACGGTATTAATCCCTGATGTGCCTGTTGCAACAAGGATTCCACATCACCCAAAACTTCATGAATCCAGATTAATTCCACGCCTAAATCCTGTGCGATTGCAAGCGAAGCCGGACAAGAACCCTCCAGTCCAAAGTCAATGCTTCCTGCCGCCAGGGCGGTGTTTACGTCTTTGCCGGAACTAAATTCCACGATTTCCACGCTGACGCTGTCACCCATTTCCTCCTGGAAATAATTCATTGCCTTTGCAATGCCTTCATCGTTTGGCATCTGCTGTGTACCGATTTTTACAATGGTTTTACCATCCGATGTCGTTGCTTCCTTTTTACTGCCGCAGCCCGTTAATGCAACAGACGCCGCAAGCATACCTGCCAGTGCAGACTTACCAATCTCTTTACTCTCATAATGTTTTCTCCTTTCTTTAATCCCTGTTTTTTGCTTCTGTCATCTATTTTTATCAATCCTTGCCGCTCCACGGAACCAGCTTCTTTTCAAGGAATTTTAAAAGCCAGTCAATGAAAAGGCCCGTAAAGCCCATAACGAAAATACCGACAAAGATAATGTCATTTCTAAACCAGTTGCCCGCATCAACAACCATCCAGCCGATACCGGAAGATGCGGCTACCATTTCGGCGGCTACCAGTGTGGAATATGCTACACCAATAGCAGTTCTTAATCCAACAAAGATTTCAGCTGCACAGGAAGGTAAAATCACACTCCAGAACACCTGCATCCGGGTTGCGCCGACCGTATAGGCGGCATTGATATAATCTTCCTTAATTCTTGCGACTGCCGATACACATGCCACATAAATCGGTGCAAAGCAGGCTAAGAATAACAGTGCAATCTTTGAACTGTTACCGATACCGAGTGCCAGTGTCAGCAGCGTGTAGTAAGCCAGCGGCGGCAGTGGTCTGTAAAATTCGATAAACGGTTCGACAAATGCCTTGATTTTGGAACTAAAACCACTTAAAAGTCCAAGCGGTACAGCCGTTACTACGGAAAGCAGGAAGGCTTTTAAAAGTCGTTCCATACTGGTTCCCAAATGCTGTAATAAGGTGTGTCCCTTATATCCTTGTGTTAAAACTTCTACAAATGAATCCCATGTTGCCTTCGGATGTCGGAATCAGCTTCGGGTCAACCAGTTCCAGTGCCGTTACCAG
>ENA-OQAZ01001021-OQAZ01001021.1-human-gut-metagenome-genome-assembly--contig:-NODE-1021-length-14511-cov-2.508343_pt1 | contig 14511 bp, 18 predicted proteins | sample MGYA00242737_ERZ504531 | MGnify/ENA primary metagenome ERZ504531 (study PRJEB26092, sample SAMD00036244) | human gut metagenome | host: Homo sapiens | study: EMG produced TPA metagenomics assembly of...
GGTACCGTCATTTTCTTCCCTGCTGATAGAGCTTTACATACCGAAATACTTCTTCGCTCACGCGGCGTCGCTGCATCAGGGTTTCCCCCATTGTGCAATATTCCCCACTGCTGCCTCCCGTAGGAGTCTGGGCCGTGTCTCAGTCCCAATGTGGCCGTCCACCCTCTCAGGCCGGCTATGGATCGTCGCTTGGTAGGCCGTTACCCTGCCAACTAGCTAATCCAACGCGGTCCATCTCATACCACCGGAGTTTTTCACACTGTACCATGCAGTACCGTGCGCTTATGCGGTATTAGCAGCCATTTCTAACTGTTATCCCCCTGTATGAGGCAGGTTACCCACGCGTTACTCACCCGTCCGCCACTCAGTCACTAAGGACTTCATCCGAAGAATCCGTCCAAAGTGCTTCGTTCGACTTGCATGTGTTAAGCACGCCGCCAGCGTTCATCCTGAGCCAGGATCAAACTCTCTAAATAAATGTTTGCTCCAGGTCAAAATCAACTCTTGGCTAATTTATCCCTTTTACTGTTTTTTAAGGATCTTTCGATCGTTCGTTTTTATGATTTTAAAAAGAACTTTCGAGGAATGTGTTTCACTGTTCAGTTATCAAAGATCATTTTGCATTGCCGTTTGTCTCAAACAGCTTTTCTATTGTATCATGTCGTTTCCTGCCTGTCAAGAACTTTTTTCAACTTTTTTCTGAAGCTGTTTTTGTTTCTCTCTCGCAGCAACTTTGATATCTTATCACATCCAACCGGCTGTTGTCAAGAACTTTTTTCATTTCTTTTTGACAGCTTTGTGATCTCTGTGAGATCTCTCAGACGCAACTCTGATAGGATACCACCGCTGCCTGGATTTGTCAATAAGTTTTTACTATTTTTCTTGTAATTTATTTATTCGTGTTAATCATTACATTTCGGACAGCTTCCTGATGTTTATAAAAAGATAAAAACAGTGTCCGCATAAGCAGACACTGCTTTTATCCAAAGATCTGTAATACGATCTTCATCAACATATTATTATCATAGATCCATGTCAGGATCGGATCCGACCGGATCTGTCCCTGAAGGTAGATTCCTGCCGGAGTGTCACATATAATTGTTATGATTAGGAAAATCACCCAGATCCAGATCAGTCCCTGTATACATCCGATACAGATACCTCCGATTCGATTCAGTGTACCGATCACCGGCAATGCCGTCAGAATATCAACCGCATACAGGATCATATACATCAATATTGTGGCAATCGCAAACGAAATCAAAAAACAGATGGCATTAATAATCCCATAAGAAAGATATTTCCCCAGATAATCCGCAAAACTTTCTACCGCCAGCCGCTTATAGATCTCTGTATTATTATTTTCCATCAATTTGTCTTTTACTGTCTGCGGAAGCGGCAGTTCTTCTATATAAGATACCTGTCCTGTGATGCTCTGCAGATCATCTCTGCCTTCCAGCTGCTCCAGCAGTACTTCATTACATTTTTCTTCGATACTGATCTGCCAGGTGGTCTTTTCACGAACAAAATCACTGATATACGGATTCAGCCAGGACGTAACACCAAGAACCATTAAAAAGAATACCATTGATATTGCCATGCGGAGCATCCCTTTTCGGAATCCCTGAACCGCAAAGATCAGTACCAGCGCAAGTAATACAAATGTCAGCCAACTCATGTTTTCTCTCCTGTTTATTGTAATCGAATGGTTTCCGTTCCGCTGTCAAGAATCACCATATAACGGTTTCCCGAGATCCGAAAAATATTTTCTACATTTCCTTCTTTTATCGTTCCCTGATATCGGCAGTTTCCTTGTAATGTATAGATACCCACTTCCTTTTCATTGTATACAAAAATCTGTTCCTTGCTGAGTGCAACATGGTCAAATGCGAAATCTACCGTAAACTTCGCCTTTTGGACTCCACCGGTCGTATAAAGCACGATTTCATACGACTTCTTTTCTTTTCCGGTCTTATAGGCCATTCCAACATACTGATCATCGTGAAAGACACTCAGGATATCATCGTCCAGTGTAATCCGGTTACTCTCTTCCGGAATCTGTTTTCCGCTGTATGTCAGGAAACCATTATCCGAAAATGCCAATGTCTGAGAATCACTCAGATAATTCACCTGTGGAATCAGTGTTCCCACGTAATTATATCCACTGACCTGATTGTCCATCTGATTTTGTCCCGTATTGCCAAAATTGTAAAACGCCATAAAGCTTGCCGGCTGATTATCTTTGACACAGAGATACGAAACTGCCATCAGCTGCCCGTTATCCGAAAGCGAGAGATCCACCGGGTATCCCGGATTGTCTACACTGGTTTTGGCAGTTACCAGTTCCTCTCCCTTCTTGTCATAGACATGGATCCAGGTTATCTCTCCATCTGCCAGAACCACACCTGTGATTCCCTGCGGTTGATGCACACTTTCTCTACCGGGAGTTTTGTCTGTATATCAGTAACTCTTCCACTGAAATTGTAAACCCCAATATCCGTTCCTTTCTTATCATAAACTACGCAATACTCACCACGCATGGCTACTACCGGATTCTCCATGGTCTGCGGTTCATTCCACACTTCTTCTCCCTGAGCATTCAGAAGTGTCACACCGTCACCGCCGTATTTTAATATATAATCACCAAATTCTGCATATTCCGCTGTCGTTGTCGTGTCTTCCAGCTCTGTTCTCGTGATCACCTTGTAATTTTTAAACTGCCAGTGATCCACCAGAATCTTACCTCCAATGACAAGACCGACAGCCACTACAAGTGCGGCACCCGCAATCGCAAGTTTCTTTTTGCTCCATTGAGATTCGGGTCGATTCAGCTTCCATTCCTTTATCTTCTGCAAAATCTTCATAATTACCCCTTATTTGTTCCTTTTTTACTGTTTTTTATCATAGCACATTGTCTTCCCTTCGGCAATTTCTATTTCTGCTCAAAGCACCGCTTATGATTCCGGCAACAAAAGTTTTCCGCTGCATAAATAATATCTTCCGGAGAAATTCCGTTCAACTGACAGATTTCATTGATCCGGCTGATCGTCCCATATTGTTTCTGACAGATACTTGTGAGGGTGTCCCCTCTCTGAATCGTATATGTGATAGTCTTAATATCAGCTGTTGTCTGCTGTTCTTCCTTTTTTTCTTCCTGCTGCATGGGTTCCTGGGTGGGCGGTATACTGACTTCTTCCGATGTTTCCCCGTTCGCCTGTGGATTCAGACTCTCCTGGGTGGTATCCTGTGTCGGAACCGGTGCCAGACTCTCTTCCGGCTCTTCAGTTGCCATCGGAGAAAGCAGTGGTTCTTCAGCAGCTTTCTGTGCCTCACTGGTCACTGCAACACTCTGTCCTTCTGTCTGTACCACTTCCTCAACATTCTGATACTGTCTCAGATAAGGCAGACCTACCGCAAGCATCGCCGCCGCACAGCACGCCCCGGCAAGCCAACGATTTCGCGCAGAATGTTTTTTCGCTTTTTCACTCTTCTCTGACTCCGTCGTCTCTTTTTTCTTTCCTCTCACCGTCCTCCTGAAATCGATCACAGCACGGTCCGGTACATGTTCTGTCTCCTCGATGGATTTATTCTCACTCATATCGATCATATACGCCTGCATCGGATCATTTTTTTCATAATAAATAAAATGTCCCGGCACACGTACCAGCTGATTATTCTCATAGACATAAAACGCCTCTTCCATCTCACCCGGCTCCATCAGAAACAACACTTTGTCATTGCCGGCAAAATGATCCAGATGTGTCTTACGGATTTCTTCGGTAATTTCCATATTAAATCCCGGAAACCCGGCAAACCACCCGACAATTTCCTGCTCCGGAAAATATTTTTTACTGTCTTCATACACCTGTCCCCATACTTTATCGTCAAAACGGATATGTTCCGGCGAAAGCTCCAGATCCCGGATCTGCAGGGCGCTCCGGATAAAAATATAATCGCCCTGCCCGGTCCAGTGACAGGAACCAAACAAAATCGCCGCCACCTCGTCTCCGTGAGGATTTCTTGCGATCTTTTTCAAAAAGGTGTAGACATAGTCTTCCATATATATTTTTTTCTTCCCTTTGATTTCTCCGATTTGTCTTACGTTATTTGGCAGCTTCACGTACTCTGCAGTTTCTTTTGTAGTATCGGTTTCTTCTTTATAGATGACTTCGATCTACTCTTCACCCCTTTTAGCCCACAGTATACGCCGTTTTCCATGCGGATTTTGCCGCTTTGTGCAGGAAGATACAGATTTTTTATCGACATTTTCTGCGATTTCTTTTCTGTTCGGAAACGAACGGGCATATTTTTTCATCGCCACGGGTACAATATAGGTAAATTCCGTAACTGTTCTGTACTCTCCCGGTTACTGCATACCCTAGTACAGCGAAAATTAAGTATCTGCTATATTGACGCAGGATGATTTCTTCATCTGCAAGGCGGAGGAATGAGGCGTAGCGGTGGCTACGACGATTGACGACAACGCAGCAGATGGAAAATCAGACAAGTCAATATGGCGGTTACTTAATATTCGCTGTACTAGGATCCCCAAAGAAAGGACGCGTGAGCTGAATGCGCAGAGAAGTTTCATATTATATCAGAGAAAAGAAACGCACCGCCAGCACTGAACTGGCTCATGTGCTGAAAAAATGCATCGGACAGATTGACCGGCCCTGGAAAGAAATTATCATTCTTTGCATCGGAAGTGACCGGATCACAGGCGACAGTCTTGGTCCTCTGATCGGTCAGCAGCTTTCCAGACATCGCTGGAAAAATATCCATATTTACGGAACACTGGATACGCCGGTTCATGCGCTGAATCTCCGAATCCGTACTTGCAGACATCAAAAAAAGACATCCATCTGCGCTGATTCTCGCAGTGGATGCCTCTCTCGGCTCTCAGAAACATATCGGGTATATCACCGCCGGTATCGGGCCGATTCATCCCGGATCCGGAGTACACAAAAGTCTCCCGGCGGTTGGCGATCTCCATATTACCGGAATTCTTAACGCTTCCGGTTCTTTTGAACATTTTCTCTTACAGACCACACGTCTTTCTTTTGTCGTGCAGATGGCAGATACTATCACCGATGGAATCCTTCATACCTTTTCACCTGTCTATGAACGACGCGGCCTTCTTCCTGACGGATGGTTCCACCGGGAAGAACGACGGGATCTTTGCTGGGCAAAGGAGGAATCCGGGCTGGCTGCACTCTCCATCGAAACCAGTTCCGGCAGCATCTCCTGAAGCAGGTCTGAGCGCGGCACCTTCTCAAAGATCCGTTTTAAAAACCACGCAAATGGTTTACCCCAGTATTTGTTCTGTAATACTTTTGCATAATGATCCATGATTTCCCGGGAACCACAGTATTTGTCTGTCAGGCAGATCACATACGTTTCCGGGTATCTTGCGGAATCACGGATACCGGCCACATATGCTTGGTAATTACTTCTTTTTCCACCTTGTTCAGATGAAAATATTTGCAGGCATTTCGATAGGCAGTGATCGGATGGGTGATGGCGTGCAGCCGGTCTCCCGTCTCTTTGCTGTGTTCTCTCCAGTCATACAAAAACAGATCGTGGAGCATGCCGCCTCTCGCCGCCGAGCGGGCATCCAGACCCAGTTTTTTGCAGATTTTATAATTATTGTATGCTACATCCAGACAGTGTTCATAACAATCGGTATCGCAGTGCTGATAGTACTTTTTCATTTCCAGAACAGCCGGATGACTGACGATATCACGAATACACTCATAGAATTCCAGATTCTCTTTTGTGCGTTCTCTCCGTTTTCTTCTGACCGTCTCCCGTGAATCTCTTGCCCGGTTTGCTGACATTTTTTCTGGCATTTTTCTGATCTCCTATATTTTCCTGCTGTACAGTTTTTATACAGACATCTTTTTCAACTTTATAAAACAGGGAATGGAGAAACTTTCTCTCCATTCCCTGTTTTATTATACCGTAAGTGTTCTCTTACTGTAAAGTTCTGTACATTTATTTTTTTAAATAATTACATATATGCTTTGACCTGCTCGTATACACCCTGGTCATCCAGTTTGTATTTTTCCAGAAGTTTTACTGCAGGACCGGACTCGCCAAATACATCCTGCACACCGATCTTCAGTACCGGAGTCGGAGCTTTCTCACACAGTACGTCGCAGACTGCGCTTCCCAGACCACCGATTACGGAATGTTCTTCTACAGTAACTACTTTACCGCATTCTTTTGCCACTGCAACGACCAGTTCCTCATCCAGTGGTTTGATGGTATGAATGTTCACAACTTTTGCCTGAATACCGTCAGCTGCCAGTTTTTCAGCTGCTTCCAGTGCAGAGTTTACGCACAGGCCGGTAGCGATGATCGCCACATCTTTGCCTTCTCTTAAAGTTACACCTTTACCGATCTCGAACTTGTAGTCCGGGCGGTCATTGATCACCGGCACTGCCAGACGACCAAAGCGCAGGTATACCGGTCCCTGATATTCGTATGCTGCTTTTACAGCCGCTCTTGCTTCCACATCATCGGACGGATTGATGACAACCATACCCGGGATCGTGCGCATCAGGGCGATATCTTCGTTACACTGATGTGTGGCACCGTCTTCTCCTACGGAGATACCGGCGTGTGTTGCACCGATCTTTACGTTCAGGTGCGGATATCCTACAGAGTTTCTTACCTGTTCAAAAGCACGGCCTGCCGCAAACATTGCGAAAGAACTTGCAAACGGAACTTTTCCTGCGGTAGAAAGACCGGCTGCGATACCGATCATATTGCACTCAGCGATACCACAGTCGATGTGGCGCTCCGGAAATACTTTCTTAAACATACCGGTTTGGTGGCAGCTGCCAGGTCTGCATCCAGAACTACCAGGTTTCATGCTCTTTTCCCAGTTCTACCAGGGCGTTACCATAACTTTCTCTGGTTGCAATTTTCTTTACTTCTGACATAATGCTTCACCTGCCTTTTCCAGTTCTTCCATTGCTACTGCATACTGCTCGTCGTTCGGAGCGGTTCCATGCCAGCCTACCTGATTTTCCATGAAGGATACGCCTTTTCCTTTTACAGTGTGTGCGATGATTGCTGTCGGCATTCCTTTGGTTGCTTTTGCTTCTTTGAATGCTGCATCGATCTGATCAAAATCATTGCCGTCGATATTGATCACATGGAAGTTAAATGCTTCGAATTTTTTATCAATCGGATATGGAGAACAAACTTCATCAATTGCTCCGTCGATCTGCAGATTGTTGTTATCTACGATCACTACCAGGTTATCCAGTTTGCGGAATCCTGCCATCATGAAGCTTCCCATACCTGTCCTTCCTGAATCTCACCGTCACCTAACAGCGTGTATACACGATAATCGGCATTGTCCATCTTGCCTGCGATCGCCATACCCACCGCTGCAGAGATTCCCTGACCCAGAGAACCGCTGGACATATCTACGCCCGGGATATGTTTCATATCCGGATGTCCCTGCAGGTAAGATCCAAGATGACGTAAGGTTTCCAGATCGTCTACCGGGAAATATCCCTTCAGTGCAAGTGCGCTGTAAAGACCTGGCGCTGTATGTCCTTTGGACAGTACAAAGCGGTCACGATCTGCTTTTTTCGGATCTTTCGGATCCACATTCATCTCTTCAAAATACAAGTATGTGAAAATATCTGCTGCTGATAAAGATCCGCCCGGATGTCCTGCTTTTGCAGCATGAACTGAGGTTATGACTCCTTTGCGGACTTCATTTGCTACTTTCTGAAGCTCCAGTTTGTTCATTCTGTACTCCTTTCCGTACACTGCTTAGAATTATTGTAACTGTTCATTTTCTTCACAGTTACACATGATTGCTCATTCGTCGTCTTAGAGCGTGTCTGAAAAATCATTCCCGCAATCTGCAAGCCCCACTTTGTGGGAGATTTTGCAGAAAGCCTTTTTCAAACCCGCTCTAGTATGCCATATTTTCAAAAATATTGCAAGACTCTATACTTTTTTATGCTCGTGCTTCTTCTCAGCCCTACTCGCCGAATACTGCCTTGTAATCATCCTGGAATTTTTTGATTCCGGCATCGGTCAGCGGATGTTTTATCATCTGTTCGATTACTGCATATGGAACCGTTGCGATATCAGCACCTGCCAGCGCACAATCTGTTACGTGGATCGGATTTCTTACGCTTGCTGCATGATCTGTGTATCCAGACCGGCAACATCGAAGATCTCAGCAATCTCGCGGATCAGATCCACACCTCTTGTGGAAATATCATCCAGTCTTCCCAGGAACGGAGAAACGTAGGTTGCACCGGCTCTTGCAGCCAGCAGTGCCTGGTTTGCAGTAAAGATCAGTGTTACGTTTGTTTTAATGCCTTCTGCGGTCAGCACTTTGCAGGCTTTCAGACCTTCTACTGTCATAGGGATCTTTACAACCATGTTCGGATGGATCGCTGCGATCTCTCTTCCTTCCGCGATCATGCCTTCTGCGTCTACGGTAGTCGCTTTTACTTCACCGCTGATCGGTCCGTCTACAATAGCAGTGATCTCTTTGATGACCTCTTTAAAGTCTCTTCCCTCTTTTGCGATCAGGGAAGGGTTTGTGGTAACGCCACAGATCACGCCCATGTCATTTGCTTTTTTGATGTCTTCTACTTTCGCGGTGTCGATGAAAAATCTCATTGTTTTGTCCTCCTGTTTTTCCTGAAATCTGCCCGGTTATTTTCGGTGTTTTGTAACTGTTCAGTACCTTCACAGTTACGGTGTTTTTTCTTTTCTGCCCTCAGTATAGCAGATTTGTTCTTGTGGTCAACAGGCTTGCGTATTTATAAATCGTATTTTTTATTAATAATTGACTGTTATTAATTAATGTATGCTGTGTTTTCCATCGTTTATTCATGTTTTTTCCTTTATTTTCGCTGTTTTCTCATCTATTTTATTATTAATATTTCCACAGAAACCATTTATTTTTTCTTTTTTTCATGGTTGCTTTCATCCGGCGCATATCCGGTGCTTCCGCGGACGATCAGACGCGGTTCATACTCGATATGGTAAATACTGGTAGGTTCGTCTCCCTTGCGGTAACTCTTCTGCGATTCGATCTTTCGAAGGATGATATCACAGGCATCCCGCCCTTTCTGATCCACGAAATGTTCCACTGTTGTGAGTCCAATGGTATGGAACCTGGAAAACAAAGTGTTGTCACACCCCACCACCGAGATATCTCCCGGGATCCGGTACTGACGCTCAAGAAGGGCATCCATCGCACCAAATGCCATCATATCATTCAGTGCTGCGATCGCTGTAACCGGCTGTCCTTCCCGAAGCAGTTCCACGGTCAGATCATATCCCATCCGGTACTCTGACTCAATATTCGGGATCTCCGTATCTTTGCTGTCTGCCGCAGAGCGCACCAGCACATGGTCTGAAAGTCCCGCTTTCTCAAATTCCATCAGGAAACCACCCACCCGTTTCTGCCGCTGGTGCTGTCTCGCCGTCAGCGGCGGCGCGATAAATGCCACATCCCGATGCCCCAGTTCAAGTAGATGACGCGCCATCAGGATCCCCGGTTTCTGATTGTTCAGGGCCACCGCATCAATTGAAAATTCATCGTCACGGTTGCTGATCACAACCACCGGGATCTCTCCGGACAGTTCTGCCACCTGGCGGCTGAAACTTGGGTTACAGGCATAGATGATTCCCAGAGGCTGCACTTCCCGCATCATCCGCAGATAATTTTCCTCGATCTTCAGATCCCTCTGGGTGTTGCAGACAAACACGCCGTACCCGTATTCTTTTGCCATGGCTTCGATGCCCTGCAGCAGCATGACATAATAAGGGTTTGTCAGTGTCGGGCAGAACACAACCAGAAGTTTTCTGCTCTTTGCCGACCGGCGGATCCGCTGTTTTGGCAGGTGATAATCCAGCTTTTCTGCCGCCTCTGTCACCTGACGGATCGTCTCTTTGGAGAAAGATACGTTATATTTTTTATTTAGTATCATAGAAACAGTGGCCTGGGAAACTCCTGCTTCCCGGGCCACATCCATAGAAGTTGCTTTCTTCTTTGCCATCGTTTTTTCCTTATAATTCTACGCGTCCTTCCAGTGCACGCAGTAGTGTTACTTCATCGATGTACTCCAGATCACCGCCGACCGGAACACCGCTTGCGATACGGCTCACTTTGATACCGGTAGGTTTGATCAGTTTGCTGATATACATGGCTGTCGTCTCCCCTTCCAGACTGGATTGGTGGCAATGATCACTTCATCCACATCTTTTTGCAGACGCAGCATCAGCTCTTTTAACCGGATATCTCCCGGACCGATCCCCAGCATCGGGGAAATAGCTCCGTGAAGGACATGGTACACGCCCTCGTACTTGCCGGTTTTTTCATAAGCTGCCAGATCTCTTGTATTTTCCACAACCATGATCTGTTTATGGTTTCGCTTCGGATTGGCACAGATCGGACACAGTTCCTGATCAGTCAGAGTAAAGCATTCTTTGCAGTATCTGACATTCGATCTCGCGCTGGTCATCGCACCCGCAAGCTGTTCTACCTGATCCTGGGGCATATTGATGATGTGAAACGCCAGGCGCTGGGCTGATTTTGCGCCGATACCCGGAAGTCTTGACAGCTGTTCGATTAATTTGCTGATATGACTGCTGTAGTATTCCATCTTAGAACGGGAATCCTCCACCCAGACCACCGGTCAGTTTGGACATCACAGCCTGTGTCTCAGCTTCCATCTTGCGAAGTGCTTCGTTGGTAGCTGCCATGATCAGATCCTCTAACATCTCTACGTCATCCGGATCTACAACTTCTTCTGCCAGTTTGACTTTGGTCACTTCTTTTTTACCGCTTACGGTCACTTCTACGGCTCCGCCGCCTGCTGCTGCCGTAAATTCTTTCTCTTCCAGCGCTTTCTGATTCTCTTCCATCTGTTTCTGCATCTTCTGCGCCTGTTTCATCAGATTATTCATATTACCAGGCATACCCATGCCGCCTGGAAAGCCACCACGTTTTGCCACGATTGGTTCCTCCTGTTTTCTCTTAAATCATATTTTTGCATCTTTTACTCGTCTTCCGGTTCTTCTTCTACCACGATATCCATGTGAACCGTCTGTTTTAATATATCATCAACCGAGATTTCTGCCAAGTCCTGATGCATATTTGTTTTCTTTAAAAGCATCTCCACTTCCACAGTTTTTCCCGTCATCTGTAAAATCAGATCTTCCAGCAGCTGTTTTTTATCCGGATCATCTACACAGGTCTGCGCCAGGTCGTTGGAGAATTCCACATATAATTTATTCTCCCCGGTATTTCCATTATATTTCGGCACAGCGGTTGTTAAAAATGTCTTGAACATCCCCTGTGTCTGCATCACGATATTTTTCCAGTTTTCCTTGATCCGCTGCAGATCCTCCGGCGCTGCTTTTTCCGGTTTCTTCTCCGGTGCAGATGGTGCTGCCTGGGTTGGCTGTACCGGGATACCGTCGTTCATTCCCGCATAACCCGGCAAAGACTGAACTGCCGCCATCGGAATTCCCTTTTCCATCTGCTCTTCCAGCACCCGGAGCCGGTCCAGTACGGAATCCAGGTTTGTTTCCATTGCAGGTTTACATAATTTAATCAATCCCACTTCCACCAGCACACGTTTCTGTGTGGCATTTCGCAGGTTGTTGGAAAGTTCAGATAACACGCGGATATAGCGCATCAGCGTATCGGTATCGATCAGCTGACTTTCTTCCTGCAGCGCTTTCAGATTTTCCGAAGATACATCCAGAACTTCTTCCGCATCTTCCGATGTCTTGACCAGCAGGAGATTTCGCAGATACCAGGTAAAATCATTGACAAACTGTCCCAGTTCTTTTCCATTGACCAGAAGATCTTCCAGAATATGGATGCAGCTGGTGACATCCTGCTCCAGCACTTTGCGAAGCAATTTGCTGAACACTTCCGTATCTACGGTTCCCAGCACTTCCAGCACCTTGTCAAAGGTCAGTTCCTGTCCCAGATAGAAGGCGATGCACTGATCCAGAAGACTCAGTGCGTCTCGCATGGAACCGTCTCCTGCTTTCGCCACATAGCGAAGTGCTTTCTCTTCCACCGGAATCTGTTCTTTCTCCATCAGTTCCCGCAGCCGTCCGGCGATCGTATCGATGGAAATACGGTGAAAATCATACCTCTGACATCTGGACTGGATCGTCACCGGAATCTTGTGGGATTCGGTGGTTGCCAGAATAAAGATCACATAGGACGGTGGTTCTTCCAGAGTTTTTAACAGTGCGTTAAATGCACCTGCTGACAGCATATGCACCTCATCAATGATATACACCTTGTATTTTCCCTGTGTGGACGGTAGGTAACCTCCTCCCGGATCTCACGGATGTTGTCGACACCGTTGTTAGATGCCGCATCGATCTCGATCACATTCATGGATGTTCCCGCCTGTATCGCCCTACAGGTCGGGCACTCGTTACATGGACTGCCGTCCACCGGTTGCTCACAGTTGACCTGCTTTTGCAAGGATCTTTGCCACGGTCGTTTTACCGGTTCCACGGGTTCCACAGAACAAAAATGCGTGACCGATACGGTCCGCACGAATCTGATTTTTTAAAGTTGTTACGATATGCTCCTGTCCTTTGACATCCTCGAAGGTGTCAGGACGGAACTTACGATATAGAGCGGTATAGCTCATATTTCTCTGCCTCTCCTCAATCTGTCATAAATTGTAACTGTTCAGTAGCCACTGTCTCTCGAGGTGTTTTTATATGAATATGACAAACTCCCGAGACACACAAGCCAAAATGCAACAAAGAGATAGGGCTGTCACAAAGACCAGCCCTTCTCCCTCTGTTACATTACTTTTTATAACTGTTCCATAATTTCACAGCTGTACTTTTTCTGTATCAGTCACCGAAACTGATACCGATTCTTTTGGCATCTTTGATCTCCTGTGCATCCGGTGTTACCACCTTCAGTTTTCCTGCACACTCTTCCAACGGAACTTTTTTTGTCTTTCCGTTGATCAGACCTACCATGTAACCATACTCATCGTTCAGGATCAGTTTTGCTGCTGCAGATCCAAGTCTGGTAGACAGTACACGGTCGTACGGACACGGGCTTCCACCTCTCTGGGTATGTCCCGGAACCGTTACGCGGATCTCCATACCGGTACGGTCTTCGATCTCTTTTGCCACTTTATAGGAAACAGATGGGTAAAGTTTTCTGTCTTCTTCCATTTTCTTTTTCAGTTCTTTTTTTACCCAAGTTGTGCATCTTCTTTGGAAATCGCACCTTCTGCTACTGCCAGAATCGTAAATCCGCTTCCGTTTCTCTTTCTTCTCTCGATGGCTCCCACTACTTTATCAATATCATATGGAATCTCCGGAATCAGGATAACGTCTGCGCCGCTGGCGATTCCTGCGTACAGGGTCAGCCAGCCTACTTTATGTCCCATAACTTCCACGATAAATACACGATTGTGGGAGGATGCGGTTGTATGGATGCAGTCGATGGCTTCTGTTGCAATATTCACTGCGCTGTAGAAACCGAAGGTCATGTCTGTACCCCAGATATCATTATCGATGGTTTTCGGCAGATGAATAATGTTCAGACCTTCTTCTCTTAACAGATTTGCAGTCTTCTGAGTTCCGTTACCGCCAAGAATCACCAGACAATCCAGATTCAGTTTATGATAGTTCTGTTTCATCGCTTCTACTTTGTCCAGTCCGTTATCATCCGGTGTACGCATCAGTTTGAATGGCTGACGGGATGTACCGAGGATCGTACCGCCACGGGTCAGAATACCGGAAAAATCTTTTGCTGTCAGCATTCGATAATCTCCGTAGATCAGACCCTTGTATCCGTTCATGAATCCATAGACCTCCAGATCATCAATATTGTGGGAAAGTCCTTTTACTACGCCTCGCATGGTCGCGTTCAGAGCCTGACAGTCGCCGCCGCTTGTCAGTAAACCTATTCTCTTCATACCTTTTTCCGTCCTTCTTTTCAGATTTTTGCACCCGGTCTTTCACTGCCCCGGTTACAAATTTTTTTCACAATCATCTGATTATTATTATAGCCCATTTTTGCCACTCTCACAAGTAAATATCAGGATTCAGATTGACAAATTAAAAAAAACACGATATACTGAATCCTGCGCAGCCGGGGAGTTAGCGGTGCCCTGTACCTGCAATCCGCTACAGCAGGGGTGATACCAAACTGAGGGCTTTTCTTTGCAGAGCTGCCTTCTGTAAGTGGCGTTGACGTCTGGGTCTTACGCAACAGGAATCTGTGAACCGTGTCAGGTCAGGAATGGAGCAGCACTAAGCAGAACCTTCTGTGTGCCGTAAGGGTGCCTGGGCCGAGTTAACTGCAGAAGTAACGTCTGTGGAGGAAGTTCGAAGGGCGGTGCGCTTTTAAAGTTTGAAAAATAGCCAACGGGGGACGCCCGGAGGGATGCAAATAAGGGAAGGGACAGGCAGTGCGCAGAGCGATTTTAAGCTATGTGCTAACTCCGACTATATTTG
>ENA-OQAZ01001022-OQAZ01001022.1-human-gut-metagenome-genome-assembly--contig:-NODE-1022-length-14499-cov-5.822989_pt1 | contig 14499 bp, 13 predicted proteins | sample MGYA00242737_ERZ504531 | MGnify/ENA primary metagenome ERZ504531 (study PRJEB26092, sample SAMD00036244) | human gut metagenome | host: Homo sapiens | study: EMG produced TPA metagenomics assembly of...
CGTAACGGCCCGCCTTGGAAAGCGGGACGCGGTGCAGTGCCGGCCACGCCGCACACAGTGCCGCCACGCCAAGCCACACCCAAATCGGCAATGCCAGTGCAAACGCACCGTTCAGCGCCGTCAGCAAGCCCAAAGCCAGCCAGTTCCGAAATCAGCAGATCTGCCGCCGTTTCCGCCATGGGGTGGGCAGCGGCCTTGGTGCGGGGCAGCAGCACACGGTCCACAAATACCAGCCCGTAGCGGGGTCGGTGTCCTTGCGGCGGGTCAATCTGCGCAGCCGCTTTACGGCGGCCTGCCCAAAGTGCAACAACTGCTGCGGCGCGTCGGCCCCCTCTGCCAAAACGCTGCCCGCAGGGTCAGCGCGGTAGGTTGCGCCCAACGGCTCGCGCACGGTCAACTCGCCCACGCGGGCGGTCAGTTTCCAGTGGATCAGCTTCGGTGAATCGCCTGCACGGTAAGGGCGCAGATCATAAACGCCGTCGGTCAAATCGCAGCCCGCCGCAGTCACTTTTTCGGCGCAGTTCTGCGGTTTTGTGCCTGCGCCGTCGTCCTCGCCCTCGGCGGGGGGCAGCACACACAGTTCTCTGCTTTGGGGCGGTACGGCGCAGTGCGCGGCAAACAGCCCCAACGGGTCGCGCACGGTGGCTTCCCGCACACGGAACCGCCACAGACCGCTTTTTGCTGCGCGCAGAGTCACGCGCAAATCGGCACACTGATGCGGGGCCAGCATCGCGCCGCAGGGCAGTTCAATGGCCGTTCCGCTTTCGGCGTCCACAGCCTGCAAAACGACACGCAGCTCCGGCACGGGCCGCCGCCCGTTGTTGTGCAGTTTCACCAGTACGGCAAAATCCTCATCGGGGTGCACGGGACGGGCAGGCAGCTGCAGCGTTACCGTCACATCCCTGCGCAGTGTGCGGACATACCACGCCAAAAAGCCGACCAGCAGCACCGCCAGTGACACCAAAAAGACCGCAAACGACGTGCGGCTGACCGCTGCCGCGGCAAACAGCACGGCCAGCAGCAGCGCGCAGCCCACCTTACCTGCCATGGAACGGTTTCTCCGGGCGGGGGCGCGGCACGGTGTGCAGAACATCGTCAAGGATATTCTGCACTGTATCGCCGCCGGTGCGGGCCTGTTCGGTCAGGCGCAGACGGTGGCGGGCCGCATCGGCAAAAATCGCGGTAATATCCTGCGGGGCCACATAATTGCGCCCGCCCAGAAAAGCCGCCGCGCGCGCCATACCGGCCACTGCCCAGCGACGGCACGGGGTGAAAGCCCCAGCGTCAGGCGGCTGTCCCGCCGCGTCGCGCGGGAGAGTTCCACGATATACCGTCTGATTTCATCGCTCATATATACTTCGTCTACCTGCTGCTGCATAGCCAGCAGGTCGTTTTTGTCCATCACCGGCTGCACACGGTCCAGCAGGCGCGGCGCGGCTGGCGGGACAAAATCTCCATTTCCGCCTCCGCATCGGGGTAGCCCATGACCACGCAGACCATAAAGCGGTCCAGCTGGGATTCCGGCAGCATCTGCGTACCCACCGAGCCGACGGGGTTTTCCGTTGCAAAAACGGTAAACGGCTGCGGCAGAACGCGCGTCACGCCGTCCACCGTGACGGCGCTTTCCTCCATGACTTCCAGCAAGGCGGACTGGGTGCGGGCGCTGGTACGGTTGATTTCATCAGCAAAAACAGGTTGCACATCACCGCGCCGGGGTGGTACACAAATTTGCCGGTTTCCTTTTGGTACAGCGAGAACCCCACAATGTCGGACGGCAGAACGTCGGGGGTAAACTGCACGCGGTTTTGGGTCAGGTCCATAGCGCGGGCAAACGCCTGTGCCAGCGTAGTTTTGCCCACGCCGGGGATATCCTCAATCAGCACATGGCCGCGGGCCAGTATCGCCATCATGATTTTCAGCACGACTTCCGGCTTGCCCAGTACCGCCTTGCTTACCTCGGCTGTAACGGCCAGCGCCTTTTCGTTGATATTGTGCATGGGTCAATCCTTTCTATGTCTGCGCCAAATCAGCATACAGCCGATCACGGCGGCAATCAGCAGGCATCCCGCCCACAGGGCGTTGTTTTCCAGCCAAATCACCCAGTTGGAGTACGCGCCGCCCGCGTTTTCGCCGCCGCCCTCGTGGGGCAGGGGAGTGATACTTTCGGGGGTGACTTCCTCCAGCGCGGAGGTTCCGTCGGCCTCCACCGTCACTTGGCGCGGTGCGGCGTCCCAGGTTTCGTCACACTCGGCCAGGTCTGCCGCATGGGTGGCGGCCTCTGCGTCGGGGTCGCGCTCGGCTATCACCAGGTAGCGCTGGGTGTTTTGGGTGTAGGGGTGGCAGGTCGTCAGGGTAAGCAGGTCGCGGCCGGGCTGTATCAGCACGGCGTTTATGTCGTCCGGCTGTATGATTTTCAGCTCGCACACGCGGTAAACCAGCGTGTCCCACGGCGTTGTCATAGTAATTTTGTCGCCGATTTGTATCTGCTGCACGTTGCGCAGCATTTCCGCGCCGTAATAGCCGCGGTGGGCGGCAATGACGGTGTTGGTGTTTTCGCCGCCCAGCGGCATGGAGGTCTGCCCCAGCAGCGCACCGCCGCGGGCCATGTTGGCCGCGTTGGCCCCCAGATAAACAGGCAGTTCCAAGTCCAGACGCGGTATCCACAGCGCGGCGATAACGTCGTCGGGCAAGCCGCAGCCCGTCAGGTCAAAGGCGGGGGTCTCGTAGGCAAAGGGGTCTTTCAGACCGGCTTTGGCCTTGGGCAAAAAGCTGTTGGTTGTAGGCCAGAAACGCGTCGTACAGTTCGGGGTAGCGCGCGCGGGTTCGGCGGCGGAGGTTTCGGGCGCGGCGGGGGCGGCAGCTTCGGCGGCCTGCACAAATTTTTGCACGGTTTTTGTGCTTTTCTGCTCCGTCAGATATCGGCTGACCGTGGGCTGCAGCATCAGCCCAATGCCCAGCAAAATTGCCAGCCATGCAAAAATTTGCAGAAACAGGCGTTTCATCAGTCTTCCTCCTCGCGCTTTTTGCAGCGGTGCAACAGCAGCAGTAACAGCAGCGCCTCGCCGCCGATAACCACACTGCCCGTCACGCTGATCCACGGCCAGGCGTCCACAATGCGCTTTACCACGTTGCCGGTATTCAGCTGTTGGTACTGCACGGTCTGCGGCGTGTCGGGCTGCTCGTCCTCCCCGGTATACGGCACACGGGCGCCGCGCACAAGCATACGGTGGGTGTTGATGGCATAGGGTGTGCAGGTGACCAGCGTGCAGTAGTCACCGCCGGGGATAATTTCCAAATCTTCGGTGTTTTCCGGCTCCACGACCTTGACCTGGTCTACCTGATACGCCAGCACCTCGTCCATGATGTGGAGGTAAAAACGGTCGCCCTCGCCCAGCTTGTCCAGGTCGGTAAACAGTACCGCCTCGGCCAGACCGCGATGCCCCGTCAGCACACTGTGGGTGCCCGCGCCGCCCAGCGGATAGCTGGAGCCTTCCAGATGTCCGACGCCCTTTACCAGCACATCGTCGCTTGTGCCCTCATAAATGGGCAGGTTTACGTCAATTTTGGGTATGGTAATGTAGCCAAGCTCTCGCCCACGTCCAGCATGTCCACATAGCTTGTGCCGATGTCGTCCGCTTCGCCCGCCTCGTTGCGGTCGATGGCATTGTTCAGCTGTTGGTTGTAGCGGCGCGTAGCTCCTTGGCGGCGTCGATTTTCTCGGCGTCCATCGACTGCACGGTGTCGTTGTAGCTTTCAATGACCGAGCTTGCGTGGCGCTGTGCCACCGCGTTGCTGACAACGGGGTACATGGCCACGCCGATGCCGGAGACGATCATCAGCGCAGCAAAGCCAAGTTTTAATTTGACGGTGGTTTCCATTGCAAAGAGCCTTTCTGTAAAGGGGTGACGCACTGCCACAACCGCCCATAGGGGAAGAACCGTTTCCGGCCCTTCCCCTATGGATTACCCGTTTATTTTGCTGTGGGTGTTTGGATGGTGTGCATTACGCACGGTTGGATTTCTTTTTCAGGCTGAACAGAACGCCGACGCCCGCCAGAACCAGCAGCAAGCCGATACCGCTGAACAGCAGCGTACTGAAACCGCCGGTGACAGGCAGCGTAAAGCCCTTGCGGTTGACGACTTTGGCAACAGCAAGTTCCGTTTTTGTGGCATCGCCATTGGCATTAGTGAATGTGGTTGACGTAACCGTGCCATGCTTAACCAGATTGCCACTGGCGTCATATACGTTGGTCTTTTGCCAAGTAGTTGTGGCGGTAACATTCAGCTTAACCTCAACAGGCTTTGTCAGCAGGTTATAGCCCTTAACCGTCTTGGTTTCGACCAGATAGTAATCACCATTGGCAAGACCGTGGGTGTAGTTGGTGGCGTTGTTAGAGTCAGACGTATCAATGATGCCGCTTGCGTCAGTTGTCAAGCCAGACTTTACAAGAATCCAGCTTTTAGTGCTGTCAAGACCTGCTTTTTTGACGGTTTCAGCATTTACAATAGGCGTTTCTCCCGTCTTGGCTTCACGGTACAGGTCAAACACAACGCCGGGCAGTGCAGTAGTTCCGTTTTCCGCAGTTTTTACCACCTTGATGCCAAAGCTGTACATAACAGCGCTGTCCTCAATGGTGTTCGTGCTAGGTGCGGCGGAGGAGTCGTGGGTATTGATTTTATTGGTATATTCAAGTTTCGCGTTATTCGAGTTGCCGTTGCCGCCGACTGCAGCGGTATCCTTTACAACAGCGTTGTAGGTAATGGTCACCGTGTGTCCGGCACAAGCCTTTACTGTGGCGGAATCGAGTTTGAATGCAATTTTGAATCCATCTGTGCCTTCGGCTGCAACCGTATAATCCGTGCCACTCATCAAGGCTGTAGTGTTGTCTTTAATTTTGATGCTGCCTACATTATCCTTCAAACCCGTCGGCGTGTCGGTGACGGTAAAGGTGGAAAGTTTCTCAATGTTCTTCGGGACTTCAATCGTAATTTTGTAAGGAACGGTATCGCCGACACCGTACTGGGCATCTTGCGTCCAACCGGTGCCATTGTAGACTTCCTTCTTCATATCGGGGCGGTGGTTGGCAACTTGAATGGTTGCATTAGGAGTGGCTGTATTTTCGCCTACCTTAATCTGACCATCCTTCTGCACGGTAAAGGTGTGGTATTCCGCATCCAAGATATAGCCCTTGTTAGCAGAATCACCGCTGTATGCATCCTCAAAAATGCGGTAGTCGCCATGCGAAAGCCCTGCAATTGTAATTTTACCGTTTGTGTCCGTTGTCAAATCGTAGGTGCTGCGATTGCTATCGTTTGCAGTAATGTCTGTCCAATTTGCGCCATTCTGTTTCTGTAGCTTGAACTTAACACCCGCCAACGCGACCTCAGAACCACCGCCGGTATAGCCTTTTTCTCAATCGTGATTTGACCGTAGGCGGTGCTGTTTTTCGGGTAAACGTGGACATCATAAATCCAGTCCGTCAGCTTGTTCGTGGTGGTCGTATCAGCAATGCGCGTCATAGGTACAGAAACCAAGAACGGGTCAACAGGGGACGTGACCTTATCGGGGGCGCTTGTTTCAACAACCAGATACAGACCGAAGTCAAGACCGTCTTTTTTGGCTACACCAATATCGGTTCCAGAAGTTGCGGTTGTAACCGTGTCTATCTTGTTGCCATTAACTGTGATTGCGCCAGTTGCTGAATCCTTTGAATAATACTTACTTGCATCTATCTTGGAAAAGTCTTGACCAGTCGCAGCCGCTTGACCGCCATAATAGGCTTTCAGCCATTCCTCATTCTGCACCTTGTAAATCTCAAAAGTTACCCCGCCCAGCGGCTTTGCGTCTGTGGGCGCGGCTTCGCCCTCGGCACCGGTACCCTGTTGGGCTGTTGTTGTCGATGCAGGGTTATACTCATACTTATGAATCGTAATGCTGCCCGTTTTGCCCGATTCCCAAACAGGCGTACCGTCTGCCAGCCTCGTCGTTCCCGTCGTCCCCGCCGTCGTCGCCCCTTCCGCCATGGCGGGCATGGCGCAAAGGCTCAGGGTCAGGGCGGCGCTGAGGATTGCGGTAAATAAACGTTTCAGTTTCATTTTGATGCATACCTCTTTTTTCTATGTTGGTTTGTGTAGAGGGGTGGGGGTCAGGAACGTCTGCCCCCTTTCTTATTGTATCGGAACACCAGCACCAGCAGCACAGCCACCAGTGCGGGCAAACCTATCAGCAGCCACAGGCTGGGTGCGTCCGCGCCCGTGTGCGGCAGGGTAAAGCCCTTGCGGTTGTAGATCGTCAGGGCAATGTTGTACACGCCGCTGGCATCTGTGGTTTTCGAGCCAAACGCCGCGCCATCGCGTCGGCATTGCCCGTCCGCTGTCAGCGTAAATTCGATGGGCTCGGCCAGCAGGGTGTAGCCCTCGGCGGTCTTGGTCTCGGTCAGGCGATAGTTGCCGGGGGTCAGGTCTGCAAAGGTAAGTTCGCCTGTACCCGCGGCGGTCGTGCCTGTTTTCGGCGTTTCAATCGGTACAGTGTTCAGCTTTTCCAGCTTGAACTCCACGCCGCCCAGCTTTATGCTATTATCCTGTGCGTCCTGCTTTGTGATAACCAGCTTATATTTGGCATCTTGCAGTTGGTTGGTCAGGGTCAGCGTTTTGTTGGTCGAATCGCCTGTGACGCGGGTGGTATTGAGAACCTTGTACTTCTTGCCGCCGATCTCAATCACATCGCCATCCGTGCCGCCGTAAAAATGCCCGCCTGCCGACGCGCTTTCCAGCACGCGGTAGGTGTAAGCGACACGCGCACTCTCCGACTTGTTCGCATCGTACTTGTCCAACCCGGTAAACTGTTTGGTCCAGCCTTCGTAACCGTCGGGTTTTTTCAGCTCTACGCTTTCATACCCCGAAACCGTCTGCCAGCTGTTTGCAACGTTCGGCGTTTCGGTGCGCTGCAGTTGCAGGTAAATGGCGTTGGGCAGGTCGGCTTGCGGAATGTCCGTCGTACCGTCCTGCGTTTTCCACTCTTTTTTGACCGTTATGTTAAACAGCTCACGGGCGGAGTTTACAAACGTTGCCGTTACAGCGTTCGCTTCGCCCTCCGCAATGGCGCCGTACACCTTTACGCCGTCCGCGGCAACAGCGCAGTCTTTGCCGCCCTTGAAGGACACCGATTTCAGGCTTGTGCCCGTCTGTTCATTTTCCGACACAACAAACCGTGTGCCGACAGGGATTTTGTCGATCACGATCTCGCCGTAGTACTTGTCACCGTGTTTTTCCACCGTGCAGGTGTACTCTTTCGGCGGGATTATGTTGCCGAGGCTTTGGCCGCCAACATCGCCGAATCGGACAGTAAAGGTAAATTCTTGGCCTTCCAGTGTCTCGCCCTCGGCGGGAACCTTGCGTATAATCAGCTTGCCTGTCTTGACCTTGTTGTTGAAAACCACTTTCAGCTTGGTCAGCTCGTTATCATCGGCCGAATTGCGGTAAGAGCGAAAAACCAGCATGTCAGCGTTCGGTTTTTGGGCCTCTGTGTACGCGTTCTGGGTGTTGTGTCCGTCAAGGGTTGCAACAACCGCCTTTTCCGTTCGGCCATCGTTCGGGGCGGTGCCGCTGACGTTTTGCAACGTGTTAACCTCGCCCGCCGTAACAACTTTACTATTGCCGCTTACACTTGTAACAGGTACGTCGTTTTCGTATACCGTCCAAGTTGTATCGTACAGTTCGGTGTCGATCTGCTCTTGCAGGGCTATGTAGCTGCCGCGGCGGAACTGGTCATTAAAGGTAACGGTCTCACCGTCCTGCAGCAGGAACTGTCCGTTTTCATCCACAACGTCGCCGTTGCCAAAGTTGGAGGAAAACACCGCATAGGCCGCGTTTTCCAGCTTACCGCTTGTGGCAGAGCCATAGTCGGGGACGTTGTACTGCGCGGTGGTAAAGCCTGTTTGTTTCGGCGGGGTCGGCGCACTGCGGAATGTAAAGTTGCGCAGGTAAATGCTGCGCGCATAGTTATCGCCCACCGTTATGCTTTTTAGCTGCGTTTTGTCGAAACCCTCGACTTGTTTCAGGGAGTTCAACATCAGCCGTACGGTGTACCACGTTCCCGGGTGCAGCGCGGTCGCCGCGCCGTAGACATCGCTGCTTTGCAGCCCCTTGGTGCCAAGGCAGCCCATTTGCTTGCCGTTTGTGTCCCAAAGTTCCACATACAGGTTGCTCAGGGCGCAGGTTTCGGTCGACTCGCCCTGCACATAGACATCAAAGGTCAGGTAGCTGTACGGACTTATATCTATGGCTGTGTCCCATGTCAGTGTGCCGCGGCGCTGGTCGCGGTATAGGCTGGATGGGTCACTTTTATCCGATGACCACAGCACGGCGCTGCCTTTGTCTTTGTCTACATTCTCCGGCAGGGACGACTCATAGCTTAATAGTCCCGTGACCGAACTGTATACGTCGTTCGGAAGTTCGTAGGTCTGGATTTTCGGTTTATCAGTACCTTTTGTTTCGTAGTGGGTGGCCAGATTTTGGATGTTGAAGGTGAAAATTTTCTGGTTTTTGAAACTTGCTTGGAACAGCGGGTTCACGTCCGAAACATCGACCTGCTTTTCGACCTGCAATTCGTTATGGTCGGGGAAGTTGAACGCCAGCGCCATGTTAGACTCCCACATGCCGCGCTCCATGTAGTACATGGTCAGGGTGTGGGTGGATTGGTCCTTCAGGGTTTTGGTGGGGCCCTTCTTATTGAACGTGATCGGTTGGCCGTTGTAGTTGACGGTTTTGGTTGTTTCGCCGGGCTCATACCCCTTGTAGACCATGGTATCATTTTGGTCGGTGTTCTTGTTGGAGCTGACGTAGGGGGTTACCTTGTTGTTTGCGCCAAATTCCAGCAGACCGGACGCTTTACCGTGCGCGCCGCCGACATCCAGCATCAACTCGCCGTCAATGTAGACCCACACGTCATCGTCGCCGGAGAAGAAGAACTTGATAGGAACTTTGATGTCGCTGCCGCTGGTGTCTTTTCCTACAACAACATTGCCGTCCTCTGTAAGCGTAAAGTCAAATTGCAGCTTGGCGCCAAAGCCGTAGTTGTATTGGGGGGCACTGCCGCCGTTGCCAACTGTTTCGTTAAACGGGAAGAAACCATACCCCTTACCGTTTGTACTGTTGTCGGCACCACGGTTAAGTGAGGCATCATCTTTCGTACCATTCCCCGCCAGATAGTAGCTTTGGCGGGCGATGTCCTGTTTGAGGTACAGCGAGGTTTCGTTGCTGTCATAGTACCAATATTCGGCTTTGCTCTCCGGGTCGTTAGCGGACTTATTGTTCGGATCCTGCGCAAAAACGGCTTTTTGCTTGAGCGGGAAGGAAACATCCTCGTACACCTTGCCCAGCACGGTGTTAAAGGCGTTTTTGCCTTGCAGGAAGTCTTTGTCAAAGTGCGGGTCAACCGACGCATTTGCGTTGGAATTCTTGGCTCTTAACAGCGGCAGACCGTTTGCCGTACCGTCAGAGGTCTTGCTTTCCACAAGGCCCTGGAAGGTGCAGTTGTAATCGTCGCTTCCTTTACCACTATCATCCAGTGCCGAGTTGTTCACGGCCATAAAAGTATTGTAAGCTGGACTGTTCGTATCGTTGCTCCAGCCGTATAGACCCATACCGGCGGCAACGGTTGCAAAGGGGTTGCCCCAACCATTTATTGACGGTTGGAAATGCCCGGTATAAAGCGGGTATTTGACATTGTCGCTTGCCGTGTAAGCGCTGCTTAGTGCGCGGTTGAACTGCTCAAAAGTGACGTACCCGCGCTGGGAACTCGTGTAACTGTCCGGGTACGTGTCGCGGTTCAGGCCGTTCAGCTCGTAGTCGGTGTAGTAATCGTACAGGGTGCTTGTGATGTACTTTGTGCCTGGCTCTTGCTTGAACTCGCCGCTTGCAATATCCACAACGGTGGTATTTTTGCCGCTTTCGGCATCGCGGACAGAGGCTTTCTCTCCCCAGTAGCCGTTACGGTTGACACCTTCGCCGCCCGTGTAGGCCGACGGGTCGCCGTCGTCGGCAAAGAAGCAGGGTTCTTGCAGGGTTGGGGGGATTTCTGCCGTGCTGTACTTTCTGGTCTTGTTGTCTTTTGCGGGGGCGTTTTGGTTATCCGTTGCGGAGAATTGCACCGCGGTGTAAGTTCCCTCAGGAATTGTGCAAGACCACAGCTTGCGGTCGGCGGCGTTGGTGTCGGTTTCCTGCGTCATCTGCAGCGGTGTGACCGCGCCGTTTGAACTCGTCAGGAAGCAGTACATGGTTTCGCCGTCGCCCATGGCGGACTGCGGTAAATATTCGCCCTCATAACTGTACGCGGACAGCGTGGCGTCAAAGTAAATCTTTTTGCCGCGGTAAGCAAATCACCGCCCGCGCTTGCCCAGGTGCTTGTGGTATCGTTGTAGACATAGCAATTTGCCGCTGTTAAGTCCAGTTTCTGGGCGTCCGCGTAGGGGGATGTGATGAAGTCTGTGGTGAAATCATACAGGGCGCTTTGGCTACTTTCACCCCAAGTAAATTTTACAAACCGCGACTGATTGTCGGGGATCCGGATCTGCTGCGCGGCAAGTTTGCCCGCATCCACTGTGCCGATCGTTTGGCTGTCGGTTGGTGCCAGGGCGCCGTTTTCCAGCTTGTAAAATGTTGCGGTTACGTCGGTAAGCACGGTGCCGCTTGCATTTTTGAAGTAAAGCGGCGTGTCCTTGTAATAGTACTCCACGCGCGTCCATTGGGCGGGGTTGTAGGGTTGATTTTGGTTGAAATGTGTGTTCTGTTGATCATTGTTAGTAATGCCTACACTGACAAGTTTTTTGCCGGCAAGCAGGTCAATCGCTGTCAGCTTGTCGGTATTGCTAACATTGTCATTGCCAAAGGCGTTGATTTCTTCTTTCCAGCTATTGCCTTCTATATACTGGAAGATAATTCGATAAAACCCGCCCGCCGGATAGTCCGTCGAATTCAGCGTAACGCTGAAGATTTTGTGTTGTTTCCCATCTTGGTCGGTTACTGTCTCTCCGGTATCCGCCATGACCTTGTCTATGTAGGCGTTCGTTTTGCTATCGGTGCACGCATGGAAATGAATGGTGCATTTTCCGCCAAGTTTGGAATCGTATCTGCCGTCATCCTCAAAATAAATGGTTGCCGTTGTCGGGATAAAGCCCGTCGATTCACTCGTGTCCGCTATCGTATCAGGTGTGTTCGCGTCATCGTTGTCAGGCAAATCATCCGCAAGCATAGTATCTTCTTCGTTAGGGTTGTCCCCGTCAGCAAAAAGAACATCTTGCTCTGTGTTGGTTTTTGCCGCCGTGGTTTCCTCTGCGTTGATGGCATGGTTTGGCGCGGCAGCCGTATCGGAAGTGTCCGCAGGGGTTTTGTTCGTCAAGGCTGGGTCGGCAGGGGCGGTGTCCGTATCGGCGGCGGGAGTCTGATTTTCTGCCGGTTCCTGGGTTTTGCCGTCATTGTTCGGAACCGTTTCCGTGTTTTGCACAGTGGTTTCCGTTTCTGTTTTCGGCTCGTTTGCGGCGGGCGGGGTGTTTTCTTTGCCCGGAACCGTTTCCGAATCCGTCACAATAGGCTCTTGCGCAGGTTCTACACCCTTGCTTGACGTGTCTGCGGCAGAAATGGTCGGAATCGTTTCCGAACCTTCGTCAAAAAATAAAGCCCCATCCTCAGCTGCATAAACCGGCAGAGCCATACCGACCAGCAGGCACAGGGCGACAAGCAGTGCCGCCGCACGGTGCAGGATAGAAAATGCTTTCGTCATTTGCTTCGACTCCTTTTCTATATGTGTGTTCTCACGATATATCGGGGGAACGCGCGCCATTCGGCGCGATTTTATGCGCTGCGCACATCTGGCCCGGAAACGGACTTTTTCCACAAGCTGAGCTGTATTTACAGTCTTTTTTGAGAATATAGTCCGATGTGCAAACATTGCGCTTACGTCGGGAAAAGTAAGACACGGTATGTTTGTTGTGTGCCTTTTTATTTATAAGGAACAGTATAATACTATGGGATGAAAATTTCAATACGGCTACATTCAAGCAAGTGATTTTTTGGCAGATTGCAAAATTTTGACTTGTCGAATTCGTCACAATGACAAGCGCTTTCGGCAACTATTATACACACCGCCAAGCACTTGTTAAATTTTTGCTGATGCTTTTGCGCAACTGTTGCGCAAAAATCGCCACAAAAAAGCGTACACACAACACAAATTCAACGGGAATGTCCGTGAATTTGGTCGTGTGTGTGCTTGCGGTTTTATCCTTATCCGGAGCCGAAAAGGGCAAGGGTCAGCTTTGTTGGCTTGTCCAAAAGCGGACGGCATCATCCAGCCAGCCTCACAGGCAAGACCCTTGCCCAGCCCCACGCCGTGTCAACGCCGTGGTAGACTGTCAGCTTATGCGGTATTGCCTTATATCTTCCCTGAGTATGCAGACTGTCAAAAAACTCTTGTAGGGGCGAGCATTGCTTGCCCGTGCCCGTTTGCCTGTGAAAAAAACTTACCCGGAAAAGGCGTTGCTGCGCCAAGTTGGCGGGCGACCAATGGTCGCCCCTACATATTCAATAGGCCACGAATGTGATTTTTTGACACGCCGGAGTATGAGCAGGAGCTGACAAGCAAGTTGCGGTGGCCGCATAAAAAGGCGCACGGCAAACACACCCGGCAAGGACTGCGCTTGCCGGGAACAGCATGTGAGAGGTGTCCCTTGCGCTATAGGCACCCGGCAAAGGGGCGCACCGCGCCCCTGGTCGGAGCCTTTGGGGGCGGAAGGCTTTACCCGCCGATGGCATCCTCGACCACGTCCAGCAGGTGACAGGGTCGAGCTGGGCGGCGGTGCAGCGGCGTGCGAGGGCCTCGACGAAGGCGCGGTCCAACGATACGTCGGAGATAAACTGTACGACCTGCTGGCAGCCGCAGAGGTCCCGCGCGGCCAGGATGCCGTAGGTAATGTAGGGCCCGAGCTCGGCGCGGAGAGCTTTTGACAGACAACGCGATAGGTATACACGATTTTCACCCACTCCTGCTATGCTACATAACAAAATATATTGACAAAAAATGGTAACTGGAGTAAAATTGTGGTAGTGTTAGTGTACTTATAGATGCCGCCCTTCACAATATAGCATATCCCGGTGTGCAAAGTACACAACCAGTGCTGGAAATTTTGACGGCGCATTTTGCACCGCCGATTTGCTGTTTTTCCGGCGGTGAATCGCGTTTTGAGGGGAGAGAAGATGTTATGTCCGCATATCGATACCGTGTGGCAGAAGCAATGACCGCTGCGAGGGAGGCAGCGGGTGTTTCACAGCGGGAACTGGCAGACCGCCTGGGCCGGGATAAGCGCACGATCCAGAAATGGGAAAAGGGCGAGATGAAGATCGCGCTTGAGGATTTTCTGGCCGTCTTTGATGCGCTAAAAGTGCAGGTGGAGCCCTACTCCAAATGGATTCGGCACCCAGAGCTTTTCCCCAATGGACTGTCGGACATCCTGCAATACTCCACCGATAAAAAGCGCGCGGCACTGGGGGATTTCTACCGCTGCCAGGCGTCGCCCATGGAGGTCGAGCAGGAATATTACTTTCTGTATGCTGACCACGGCAGCGACTACCACGGCATGTACCAGCAGTGGATGGCCAACCTGCTGACACCGCTGCGGGATCGCCGCCGCATCTGTGCCCAGGTTATTGAGAATTATAACGAGGCCCTTGCCACCGGGACCATCACCGACCCGGACGCGCCCCAGCCCAACATGGAGGTCCTGCAGGCCTGCTATGAGGCCAGCGCCCAGAGCATCCAGAACGGCGCTAACGGCTACACGATGCTGAGCCTTGATTTGAACCGCTGACAAAAGCATAAACCCGCCGCCCCCTGCGTACACTCTGCGCAGGGGGCTTTGTTATGGCTGCACTTGTACAAAGGATTCGGGCGCGGGCGGCATCGCTGCGACATTCGACATACCGTTTCTGCTGATCTTGCTGCTGTTGTTGAGCTACGGCTCATCATGCTGTTCTCCGCGGGGTACGCGGTGGCGCTCTACCGCCGCGGCGACGCCTACACCTACATCCGCCCGCAGCTGCTGTTTGCGGCGCTGGGCGTGCTGGCTATGTACGCGGCCAGCCTGGTGGACTACCACGTCTGGCACAGGCTGGCCTGGCCGATGCTGGGGATCTCGCTGCTTTTGCTTACTATCGTGCTTTTCATGCCGGAATACAACGGCTGCAAGCGGTGGATCGTGCTGCCGGGGCTGGGCACGCTGCAGCCCAGTGAGATCGCAAAATTCTCGATTGTTCTGGTGTTCTCGCATATCATCTCACTGAATCACGACAGGATGAAGTCGTTTTCCACAGGCGTTGTGCCGTTCGCATTGATTCTGGGGGTCGTCACGGTGCTCATGCTGCTGGAGCCGCACCTGTCCGGCACGCTGCTGATCCTGTCCATCGGCGCGGTGCTGATGTTTGTGGGCGGCACGGGGCTGCACTGGTTCGG
>ENA-OQAZ01001023-OQAZ01001023.1-human-gut-metagenome-genome-assembly--contig:-NODE-1023-length-14480-cov-2.151815_pt1 | contig 14480 bp, 13 predicted proteins | sample MGYA00242737_ERZ504531 | MGnify/ENA primary metagenome ERZ504531 (study PRJEB26092, sample SAMD00036244) | human gut metagenome | host: Homo sapiens | study: EMG produced TPA metagenomics assembly of...
GCCAGCGGGCCGACGGAAGCGCCGAAAATCCTTCAAACGCCCAACTCGACGACTTACTTACGCGATTTCCGGCAAACAGGTGATGTCCAAAAAACAGTCCCACACCGTGGAATCGTCCGCTCATCGCGGCGTTCAGCGCACCCGTGACATTCGCAGTGGCATCCGATTCGATTTTGCCGAGCGGATGCTGCGATCCCGTGAAAATCACCGGCTTGCCGAAATCGGCCAGTGCATACGAAAGCGCGGCGCTCGAATAGCTCATCGTGTCGGTGCCATGCAGCACCACGAACGCGTCGGCATCATCGTGATGCGCACGCAAGTCATCAACATCGTCTGCCAATTGTCGGGCGTCGCGTTCGACGAGTCGATAAGCGGATCAAGCTCGGTGAACGTGAACAGGCTTGCGTCCATGTGCGCGTCCTCCAGCAGGCGGAACAGCCAGCCGCGAGTGTCGGCTCCTGGAATCAGCCGTTCGGCGAGTCAATCATGCCGATGGTGCCGCCGGTATATGTGATGTGAATGCGCATATTGCCACCTCTTATGATGAGGGCCCTCGCTCGATGAGGGCCCGATTGCAGTTATTGCGATTGTACGTTCGCCTGACGCCGAAGCATGCCGGAACGCTGGAATGCCGGCGATTGCCATCGACGCCAAGGTTTGCGATGACGTGCTACTTGCCCGGCACTTCCGTGGTTTCCAGCACGTCGGCGACATCGTTGTCGTTGTCGTCAAGCATCTCATCCATGAGATTGCCGTTGATGCGGCCGCGCACGTAGAACCATCCGGCGATCATGGCCACAACCACCACCGCGAACATGAGCAGCGTCCAACGGCCGGCCGCGCTGGTGAGATTGGACAGCACGACCACGGCGAAGAACAGCAGCGAGATGTAGTTGGTGTACGGGGCTCCCGGCATGCGGTACGCGGGGCGGGTCTCCTCGCCGGCCTTGACCTTCTTGAGGAAGGAGATATGCGTGACGAGGATGGCGGCCCACGTTCCTGCGATGCCGATGCCGGCGAGGTTCATGACGATTTCGAACGCGTCAGACGGCCAGCACGGCGTTCAGCACGACGCCGATCAGACCGAGCGCGGAGGTGATGATGATGCCGCCGTATGGTACGTGATGCTTGTTCATGCGGGCCGCGAACTTCGGGCCGGAGCCGGCCACCGCCAGGGATCGCAGGGTGCGGCCGGTGGAATACAAGCCGGCGTTGAGCGAGGACAGCGCCGCGGTGAGCACGACCACCTGAATCACATCTCCGGCGTGCGGAATGCCGATGCCGGAGAAGAACGTGACGAACGGGGATTCGTTAGAAGAGTAGGCGGTGTACGGCAGCACAAGAGCCATCAGCACGACGGATCCCACATAGAACACGAAAATGCGGATGATCATGGAGTTGATGGCCTTCGGCAATACCTTTTCGGCGTCCTTCGCCTCGCCCGCGGCCACGCCCACCATTTCGGTGCCGCCGAAGGCGAACACCACGCCCAGCGTCAGGGCGAACACAGGGGCGATGCCCTTCGGGAACAGGCCGCCGTTGTCGGTGATGTTGGCCACGCCGGCGTGGGAGCCGCCCACCGGAGCGCCGGTGACGATGACCCAGATGGCGATGACCATGAACGCGATGATAGTGGCCACCTTGATGGCGGCGAACCAGAATTCCGCCTCACCGAACATCTTCACGCTCAGCAGATTCAGCACGAACACCAACGCCAGGGCGATCAGTGCCAACAGCCACTGCGGCACGCCTTGGAACGCCTTCCAGTAGTGGAAATACACGGCCACGGCGGTGATATCGGCCATGACGGTGACCGACCAGTCGAGGAAGAACAGCCAGCCGGTCACGTAGGCGCCCTTCTCACCCAAGAATTCGCGGGCATACGACACGAACGCGCCCGACGATGGACGGCGAATCGCAAGCTCACCCAACGCGCGAACCATCAGGAACGCGAAAATACCGCACACCGCGTATGCGATCGCAAGACCTGCGCCACCCTGCGCAAGACGGCCACCCGCGCCAAGGAACAGGCCGGTGCCGATGGAACCGCCGATGGCGATCATCTGGATATGACGGGGCTTCAGAGCCTTCGCATAGCCGGCGTCGCTCTTGTCGAGCTTGCGTACGCCGCCTTGCTCCGGTGCTTTGGATTGCGCCAAGTTGTTGGAGTCACTCATAATTCTTCTTCTTCGTGATACGGTGCGCGCCACAATCGTAAATTTTCCCACCACAACGCGTTGCAGTGACGGTGTCAATCGATTGACAGTGCATAGTGTCGCACATAGTATACGGTTTGTTTATTACTTACGGTGGTGTTCGCCGGCGACATGACCCCGTACTCCGTCGGGCGCGCATGCGTGAGGAAGTCGCAAGAAAATACTCGTGCGCCCCTGTTGCAAATGCAGGGAATGCATTAGGCTAGAGCGCGTGACTGAAACTAATGAACTTCGTATTGCTGTAATCGGAGCCGGCCCTGCAGGCGTCTACTCCTCTGACATTTTCCTGCGCCAGTTGAAGAAGCTCGGCGAGGGGCTTGGCCTCGGCACTGCCGCTCGCATCGACCTGTTCGAAAAGCTGCCTGTGCCGTTCGGCCTGGTGCGCTACGGAGTGGCCCCCGACCACCCGTCCATCAAATTCATCGCGTCGGCACTCGAAAAGACACTCGACAACCCCGACATCCACCTGTATTGCGACGTGGAATTCGGCAAGGACGTGACCCTCGACGAGCTGCTTGAGCGTTACGATGCTGTGCTGTTCGCCACCGGTGCTGTTGAGGACAAGCCGCTTGGACTGCCGGGTGCCGACCTGGATGGCGTGTATGGCGCAGCCAAGTTTGTGGAATGGTACGACGGTTATCCGACCGGCGCTCGCGAGTGGCCGCTTGAAGCTGAGGAAGTCGCCGTGATCGGCGGTGGCAACGTGGCCATGGATGTGGCGCGCGAACTCATGCGCAATGCCGACGATCTGAAGGAACGCACTGATATTCCAGACAATGTGTACGAGGGCGTCAAGGCGAACAAGGCTCGCGTGCTGCACCTGTTCATCCGCCGCGGTGTGGCGCAAGCCAAGTTCTCCGTACAGGAATTGCGTGAGATGGAGAAGCTGCCGGGAGTGCAGCTGATCATTAACGAAGACGATTTCGATTTGGATGAAGACACGATTGAAGAGGCCGGCAAAGACAAGCTGACCCGTCAGATGGTCGAAGAGCTGTTCACGATTCGTGAGATGGCGGAAGACATGGAAGATGACGGTGACGTGGATTACGAGGGTAATACGGCTGATCGCAAGTATTATGTGCACTTCAATTCCGCGCCGGTCGAAGTGCTGGGCGAGGACGGCAAGGTCGTTGGCATTCGCGTGGAGAAGACCGAAACGTCGGCTGACGGCAAGATGAGCCGCACCGGCGAGTTTGAAGAGTATCCGGTGCAGGCCGTGTACCATGCGATCGGCTACAAGCCGGCCACCGCGCCGGGCATTGCGTACGACGAGCGTCACGCGCATCTGGCGAACGCGAACGGTGACGGACGCATCACCACGACCGCTTCGGCAGAGGAGGCGCGCAGGTGCGTGAACGTCTGTATGCCACCGGTTGGGCTAAGCGCGCCCAGTCGGACTGATCGGCTCCACCAAGTCCGACGCGCTGCTCATCGTCACCAACATGCTGGAGGATCTGTCCAAGCAGCCGAAGGTGGTCGTGTGGCGGCGGACCGCGATCCGGAATCCATCGACCGTCTGCTGGCCTCCCGTGGAGTCAAGCCGATCGACTTCGCCGGTTGGAAGAAGGTCGACGCGTTTGAACGTGCCGACGGTGCGAAGGAAGGTCGCGAGCATAAGAAGGTCATCGACCCGGAGCAGATGCGCGCCCTGGCTCACGCCTAAGGTGGGTGTTTGAAACCCGGTCCGATAGGTTTCAGGCTTTTTTCATGCGTCTTGGGTGTCCGCTTCTGGAGAATCGGACACCCAAGACGTTTTTTATCCTGTGCTTGTCTGTTTCTGGTGAATTGGACATGTGATGTGGACGAAGGACTTGCTACTTGTCCGATTCTCCCGATTCGGTCACCCAAAGGCCTCTTGGCATGCATCGGATGTCCGTTTCTCCAGAATCGGACATCCGGGGAGAAGCTGAGCGTGCGAACTTCCGCAACTGCCCCTAGTCCTTTCCGCAGCCCAGTCTCCAGCGCATATCCAGCAAAAACTCAGACTCCGTTTCTACGCTAGTGACCATGAACGGCAAATTGCAGGTGCATGGCCATTGCAATGGCTTGAAGACAACGCTGTTATTCGCGTTGATGTGGGGCGTCATCATGCTCATTTGGTGGGCGACCGGTGGCAGCCAGCGCACACTTGGTATCTACATTCTCATCGGACTTGGCTCAACGTTCGCATCCTACTGGTTTTCCGACAAACTCGCGATCGCATCCATGCGTGCGCAGGAAGTCAGCGAGCAGGAAGCGCCGGTACTGTACAAAATCGTGCGCGAACTGTCGGCGAAGGCGGGCAAGCCTATGCCACGTATTTATATCGCCCCAACCATGAGTCCCAATGCGTTCGCAACGGGACGCAATGAACGTCATGCGGCGGTCTGCTGCACACAGGGCATTCTGCAGATGCTCAACGAACGTGAGATTCGCGGCGTGCTCGGTCATGAGCTTATGCACGTGTACAATCACGACATCCTGACGTCTGCAATCGCGTCCGCAATGGCGACGGTCATTTCGTATCTAGGCTATTCGCTCATGTATTTCGGTGGTGGCAATTCGCGCGACGATCGTAATGACTCGTCTTCTAATGGTCTTGGATTGCTGGGTGTGCTGTTGAGTACGATTCTTGCGCCAATTGCCGCTTCGCTTATTCAGATGGCGATTTCCCGCACGCGAGAATATGATGCTGACGAAGATGGTTCCATGCTTACGGAAGATCCGGAGGCGCTCGCGTCCGCATTGAATAAGATTTCGAACGGCGCTGAGACGATGCCGATGCAGAAGACTGCTGGTACGCAGTCGGTTGCTGCGATGATGATTGCGAATCCGTTTTCTGCGGAAGGTTTCTCCAAGCTGTTTTCTACGCACCCGCCGACCTCGGATCGCATTGCGCGGCTGATGCAGATGGGGCAGGAGATGCGTCAGCAGGGCGTGCAGTCCGGATATTTGGCCGGTGGCTATGCCACGAGCGGCGTTGCGGCGGCGGATATTCGGCAAGGCGGACGTTCTGCGATGGCTGGTGCCGGTGGGCCGCAATTTGGAACGCAGTATGGATCCGCGCATGATTCGGGCGGCTCGGCTGGCAGATATTCTCGCGACTATTCGCAGCGGCCGCGTGGTTGAGTCTCCGTGATATTGCGGAAAATTGGTATCGCATGTCGGTCTGTGTCCGCATACGCATCCGTTGCGTGCTAAACTGAAGTTTCGTGCCCAAAAGGCACAGCCTTGCGGATGTAGTTCATCGGTAGAACGAAGCTTCCCAAGCTTTAAAGGCGGGTTCGACTCCCGTCATCCGCTCCATTCGGAACCCTTGGAATCGTTGGAATTCCAAGGTTTTTTCTATTGCCGTAAAAGACCCGTGAAGTCAACTTCGCGCCGCGCAACTGTCGGTTGCGTCGCAAAATTTGGTTGCGAATCGCAATGCAACCGAAAGATGGTGGCGTGGAGCGCGACGTTTATGACAAGCTGTTGCTTGGCAATCGCCAATAATCGCAAGTCGAGGCGATATGGAAACTCGACGAAAGGGCGGACATGAGTTTCAAAGAGAATCTGCAGTATCTGCGCGGTTCGCGCAACATGACGCAGGAACAGCTGGCAATGCTGCTGGGCGTTTCCCGGCAGGCAATTTCGAAATGGGAGTCCGAGAAGGCATACCCCGAAATGGACAAGCTGCTGATGCTTTGCGACATGTTCGGCGTGACGTTGGATGATTTGGTCATGGGCGACGTGCGTGCGTCGGCGGGCTGTGGGGGTGCGAGACGCGTGGACTTGGCTGCTGATACGGATGGTGTGGCCGCGTCGGTTGGGTGGCTGATGCTGCTGTTGGCGCGGTTCCGGGGTAATCGGGTTTGCGGCATCGCAGGTCGCAGGAATGTCCGATTCTGGTGAATCGGACGCACAAGGTGCCAAAACCGGTGTTCAATTGTCCGTTTCTCCAGAATCGGACACGCGAGATGGGACGGACATTCCGCAAAGCGTGCCCCGACATATCGTGCAGGATGTGGTTGGCTACGACAGTCATATGAGGCGTTTTGCGTGGCTTATTGCGATTGGTGTGGCCGCAATTATCCTCGGAGTCGCGGTTGGCATGTTGTTTTCGCCGGAGGGGTCTGTCTTGGGGCCGTCGCCGGTGAACGACGTGCTGGTCACAGTATGCACGTTGGTTGGCGCGATGGTCGGTCTCGCTTTGCTGATACCGGCCGGAATCATGCATGGCGATTTCCGCCGTCGCCACCCGTATGTGCAGGATTTTACACGAATGAGGACAAGTCACGTGCGTCGGTCGTATTGGCGATTGGTGTTGCGATTGGTGCCGTGCTGATTTTGGCGGGCGTGTGCGTGCGAGTGTTTTGTGACGAGTTTGTTGCCGACGGAGACGCGGGGTGGCCGGACAGCGTTCTGCTGGCTTGCGTGGCCGCGGCGGTGTTCTGTTTCATTATGTCCGGGATGACGCATGACAAGGTGAATGTGGACAAATACAATCGTGAAGCCGAAGAGGAAAGCGTGCGCGAGGGACGTTCCGTGCCGCACCCGACGATGAGCGAGTCGGACAGATTTTACAGAAGACTTACCGGTGCAATTTGTGGCGTGATCATGTTGTTAGCGACTGTTGTCGCGTTGCTTATGCTTTTTCTTGGAACGGCGGGCAGTGATGCTGACGCGTGGATGAAGGTGTTCTGGGTCCCGTGGCCGATCGGCGGTGTGCTGTGTGGCGTCGTGGACATCATCGTGTCATTGGTCAAGGAGGCCAGGCGGCGGTAAACCAACAAATAGTGTCCGTTTCTCCGGAATCGGACATGCGGGGTGGGCGGCAGGTAGGCTGGAATCCGTGAATACGGATCAGAAACTTCCCGCCGAATCCGCAGGCGAACGCCCCAGTAACCCCCTATTTGGCCATGCCATATCACACGCGGCGACACTCATCGGCCTGTTCGCAATCGTCCTGTGGGGCTTCATGCCGGCCCTCGGTGCGACTCGTTTCCGAATCGTTCGGTGCCACGCTCGGCTCGGCGCTCATCTACACTGTCGGCGGCATGCTCCTGCTCATCGTGCGACGGCCGAAACCGATTAGCCAAGCGCCACGCAAGTACCTCGTCGCAGGCGGACTCATGTTCATCGCATACGAGGCGTCGATCTCGCTGTCGATCGGTCTGGCCACAACGAACGCGCAATCTGTGGAAGTCAGCCTCGTCAATTATTTGTGGCCGACGCTGCTGGTACTGATGACCGCCGCCGTGTCGCACAAACGCGGCTCGGTCTCCGAAGCGCTGCCGGGTGCAATCGTAGCCACCGTCGGCATGGCAATGGCGGTCGGCGGTGAAAACCTTGACGTGCAGGAAGCGGTCGCCAATATCGCCAGCAATCCATTGCCGTACGCGCTCGCGTTCGCAGGTGCCTTTATTTGGGCGATTTACGCGACCGTGACGCCATCGATGTCCGATGGTTACGATGGTACGACGATTTTCTTCTGTTGCGTTGCTGTTGTGCTGTGGATTATCCATTTCGTTTCGGGCGACGGTTTGCCAGCTGTAGCGCCTGGCATCGGCGGCTATATTGCGTTGCTCGCATGTGCCGCGTCGATTGCCGGCGGCTACGCGTGCTGGGGGTATGGCATGCTACATGGCAGTATGGAACGCTTGCGATCGGTTCGTATGCGACGCCGCTGTTCTCTACTGCTTCCAGCACGCTCCTATTGGGCGTGACGTTGGGCATGCCATTCTGGATCGGTGTCGCGCTGGTGGTGGTCGCTCGCTGATCAACGTGTGGTTTGCGCGACGCCGCTGATTGTCCGATTCTGCAGAATCGGACGTCTAAGGTGTAATGCGCCCATCTTGGTTGTCCGTTTCTCCCGAATCGGACTTCCAGACCGTGTGCCAGCCGAAACCGATCTAAACCGGCTCAAACCAGCCCGTTCAAATCCGCCTCGTCACATCACCTTGGTGGACTCCAGATTGCGGCTCACCCAGTTGTTCAACCGGATCACCGGCTTGCGCAACACCAATCCCAGCAGCAGCGAAGGAATCAGGAACAAGGCGAGATACACCATGTCAAGCAGGTACTCATTGCCGTACGATCCGGCCATCGCGGCGTGCATGGCATCGATGGCGTGCGGGAACGGTAGGAACGGGTAGAGCATTTGGAAGAACTTCGGCAGCGTCTCGATAGGGAACGTACCGCCCGAACCGGCGACCTGCATCACCAGCAGCACCACGGCCACGGCCTTGCCGATATCGCCGAACGACACGGTCAGCGTATACACGATATTCGAGAACACGAGCGCGGCAAGCCACCCCACGGCAAGGAACTGCAGCGCATGATTCGCCTGCACGCCAAGGAAATACATGTCACCCAGGCACACCAGTGTGCCCTGCAGCAACGCGAGCAGTGCGAAGATCGCGTACCGTCCGAAATACTCGTGGTCGAGGCGCAGTCCCCCAACGTGAGGCGTTCCCCGGGCCGACGGCCGGCGACGCGCGGCAGCGTGTCGCCCAAGCCAGCACATGCGCCTTCTCGCGGTCCGAAATTGTCACTTTCAGCATGGCGCACAGGATGATCGCACCCACCCAGATTGACAGGATCGTATAGAACGGCGCCATGGCCGAACCGTAGTTCGCGATCGGGTACACCGAGACGCGATGCAGTGCGACGGGCGCGGAAATCAGCGTGGACAGTGTGGACGCGTTGGCGGTGGCCAGTGCACGTAGTTCGTCCGACTCACCCGAATCGGACGAACTGGCGTCGTTGTCACCGTCGCCACCATCGCTGTTGCCGTCACCGGCGTTCCCGCCCGTCTCCAGCTTCGTGATCAGCTCCTTCACCGTCGCTGCCGACGAGTCGAGTTTCTTCGCGATCGCGCCGAGCGCGGAACGGATAGACGTCACATTCGTCCCCACATCGCCCGTCACATCGTCCAGATCGTCGGCGGTGCCGCTCAGCTGGGTGATCATGCTGTCGGTTTGGGAGATCAGCGTGCTGACTGTGGAGGCGAGCGCGTCGATTTTCGGCTTGACGTTCGTGGCGTAATCGTCGCGCACATTGCTGATCGACTGCTTCGCGGAGGTGATGCGGTTCAGGATCTCCTTGCGGGAGCTTTCCGCGGCTGCGGCATCCTGCGTGACCTGCGTGGAAGCGTCTTTCAGCTGCTGCGCGAGCTTCTGCGAATCGCCTTTGGCGGCTTCCAGCAGCGTGATCTCCCGGTCGATGGCTTCCAGCAGCGCCTGTTTCGCGGAATCACTGTCCGGTAGTTGTTCCACCGATTCGCGCATGTGGTTGAGGCTTGTGATGTACGTGTCGTACAGCGATTCGCCGCTGGAGACTTGTTCGCTCAACGTTGTCAACTGGCTGGCTGCGGTGTCTGAGCCCTTGCCGATCGCGTCGAACGCCTTGTTCACCTTGGCAGCTACTTGGTCGAACGCGCCTAACACCTGGTCGAGCGCGGTGTTCACCGAGGAGGTGACGTTCGCACCTGCCGAAGTGAACGACGTGGCACCTGATTTGCCTTGCTTCAACGCGTTCTGGGCCTGTTTGCCCGCCGTGGTCGCCGAGGCGAGCAGTTTGCCCGTGGAATCCACGATGTCGTTCGCCGAGCCGAGCAGCTGCGAATACGACGTCACCTGCTGCGATGCGCCGCTCAGCGTATCCGCCATGGTGGTGAGATTGCCGTTGAGGTTGCGCATGTATTCGGCCATTTGCGGGCTTTGCGAATAGCGTAGGATGCTTGAGGCCAGGTCGAGTCCGACTTGCGCGATCGTTTTGGCGAAGGTTTTGTCGATTGTGTTGACCACGGTTGTCGCGCCTGATCGGTGATATGCGGGGCGATCGGTTGATTTTCTCGTTCAGATAGTACTTGAGCTGCGCGTGTTTGATGTCGGGGGAGAACAGCGTCATCATGTCGGCGCTGAAACCTTTCGGAATTACGATCGCCGCATAGTATTCGCCGGATTTCACCCCGTCGATTGCCTTGTCGCTTTTCACGAACTGCCAGTCCAGCTGGTCGTTGGCGTGCAGTGTGCTGATGATGGTTTCGCCCACGTTGACGCGCACCGGTATGAGATCCGACTTGTAACCTTGTCGTTATTGGCCACGGCGACTTCAATGCCTTGGTGTTGCCGTAGGGGTCCCAGCTGGCCGCAATGTTGAACCAGGCGTACAGCGCCGGCACTACCACCAGGCCCATCGAGACGATCACGGCGATCACGTTGCGGGTGGCGTGGCACATGTCCCGCTTGAAGATGCCCCAGATCATTTTCACTGTTCGCTCCCCTCCTCACGCCGACTCCTGCCAGCATTTCCGTCCGTGTTTCCAGCCGCATATTCAGCCGCATGTTCAGTCGCATGTCCGGCCGAACCACCATGCGCAGCCTCATACAGCCTCGTACGTATGGCATGCATCGGCTTGTAATGCATGCCCGGCCGGAACAGCAGGTTCTCGTGCAGGATCGCGCTGCGGAACTCTTCCGCACTCATCGCTTCCTCGCCCAGATAATTCGCATACCGTTCGCGCAGATACTCCACCACGATGAGATACGTGTCGATGGCGATGATCGAAATGATCCAACCGAGCAGCATGGCGAGCTTCATGCGCGTGATGAATAGCAACAGCAGGAACACGAACGGCAGTACCGCCAGCGCGAGGAATCCCCAACGCACCAGGCGCGGGTACATGCGGAAGAAATGAATCGCCCGTCTGCGGGCGAGTTCGGGGAACTCCGTCGGCGATCTGCTGCGCGGTCTCGGTGAGCCGCAACGGTTCCACCGTGCCTTCGTTATGTTCGGTGATCATCAGATCAGTGTCCGCCAGACGGTTGTCGAACAGGCGGTTGAGGTTCAACGCCAGCTTGCGGACCACCAAGCCGATGAACAGCGCCACAGGCAGATACCAGAACAGCGAGAGCATGTCGATCCAATAATGGTTGGCATACATGCCGCCGATCGGCCCGCGCATCGCGTTGATGCCGTAAGTGAACGGTAGGAACGGTTTCAGACGGCGGAAGAATTCCGGCATCATCTCGATGGGGTAGAGGCCTGCCGCGCCCGGAATCTGGATGATCACCAGAATCACGGCGACGGCCTTGCCGATATGCCGGAACGCCACGGCGAGCGCGTAAATGATGTTCACGTAGACGAACGAGGCGAAAATGCCGGCGAGGATGAACAGGAACGGATGCTCGCATTGGATGCCCAGCGCGAGATCGCCGATCGTGGCGATGATCGCCTGCAGGAATCCGACCGTGACGAACAGCAGCCAACGGCCCATATAGCCTTGGCGTGGCGTGTACATGCGGATCTTCTCATCGCGGTCCACTTCAAGCTTGTAGATCGCGACGAGCACGAATCCGCCGACCCACAGCGCAAGATTCGTGTAGAACGGCGTGACCGCGGAACCATAGTTTTTGACCGGGTAGAGGACCTGTTCGTCCAAATGCACCGGCTCGCCCACGAACGAGCCGACCTCGCTCGCGTCAAGTCCGAGCGCTTGGGAAAGCTGCTGGAACATCGCCGAACTGCTCAACGCGGCCACATCGGTGCGCGTGGTGTTGAGCTGTTTGGCGAGATTGGCGAGCTGCGTCTGCGTGCCAGCAATGGTGGCGTTCGTCTGGGTAACGGTGCGCGACAACTGGTCGAGCAGCCCGTTGCCCTGTTCCAGTGTGCTTTGCAGCGTGGTAAGCGTGCCGGACAGCGACCCATTGGCCAGGCTGAGTGTATCGAGCCCGGTGTTGAGATTCGGCATGACCGTGCCGGTGATGGTCGTGCGTGCGCTCGCCATCGACGCCGTGCCGTTTTTCGCCAGCGTGGTGACATCGTCGTTGAACCCGTTCGCGGTGTTCTTCCCCGCGTTGATCGCAGCCGTGGTGTCCTGATCGAAGGCGTCGATGCGCTGCTGCTGGAACGTCAGCTGTTTGCGGGCTTCGGCGAGTTGCGCGGAAAGATCCTTATACGTTTGGCTGTTCGGATCCAGCTGGCTGGCCTGCAACGCCTTCTCCACGCCGTCGAGCACATTGCCGGTGGTGGTGTTGACGTGATGCATGGTGCTGGACACTTGGTCGAGCGCGTCCTGCGTGGTGTTCAGTCCGCTGAGCACGGTGCCGGTGGCATTGCTCACGTTGACCTGCAGGCCGGACAGTTGCGTGCTGCCGTTGTCGAGCGCTCCGACCAGCGTGTTCGAGAATCGTTCGGTTTGTGTGCGCGTCTCGCTCAGCAAGTCGGACGCCTTGCCGACGGTGTCAAGCGAGTTGGTGATTCCCGAGGCGAGCGCGATGTTGGACTGTTTGGCCGAATCGATGGTGGTGAGGCCTTGTCGAGCGTGGAACGCGTGCCGCGCAGCTGCTGTTGGACGGTTTCGAGCTGGTTGATGGTGTCGGTCAGATCGTTGATGACGTCGCTTTGCGCGCTTGTCATGCTGCCGGTGGTTTCTCCCGCTGCCTCCTTCACTTCCTTCGCTACGGCGTCGGCCACGCTGGAAACGAAAGTGGTGTTGATCTGCTCGTCGATCGTGGTCGCACCCGTATCGGTGATTTTCGGCGCGATCGCGTTCAGCTTTTCGTTGATGTAGTACGTGATCGACGGTCGGTCGCCTTTACCAGTGACGGTGCCGATTAGTCTGGAGCTGAAGTCTTCCGGCAGCACGATCGCCGCATAGTATTTGCCGGATTCCACGCCTTCGATGGCTTGCTGCTCGGGAACGAAACGCCAGCCGAGCTGATGGTTCTTCTTAAGCTGGTTGACGGTTTGCTGGCCAGCGTCGAGATGACCGACCAGCGTGGAGGTTGTGCCTTGTCCTCGTTCGCCACAGCGACCTGGATGTTGCCCGTGTTCGCGTACGGGTCCCAGTTGGCGAGGATGTTGCACCATGCGTACAGTGATGGGATGATGGCCACACCCAGCGTGACGACGAGCGCCACTGGGTTCTTCAGAATGCGTTTCACGTCTCGAAGGAAGATGGCGAAAACCTGGTGCATCAAGCCTCCTCGCGGGTATTGGTCGCAACATCTACGTGCGGCGGCATGCCCGTGCGGGAATACCCGGTTGGGCTCTTCGTCGCGCGATCCGGTGGATATTCTATGACTTCCGATGGAACGATCGCAATGGTTTCGCCCTGTTTAATGGTCGGTCCCGCAAATGTCGGGATATGAGACGAAAACGCTCGGCATATGGCCTAGTGGGGCGGGCGGCTGGATATGGAGCGGACGGTCGGGAAAACGGAAAGGAAAGATGGCGAATGTTGTCACATGATAAGTGGGATAGGGTCGGGCGATAATGGAGGCATGACTATTGCAACGCCGGAACGTTATGCGCAAATGCTGGACGCCGCACGCCGCGGCGGTTACGCTATCCCGCGATCAATGTGACCAGCACACAGACCCTGAACGCCGCACTCCAGGGTTTCGCCGAGGCGGAATCCGATGGCATCATCCAGGTCTCCGTAGCGGCGCCGCCTACTTCTCCGGGCAACGCGTCAACGACCGCGTCACCGGCTCGCTTGCCTTGCAGCCTTCGCGCACGAAGTCGCGGCGAAATACCCCCAACATCACCATCGCCCTGCACACCGACACTGCGCCAAACAGTATCTGGACGAATGGGTGCGCCCCCTGCTCGACCATGAAGCCGAACAGGTGAAGCACGGTCAGGAACCGACCTTCCAGTCACACATGTGGGACGGTTCCACAGTGCCGCTGGGTGAAAACCTCGACATCGCAGAAGAACTGCTCGACAAATCCCAAGCCGCGCACACCGTGCTGGAAATCGAAATCGGCGCGGTCGGCGGCGAAGAAGACGGGCACAGCGCCGAAATCAACGACAAACTGTATTCCACGCCCGCGCAAGGCATCGCCGTCGCGCAACGACTCGGCTTGGCGAGCGCGGACGCTACATGGCCGCCTTCACCTTCGGCAACGTGCACGGCGCATACAAACCGGGCGTGGTGAAACTGCGCCCCGAACTGCTCGACGAAATCCAGACCACGGTCGCGCTCGCGATTAAGGCCGGCGAAATGCCCGACCCCGCGCACTCGCTGGATGTCGCTCCCGGTAAGCCGTTCGCCCTGGTGTTCCACGGTGGTTCCGGCTCCGCGCCGGAGGAGATCGCGCAGGCCGTGAGCTACGGCGTGGTGAAGATGAACATCGACACCGATACGCAGTACGCATTCAGCCGTGCGGTGGCCGGTCACATGTTCTCCAACTATGATTCGGTGCTCAAAATCGATGGCGAGGTGGGCAACAAGAAGATGTACGACCCGCGTTCGTGGGGGCGCGAAGCGGAAAGCGCCATGGCCGCACGCGT
>ENA-OQAZ01001026-OQAZ01001026.1-human-gut-metagenome-genome-assembly--contig:-NODE-1026-length-14423-cov-1.940753_pt1 | contig 14423 bp, 12 predicted proteins | sample MGYA00242737_ERZ504531 | MGnify/ENA primary metagenome ERZ504531 (study PRJEB26092, sample SAMD00036244) | human gut metagenome | host: Homo sapiens | study: EMG produced TPA metagenomics assembly of...
CCGAATGTAGAAGTGAAACTTCCGGCGATCACTGAGCAGGATAAGAAAGATATTCTGTTCGGTATCGAACAGGGAATTGACTTTATCGCTGCTTCTTTCGTAAGAAATGCAGAAGCAATCAAAGAGATTAAAGAACTGCTTCGTGCAAACGGTGGAGAGCGGATCGATGTTATCGCCAAGATTGAAAATGCAGAGGGCGTACATAATATCGACAAGATCATTAAAGCTGCGGACGGCGTGATGGTTGCCAGAGGCGATCTGGGTGTGGAAATCCCGGCACATAAGGTTCCACATATCCAGAAAATGATTATCCGCAAATGTAATGAATCCTACAAACCGGTTATCACTGCCACACAGATGCTCGACTCCATGATGCGTGCACCACGCCCGACCAGAGCAGAGGTAACTGACGTTGCAAATGCCATCTACGATGGAACGGATGCCATCATGTTATCCGGTGAGACCGCAATGGGAAAATATCCGGAACAGGCGGTACAGATGATGGTGAAAATTGCGGAATCTACCGAGCCGTATATGACACACAAACGTTTTCTGGACTACCGTGCGCTGCGGGGTAATAAAAATGTTTCCAGTGCGGTTGGTGTGGCAGCAGTACAGACCACAGAAAATCTGGGAGCAGACTGTATAGTAACACCTACGATTTCCGGACAGACCGCCCGTCTGATCTCAAACTTCAGACCGAAAGTGCCGATTTATGCCGTAAGTCCGAATGAGTGGGCCAGAAGAAAGATGCAGATCTACTGGGGAGTCACTTCCGTAGCAGGTTATGAAGAAGATTCCACAGAGAATATCATTTCACATGCCATGTATATTGTGAGAAGAGAAAATCTGGTGAAGAAAGGTGACATTGTGGTATTTACCGCAGGAGATCCGGCTACCAATATGGTAAACGGAGAAGGTGCAGTGACCAATATCATGCAGGTATTCAGGCAAAATAATGTAACAGAACACAACAGAGGAGATTATGAAAAAATGAACAAGAAACCATTTGTAACAAAGGAACAGCTGGATGAGATTACCGCAAAATTTCCAACCCCTTATCATCTGTATGATGAAAAAGGTATCCGGGACAATGCAAAAGCAGTAAAAGAAGCTTTCGCATGGAACAAAGGTACAGAGAGTACTTTGCGGTGAAAGCATGCCCGAACCCGACACTGATTCAGATCATGAAAGAATATGGATGTGGATGTGACTGTTCTTCCATGACCGAACTGATGCTTTCTAAGGCGATGGGATGCAAGGGAGCTGATATTATGTTCTCTTCCAATGCCACACCGGCAGAGGAATATCAGTATGCAGCAAAACTGGGAGCAATCATCAACCTGGATGATATTACCCATATTGATTTTCTGGAAAAAGCTATCGGATATATTCCGGAGACCATCAGCTGCCGTTACAATCCGGGTGGACTCTTTAAAATCAGCAATGATATCATGGATAACCCGGGAGATGCAAAATACGGTATGACCACAGAACAGCTCTTTGAAGCATTTAAGATCCTGAAAGCAAAAGGAGCAAAGAAATTCGGTATTCATGCATTCCTGGCAAGCAACACTGTAACCAATGAGTACTATCCGATGCTGGCAAAAGTATTGTTTGAAGTTGCTGTAAAACTGGAAAAAGAGACAGGGGCTGATATTGAATTTATCAATCTTTCCGGTGGCGTGGGAATTCCTTACAAGCCGGATCAGGAGCCGAATGATATCCGTGTAATCGGAGAAGGAGTGCGGAAAGTATACGAAGAAGTGCTGGTTCCGGCAGGAATGGGTGACGTGGCACTGTATACGGAGATGGGACGTTTTATGACAGGACCTTATGGCTGCCTGGTTACAAAAGCGATTCATGAAAAACACACATATAAAGAGTATATTGGCTGTGATGCCTGTGCAGTAAATCTGATGCGTCCTGCAATGTACGGAGCATATCATCACATTACGGTCATGGGAAAAGAAGATCAGCCATGTGATCATAAGTATGATATCACAGGATCTCTTTGTGAAAATAATGATAAATTTGCCATCGACCGGATGCTTCCGAAGATCGATATGGGAGATTATCTGGTAATCCATGACACTGGTGCACATGGTTATGCGATGGGTTACAATTATAACGGCAAACTGAAATCAGCGGAAATCCTGCTGAAAGAAGACGGCAGTTTTGAGATGATCCGTCGGGCAGAGACTCCAAGAGACTATTTTGCAACACTGGATTGTTTCCCGATTTATAATAAAATTTTTGAATAAGGAGACAGGAGCTGTCGCATGAGTGATCGTGCTATGGCTCCTTTTACATACTTATGGAAAATCTATTCTTTTGTTTAAATGCCACGTTGCCGATCTTTTTTACAATGCTTCTGGGATATGGATTTCGTAAGATCGGACTGCTGGATGAAAGCTTTATAAAGAAAATCAACCGATTTGTCTTCCGGGCGGCGTTGCCTCTGCTACTGCTGGAAGATCTCTGGAGTGCAGACTTTCAGACACTGTGGGACGGAAAATTTGTCGGCTTCTGTGCGGCTATCACGATTGGCGGCGGACTGGTCAGTGTCCTGTGTTCCAGACTGGTGAAGGATGAGAATATCCGTGGAGAGTTTGCTCAGGCGGCGTTTCGAAGTAATTCTGCACTGCTGGGAATCGCATTTATCAGTAATATTTACGGAAAATCCGATATGGCTTCTCTGATGCTGATTGGAAATGTCCCGTTTAATAATATTCTGGCTGTGATCATTTTGCTTTTTATGAAACCGAATGGGGAAAAGAAGGCAGCAGGAAATCTGGCAAAAGAGACTGTAAAAGGAATTCTGACCAATCCGATCATTCTCGGTATCGCCGGAGGAATGCTTCTGTCTGTCTGCCATGTGCACAGGTGACGATCGTCAGCAAGACAGTGCACAATCTGACCAGTCTGGCCACACCGCTTGGTCTCATGGCGATGGGTGGCTCCTTTGAGGGAGAGAAAGCAATCGGTCAGATCCGGCCGGCACTTGGTGCAACGTTTTTGCGACTGGCAGGAATTGCCATGATTGCCCTGCCGCTTGCAGCCCTGAGCGGATTACGAAACGAACAGATGGTAGGAGCACTTGTAGTGGCAGGTTCTTCTTCCGCAGTTAGTTGTTTTATTATGGCAAAAAATATGGGACACGAAGGAACGCTTACCTCGAGTGTGGTCATGCTTACTACGCTGGGAAGTGCTTTTACTATGACAGCATGGCTGTATGTGCTGCGTTGCTTCGGTCTGGTGTAGGAGTATAACATGGAGAATCTGATATTCAGTCTGAATGCCACAGTGCCAATCTTTTTTACGATGATCCTGGGATTTGTCTTCCGGAAAAGTGGGCTGATGGATGAAGAATTTACCAATAAAGCGAATAAGTTTGTTTTTCAGGCGGCACTGCCGGCCCTGTTGTTTTCCGATCTTTCCCAGGCAAACTTTCGGGACGTGTGGAACGGTACCTTTGTGGCATACTGCGCACTGACAACGATGATCTGTATCGTGATCTCGATTTTGATTTCCTGTCTGTGGAAAGACAAAAGTATCCAGGGAGAATTTGTTCAGGGGGCTTATCGGAGCAGCGCTGCAATCCTTGGTATTGCATTTATCCAGAATATATATGGAACATCAGGCATGGCGCCATTGATGATCATTGCTTCGGTGCCGATTTATAATGTGATGGCCGTTGCGGTACTGGCTTTTCTGAAACCGGAGAGAGAAAGACTGGACGGAACACTGATAAAGAAGACTTTAAAAGGGATTGCAACCAATCCGATTATTCTTGGAATCCTTGCAGGGGTGATCTGGTCAGGATGTAACTTCCCTGTCCGCCGATTCTTATCAAGACAGTAGATAATCTGGGAACTGGCAACTCCACTGGGATTGATGGCGATGGGCGCTGCGTTCGATGCAAAAAAAGCATTCGGAAAGATCAACCGGCGGTTACTGCTACGGTATTGAAACTGGTGGTCTGGTGTGCGGTATTTCTGGCCGGTTGCTGTGATGCTTGGATTCCGGCAGAAGGAACTGATCGCCATTCTTGTGATGCTTGGTTCTGCCACAACGGTAAGTTCTTATGTCATGGCAAGAAATATGGGACATGAGGGGGTACTGGCGTCGAGCATTGTGATGTTGACGACATTTTTCAGCGGATTCACACTGACATTCTGGCTGTACCTGCTTCGCAGTATGGGACTGATCTGATGAGAGAGTATATGGTAAACATGATGGCGGAAACAACATGTGAAAACGGGACAGCCGGAGACAGGAACAGTGCTTAAAAAGCAGATAGAATACATATACAGGAGAACAAAAAGAATGAAAAGTGAAGTTGTGATTCTTTCCTGCGAAAGTTATGAGGAAGAACTGGTTTACAGCACACTGAAAAAGGGAATAGCTTTACTAGGGGGATGGGAAACTTTCCTGAAAAAAGAAGAAAAGATTCTGCTGAAACCAAATCTGGTACGAAAAACGGAAGTGGAGCGGGCAGTCATTACCCATCCGGCAGTGGTCAAAGGTATCGTAAGACTGTTGCAAGAAGAAGGCTATGTGCATCTGAGCTGCGGTGATTCCTGCGGTGTGGGGGTAGCGAAGAAAGTCATGGAAGGCACCGGCATGGATCAGATGCTGGAAGATTATGGTGTCGCGATCGTTGATTTTAATGAGGGAAGTACGGTATCTTATCCGCAGGGACACACGGCAAAAGAATTCTTTCTGGCGAAACCGGTGCAGGAAACGGATGCGCTGATCAATCTTTGTAAGATGAAGACACATGCTCTCGAACGAGTAACCGGTGGGGTAAAAAATCTGTATGGCTGCATCAGCGGACTCCATAAAGCCAAAGGGCATACCAAATATACGAATGCAGACATTTTTGCAAGACAGCTGATCGATCTGAATCAGCTGATCAAACCGCGGTTTTGCGTGATGGACGGGATCGTGGCGATGGATGGAAACGGACCGACTTCCGGAGATCCGGTGAAGATGAAAGTGCTGCTTCTGGGCAATGATCCGGTGGCCATCGACAGTGTATATTGTCATCTGGTACATCTTGATCCACAGATGGTTCCGACAAATGTACATGGAGAGACGATGGGACTTGGTACCTGGAGGGAAGAAAATATCCGGCTGTTAACGGACGGTGGTGAGATCACGATGCAGGAGGCAGTGGAACGTTTCGGAAATCCGGATTTCAATGTAGAACCGTAAAAAGCAGAGAGGGAATCTGTGGAACCGGTTTAATAACGGTTTTTTACGATATTTTCAGAAAAAACCGTATATAGAAGCAGACAAGTGCAAAAAATGCGGAGTCTGTGTGGAAGCCTGTCCGGTGGAGGGAAAAGCCCTGCAATTTAAAAACGGCAGAAGAAAGCCGCCGGTTTATAACTATCATAAATGTATCCGGTGTTTTTGCTGTCAGGAAATGTGTCCGCACAAAGCGATTCAGGTAAAATAAATTTGCGATGAATCGTGATTAATGGTATAATGTAGTCGCTAATTGTCGATATTGCTTACCCGAAGGATAAAGTTCATATAAAGAAGGGAGATTGTTATGAAAAAGCTTGAAGAATATGTGAGAAGTATTCCGGATTTTCCGGAACCGGGAATTATTTTTCGTGATGTAACCAGTATCTTGCAGGACGCAGACGGACTGCAGCTGGCAATCGATTCCATTCAGGAAAAACTCAAGGATGTGGACGTGGATGTGATTGCAGGTACTGAGTCGAGAGGTTTTATTTTCGGTGTGCCGGTGGCATATAATTTACATAAGCCGTTTGTACCCATACGGAAAAAAGGAAAACTGCCGTGTGAGACGATTTCCCAGGATTATGATCTTGAGTATGGAAGTGCAACGATCGAGATGCATAAAGATTCTGTGAAACCTGGACAGAAAGTTGTTCTGATCGACGATCTGGTTGCTACCGGCGGCACCATAGAGGCAGCTGCAAAGATGGTGGAACGTCTGGGCGGCGAAGTCGTTAAAATTGTATTTTGATGGAACTTGCAGGCTTAAAGGGCAGAGAACGACTGAAAGAGTATGATGTGGAATCTGTCATCTGTTACGAGGGTAAATAAACAAAAACAGGCGGTGAATCTATGGAAGATGGAAAAATAAAAACGGAAGAGGAACGGATGCAGGAGATCGAGGCGGTAGAGGCCAATGTAAAATGTATGAAAGATTTTACGAGTCCGGAACAGCTGTATGAAGAATTAATCCGCAGTATTCGCAAATACCATCCGTCCACCGATATTTCTATGATTAAAAAGGCCTATCAGATTGCTTCTAAAGCACATGAAGGTCAGAAAAGAAAGTCTGGGGAACCTTATATTATTCATCCGCTGTGTGTGGCGATCATTCTGGCAGATCTGGAGTTGGATAAAGAAACAATTGTTGCCGGACTTTTACATGATGTAGTGGAAGATACGGTGATGACGACAGAAGACCTTACTCGTGAATTTGGCAGTGAGGTAGCACTTCTGGTAGATGGCGTTACTAAACTGGGTCAGCTGAATTATTCTGCGGACAAGGTGGAGGTGCAGGCGGAAAACTTAAGAAAAATGTTTCTCGCCATGGCAAAGGATATCCGTGTGATTCTGGTAAAACTGGCAGACAGACTGCATAATATGCGTACCGCACAGTACTGGTCGGCACCAAAGCAGAAAGAAAAAGCCAGAGAAACCATGGATATTTATGCGCCGATAGCACAGCGTCTTGGTATTTCCAAGATCAAGATTGAACTGGATGACCTTTCTTTAAAATATCTGAAACCGGAAGTGTATTATGATCTTGTGGAAAAGATCAATCTCCGAAAAGGAGAACGGGAGGCCTTTGTGCAGTCTATTGTGGATGAGGTCAAAACCCGCATGGAAGAGGCAGATATCGAAGCAGAAGTCAATGGACGTGTAAAGCATTTCTTCAGTATTTATAAAAAAATGGTCAATCAGGACAAGACACTGGATCAGATTTATGATCTGTTTGCGGTACGTATCATTGTAGATACGGTAAAAGACTGTTATGCTGCCCTCGGTGTGATCCACGAAATGTATACACCGATTCCGGGAAGATTCAAAGATTACATCGCCATGCCAAAACCAAATATGTATCAGTCGCTTCATACGACTCTGATCGGACCGAAAGGACGTCCTTTTGAGATCCAGATCCGAACCTTTGAGATGCATCGTACTGCGGAATATGGTATTGCAGCTCACTGGAAGTATAAAGAGGCTTCGGATGGAAAGAAACCGGTAGAACAGCAGGAAGAAGAAAAATTAAGCTGGCTTCGTCAGATCCTTGAATGGCAGCGGGATATGTCGGATAATAAAGAGTTCCTGAGTCTGTTAAAGAGCGATCTGGATCTGTTTAACGAAAATGTCTATTGTTTCAGTCCGGCGGGAGATGTGAAAACCCTTCCACGTGGTTCCAGCACCGTAGATTTTGCATACAGTGTGCACAGTGCTGTGGGAAATAAAATGGTTGGAGCCAGAGTCAACGGAAAACTGGTTCCGATCGAGTATGAAATCAAAAATGGTGACCGTGTGGAAATTATCACATCACAGAATTCCAAAGGACCAAGCCGTGACTGGTTAAAAATTGTAAAGAGTACACAGGCAAAAAATAAGATCAATCAGTGGTTCAAGCAGGAGCGGAAAGAAGATAATATCCTCAAGGGAAAAGAGATGCTTGCAAATTATGCCAAATTAAAAGGCAGAACACTGGGAGAACTGACCAAGCCGAAATATCTGGAAGCTGTGATGCGAAAATACGGATTCCGTGACTGGGAAAGTGTACTTGCCGCGCTGGGACATGGAGGCTTAAAAGAGGGACAGATTCTCAATAAGCTGATTGAAGCATATGAGAAAGAACATAAAAAAGAGATTACCGATGAGAAAGTTCTGGAGGCAGCTGCGGAAGCAAAAGAAAAACTGCCGATTGTAAAAAAAGAAAAAGGTGGCATCGTCGTAAAAGGTATCGACGATGTAGCGGTACGATTTGCAAAATGCTGCAGTCCGATTCCCGGGGATGAGATTGTCGGTTTTGTAACGAGAGGCCGTGGAGTTACGATTCACAGAACAGACTGTGTAAACGTCATGAATCTTTCTGAATCAGAACGTGTGCGTCTAATCGATGCGGAGTGGCAGGGCAGTAATCTGACCAGTGGACTTTATACGGCAGAAATCAATGTGTACGCCAATAACAGAACAGGTCTTCTGGTGGATATCTCGAAGATCTTTACAGAACGTAAGATCGATCTGACAACGATCAACAGCCGGACCAGCAAACAGGGACGTGCGACGATATCCATGACTTTTGATGTACACAGTACGGAAGAACTGAACAGTATTGTAGAAAAGATCCGTCAGGTAGAGAGCGTACTTGATATTGAACGTACTACCGGCTGACAGAAGGGGTAATCCGGAAATATGAAGAAAGCAATGATCGAACAGCTGGTACTGGGAATGGTAGGAACCAATACCTGGCTGATCAAAAATAAAGAAAACAATGAGCTGCTGATCATCGATCCGGCGGATGAGAGTGCGCGGATTGAAGAAAAAATTGACCGAATGGGAGGAATACCGGTGGCGGTTCTCCTGACACACGGACATTTTGATCATATGCTGGCAGCAGATGATCTGCGGACGAATACGGTATCCCGATCATCGCCTGTGCAGCCGAACAACAGGTGCTTACAGATGCCATAAAGAATCTGTCCGGAAGCTGGGCAAGTGCACATGTCCTTCTGGCAGATCAGTGGGTCTGCGATGGGAAAAAACTGGAACTTGCCGGATTTTCCATCGAAGTTTTCCATACACCGGGACATACAGCGGGAAGTTGCTGTTATTATCTGCCGGAAGAAGAAGTTCTGTTTTCCGGTGATACCTTATTTGCACAGAGTGTGGGAAGAACCGATTTTCCCACAGGAAGCGGCACAGATATGCAGGCGAGTGTAAAGCGGCTGTTAAAAGAACTTCCGGAGACGACAAGAGTCTGTCCGGGACATAACGAAGAAACAACAATAGGATATGAAAAGAGGTATAATCCTTTTGCTTAATAATATTGCAATTCGATTTAATAAAAAAGATTTTGAATATGATGTATATTCTCTGGTGAAAGCCTTTTATCCTCAGGCACAGATCACGATGTTTTATGAGGGAGAGGAAGAAGCAGAGGGAGAGTACGGGATGTTTCTCCTGGTTGCCTATGGCAGTCAGGAGATTTGTCTGGCTGTGGAAAGAGATGGTACAGAGATTTTCAGACAACAGGTGGCTGTAGAATATGAAAAGGATCGTCCGGAAACGAAAAATGTGCTGAAACGTCTGGTGTATGGTGCACTTTGTCAGGTGACCGGAAGAACGCTTCCCTGGGGAGACCTCACCGGAATCCGGCCGACCAAGATTCCGATGAAACTTCTGGAAGAAGGCTGGAAAAATACAGAGATTGCCCGGTATATGAGGGAAACATATGGGGTAAGCAATGAAAAAACTGCCCTGGCGATCACGATTGCCAACAGGGAGAAGGCACTGTTACAGGATCTGGACTATGAAAACGGATACAGTCTCTATGTGGGAATTCCTTTTTGCCCGAGCATCTGTCTGTATTGCTCCTTTGGTTCTCATCCGCTGGAACGGTGGACAAAACGTGTAGACGAATATCTGGATACACTGTGTAAGGAACTGACTTTTATCCGGGAACAGATGGGAGCAAGAAAGCTGACAACGGTATATATCGGAGGCGGTACACCGACGACACTGGAGCCGGAGCAGCTACGCAGACTGCTTTCTCACATTCAGGAAACGTTTGATTTTACCTGGGTAAAAGAATATACAGTGGAAGCCGGACGACCGGACAGTATTACAAGAGAAAAACTGCAGGTGATGAAAGAATTTCCCGTGACAAGAATCTCCGTGAATCCACAGACCATGAATCAGAAAACCCTGGATGTGATTGGAAGAAAACATACAGTGAAGATACGATCAACATTTTCCATATGGCAAGAGAACTGGAATTTGACAATATCAATATGGATCTGATCATCGGTCTTCCGGGCGAGGGAAAAGAAGAAGTCGCACATACGCTGCGGGAGGTAGAAAAACTGCTTCCGGACAGTCTGACGATTCATTCCCTGGCACTGAAACGGGCGACGAGACTGAACCTGTTCAAGGATAAATACGAAGAAATGTCCTTTGAGAACAGCAAAGAGATCATGGAAATGACCCAGCAGTGTGCCGAAAATATGGGTATGGGTCCGTATTATCTGTATCGTCAGAAGAATATTGCGGGAAATTTTGAAAATGTAGGTTACGCAGAGGTTGACAAAGCGGGAATATACAATATACTGATTATGGAAGAAAAACAGACCATTCTTGCGGCGGGTGCGGGAGCGTCTACCAAATTTGTGTTTGAGCATGGAACCCGAATCGAACGGGTGGAGAGTGTAAAAGATGTGAATAATTATATTCTCCGGATAGATGAGATGCTGGAACGCAAAAGAGTGGGAATACAGAAATATCTGAACGGGTGACACCAAATAGAAACATGCGGAGGAAAAGGATGATTGCGGTGAATAAGTATGTCAATCGGCAGCATCTGTTACAATACAGCCTAGATGAACAGCTGATACATGGAATGCGGGTCAGCAATCTGGCGTATCAGGTGGCAAAAGAACTGGGAGAACCGGAAGAATTCTGTCATGACCTTGCGGTGGCGGGGATGCTTCACGATATTGGAAAAGAAGCAGTCTCAGGGGATCTGGATGATATGGATGCCCCACTGATCGTGGAGGAAATTCATTACGTCAGACTTCATGCACAGGCGAGTTATGAGATCCTTAAGAAAGAAGGTACAAAGAGACCATTCTTCTTGCAGTGCGCCATCACCATGAAAATTATGATGGCAGCGGTTATCCTGATAATCTCTCAGGAGAAGCGATTCCGCTGGGGGCCCGTATCATCCGTGTCTGTGATGTATATGCGGCACTGACTTCAGACCGGCCGTACCGTCAGGCTTTTGAAAGCCAGTCGGCGGTTCAGCTGATGATCGAAGAGATAAAAGATTTTGATGTAAAGGTATTTCTTGCCTTTCAAAGAATGATTCATAAGAATAAGGAAAAGGAGATTACATTATGGCATTAAAGAAAAAACCTGTGACAGGTATGAAAGACATCCTGCCAGCAGAGATGGCAATCCGTGATTATGTGATTCGACTGATAAAGGAAACTTACGGTACGTTTGGATTCTCATCTATTGAGACTCCATGCGTGGAACATATTGAAAACCTGTCCAGTAAGCAGGGTGGAGAAAACGAGAAACTGATCTTCAAGATTTTAAAAAGAGGAGAAAAATTGAAACTGGATACTGCTGAAACAGAGGCAGACCTGGTGGACGGAGGACTGCGTTATGATCTGACACTTCCTCTTTCCAGATATTATTCCAACCATGCCAACGAACTGCCGTCGCCGTTCAAGGCTCTGCAGATGGGAAATGTATGGCGCGCAGACCGTCCGCAGAGAGGACGCTACCGTCAGTTTATGCAGTGTGATATCGATATTCTCGGTGAGCCGACTAATCTGGCAGAAATCGAACTGATCCTGGCAACTACAACGCTGCTTGGAAAACTGGATTTTAAGAACTTTACCATCCGTATCAACGACAGAAGAATTCTGAAGGCCATGGCTGCTTACAGCGGATTTGCACCGGAATCTTATGACACCGTATTTATTATTCTTGATAAGATGGATAAGATCGGTCTGGAAGGTGTCCGGGAAGAACTGGAAAAAGAAGGATTTGACAAAGCTTGCGTAGATAAATATCTTGCCATGTTCGAAGAAATCACCAATGATGTACAGGGCGTACGTTATGTAAAAGAAAAGCTGGAAGGTGTGATAGAAACGGAATATGCAGACGGTCTTGAACTGATCATGAACAGTGTGGACGCTGTGAAAGCCGCAGACTTTAAGGTTGTGTTCGATCCGACCTTGGTACGTGGTATGTCATATTATACCGGACCGATCTTCGAGATTTCCATGGATGAGTTTGGCGGAAGCGTCGGCGGTGGCGGACGTTACGATGAGATGATCGGCAAATTCACAGGAAATAACACCTGTGCATGCGGATTCTCTATCGGATTCGAGCGCATCATCATGCTGCTGATGGAACGTGGTTTCCAGATTCCACAGATCGGAACAAAGAAAGCACTTCTGATTGAGAAAAATATGCCGGCAGAGGGCATGATGAAAGTTCTGAAACAGGCAGAAGAAGACCGGAAAAACGGATCTGTTGTTACGATTGCGGTTATGAAGAAAAACAAAAAGTTCCAGAAGGAACAGCTCAAAGAAGAGGGATACGAAGAAATTGTAGAATTCTTTGCAGACAGAATGTAATTGGTGTGAAAACACACTGTTACGAATAGAGTGTTAATATTGGAGGAAGAAACAATGGCAGAGTCAATGAAAGGGTTAAAACGGACCCATCGCTGTACCGAGATTTCCACAGCAAATATCGGAGAAAACGTAACACTGATGGGATGGGTACAGAAGAGCAGAAATAAAGGCGGTATTATTTTCGTAGATTTAAGAGACCGTTCCGGTATCGTACAGCTGATTTTTGAAAATGGCAGCATCGATGAGAAAGGATTCGAAAAAGCAACGAAACTGAGAAGTGAGTTTGTTATTGCAGTGACCGGTGTGGTAGAAGCACGTTCCGGTGCGGTAAACAATAACTTAAAGACCGGTGAGATCGAAGTGCGTGCAAACAGTCTGCGTATTCTTGCAGAGGCAGAAACACCGCCGTTCCCGATTGAAGAAAACAGCAAGACAAAAGAAGATCTGCGTCTGAAATATCGTTTTCTGGATCTGAGAAGACCGGATATTCAGAGAAACCTGATGATGCGTTCTCAGGTAACAACACTGATCCGTCAGTTTATGGCAAATGAGGGATTTCTGGAGATTGAAACTCCGATGCTGACAAAGAGTACACCGGAAGGCGCAAGAGATTACCTGGTTCCGAGCCGTATCCACCCGGGCAGCTTTTATGCCCTGCCGCAGTCCCCACAGCTGTTTAAACAGTTGCTGATGTGTTCCGGATATGACCGCTATATTCAGATCGCAAGATGCTTCCGCGATGAGGACCTTCGTGCGGATCGTCAGCCGGAATTTACCCAGATCGACATGGAACTGTCTTTTGTAGATGTGGATGATGTTATTGATGTCAATGAACGTCTGCTGGCATATCTGTTCAAGCAGGTTCTGGATGTGGATGTAAAACTGCCGATTCAGAGAATGACCTGGCAGGACGCGATGGATCGTTTTGGTTCTGACAAACCGGATCTGCGTTTCGGTATGGAATTGACAGATGTATCCGAAGTGGTTCGCGGATGCGAATTTGCTGTATTTAAAAATGCACTGGAAGCAGGCGGAACCGTCCGTGGTATCAATGCCAAAGGACAGGGCGCTATGCCGAGAAAGAAAATCGATAAACTGGTAGACTTCGCGAAAGATTACGGTGCAAAGGGTCTGGCTTATATTGCCATTCATGAAGACGGTACCGTAAAATCTTCCTTTGCCAAATTCATGACAGAAGAAGAAATGAACCGTCTGGTAAAAGCAATGGATGGACAGGAAGGCGACCTGTTACTGTTTGCAGCGGACAAGAAAAAGGTAGTATGGGATGTCCTTGGCGCTCTGCGTCTGGAAATGGCCCGTCAGATGGATCTGTTAGACAGCAGTGAATATCGTTTTGTATGGATTACAGAGTTCCCGCTTCTGGAGTGGTCTGATGAGGAAAATCGTTTTAAAGCGATGCATCATCCGTTTACGATGCCGATGGAGGAAGATCTGCAGTACATTGATACAGATCCGGGTCGTGTACGTGCAAAAGCATATGATATCGTACTGAACGGAACGGAGATCGGTGGAGGAAGCGTGCGTATTCATCAGAACGATATTCAGGAAAAAATGTTTGAAGTCCTCGGATTTACAAAAGAAAAGGCTTATGAACAGTTTGGCTTCCTGCTGACTGCGTTCAAATATGGAGTACCGCCACACGCAGGTCTGGCGTATGGTCTGGATCGTCTGGTTATGCTGATGGCAAAACAGGAGAGCATCCGTGATGTAATTGCATTCCCGAAGGTGAAGGATGCGTCCTGTCTGATGACAGAGGCACCGAATCTGGTGGATGAGAAACAGCTGGAGGAGCTGGGAATTGCGATTCGCAGTGAGGAATAATTAAATAGAGTTTCTTGCCAGATTTTTGGCAGAGGGACGCGGCAGGCTCCGGGTTTCCTTTGTCGCAACGTGGGCAGGGCAACTTTAAGCTAAGTCCTAAGAAGAACTAAATGCCAGTTCGCGGAGAGCCGCTCACTGTCAAAGTTCTTCTAAGGACTGGATCTTAAAGCTTGCCCTTATCGCCCACAAAGT
>ENA-OQAZ01001027-OQAZ01001027.1-human-gut-metagenome-genome-assembly--contig:-NODE-1027-length-14422-cov-3.034907_pt1 | contig 14422 bp, 19 predicted proteins | sample MGYA00242737_ERZ504531 | MGnify/ENA primary metagenome ERZ504531 (study PRJEB26092, sample SAMD00036244) | human gut metagenome | host: Homo sapiens | study: EMG produced TPA metagenomics assembly of...
CTATTCAATCAAAAATCTATCTGAAACAATTACTAATAGTATAAACAAAAAACGGAACGATGTAAACAAAATAAAAGATAAAAAATGCTTGCTTTTTATAAACTCTTTCTTATAATGGCGTTACAGGAAAATAAGACAGACCAGTCAATCGCACAAATCTTGAATTTATCATACGCATTTCGCACACAGCGTACAGAATCAAGTACATTCAGGTCATATCAGACGATTTATCAACAGAACCTAACAATTGAACCGAAGTATGGACAGTGATCATTTTCTTGTCATCGGAAAAAGCACAGGAGAAGTAATATATCACAAGTGTTGCCTTATGGTCGCTTTTTGCCGTAAAAACTGTCTGACTCAAGGGGGAAATATGGACGAGCAAGAGAAAAAGTATCAGGATTTATTTACAGAACTGACAAATTATGAGCGTAGTGGTGTCCGGATGCAGATGAATGGCTTTCCGGCAAGTCCGCTTCAGATCGTGTCAGCGCATATGGTAAGAGAAGAAAGTAATTATATGCGGGATTATATTCTGGATGAACAGGGAATGATCCGTGAACTGGATTTTAACAGTATAGGAACAGACCATTCACAGGTGGAATGAAAAGAGCAGAGCCCCTCGCCAGGACATGACCTGTGGAGAATGGAAATAGTTCTCAGATGTGTACAAATGGTAGATATATGTGGTATAATAACCTAAAGTATGCGCATATTACAAGTTTAGTTAAACTGTGAAAATATGCTGCAAACAGGAGGTGTCATGTGGACGAAAGAAGAATGACCAATGAGCAAAGGGAAAGAGAGCGCAGACGCAAAGCTGCGGCAGCAAGAAAAGCTGCTGCAAGATACGAGGATCCGGGCGTAGGTTATCAGAGACGGAGAAGAGCAAGAAAAAGACGTCGCCGTGTCAGAAACGTGTGTATTGCATTGCTGGTGATCTTTATAGTTGTCATTGGGCTTGCCGGTGGAACAATATACTGGATAAAGTATGGGCCGACAAAAGAAACCTATGATTTGAATAAATATTTTGGAATTACGGCAAAGTCGCAGATGGGTGTAACGATCAACAACGAGGTACTGGATGCTCAGGCAATTACAGAAGGCGGAACTGCATATCTGTCTTATAACTTTGTACAGGATTATATCAGCGATCGTTTTTACTGGGATTCCAATGAGCATATACTTTTGTATACATTGCCGAGAGATATGGTAAAGGTAGCGGCAGACAGTAAGGATTATTCTGTTTCAGATACTGTGAACAGTGAGGATTATACAATTGTAAAGACAGAAGGAGATACAGCATATATTGCACTGGATTTCCTGCAGAAATATGCAAATTTTGACTACGAAGTTTATAAAGATCCGGCAAGAATCGTGATCACCAGTAAGTTTGGAGAGCGTCAGACGGCAAAGGTTAAGGATGATTCCCAGGTAAGGATTCTGGGAGGTGTAAAAAGTCCGGTGCTCGAAGAAGTAAAAAAGGGAGATAAGCTTACGGTTCTTGAAGATGTAAGTGACTGGAAAAAAGTCTGTACAAAGTCCGGAATTGTCGGGTATATTCAGAAGTCAAAGCTGAAGGATGCCAAGAAAGAGACAATCTCAAGAGAATTTGAGGAACCGGATTATACAGGAATCAAGAAAGATTACAAGATCAATCTGGTATGGCATCAGGTCACAAGTGAAGCTGCCAACGAAGGGATTGAAGATGCGCTTGCAGCTACAAAAGGACTCAATACGATTTCCCCTACATGGTTCAGTGTAACGGATAATTCCGGAAATATCAGTTCCATTGCAAGTACAGACTATGTGGATTATGCACATCAGTGTGGACTGGAAGTATGGGCGTTGGTTGATAATTTTGACCAGAATGTAGACGATATGGAGCTGCTCAGTCATACTTCAAGCAGGGAGAATCTGGAGAATCAGCTGGTAAATGCAGCACTTCAGAATGGAATTGACGGAATTAACGTGGATTTTGAACAGATACCGACGGATGTCGGAGATCATTACATTCAGTTTATCCGGGAGCTTTCTGTGCTGTGCCGGGTGAACAATCTGGTCCTTTCTGTAGATAATTATGTGCCGAAGGGTTATAACACACATTATCACAGAGAAGAACAGGGGGTTATGGCAGACTATGTGATCATTATGGGATATGATGAACATTTTGCCGGTTCCTATGAAGCAGGTTCTGTGGCATCTTACAATTATGTAAAAGAGGGAATTGAAGAAACCCTGCGGGATGTACCGGCAGATAAGGTGATCAATGCAGTGCCATTCTATACAAGGCTGTGGAATGAGACACCGAAGACGGACGAAGAGCGTGCGGAAGATCAGGGAACCGAGGCTGAAAGCTATTCAATGAAAGTTACCAGCGAAGCACTTGGCATGGAAGAAGCGGCACAGCGGGTAAGCGAAGCCGGAGCAACTGTGACATGGATGATACGGCGAAGCAGAACTATGCAGAGTGGCAGGGAGATAACGATTCAACCTACAGGATCTGGCTGGAGGATGCTTCTTCACTTGAAGTCAAACTCGGACTTATGAAGGACAATAATCTGGCAGGAACGGCGGCATGGAAACTTGGATTTGAGACTTCCGATATCTGGGATCTGATTCAGAAATATGTAAACTGATTACATAATGAGAAAGGTATAGAAAAGAGCTTTCCATGCATATATTTGTAAAAATATATGCAGGAGGCTCTTTTTTTTGAATAAAAAAATCAGTGAAATGGTAAAAAGGGGGAAAACTATTTTCAAGAGCAAAATAAAGTGGATTCTGGCTCTTATTTTACTGACGGGATGTATTTATGGCAGCTATACATTAAGCAGGTATACCGAGGCGGATCAGGTGGAGGCAAAGCAGGCTCAGGTAATCCTGGATGCCGGACACGGGGGAAGTGATCCGGGAAAAATCGGGCTGAATAACCTTCTGGAAAAGGATATCAATCTGGCAATTACTAAGAAAGTGAAAAAATGTCTGGAAAAGGAAAAGATAACAGCAGAGCTACAAGAAAAGAGGATAAAGGGCTTGGAACAACAGGAGGCGGAAGTAAAAAGACAGAAGATATGCAGGCAAGAGTGAAGATGATCAACGAGACGAAACCTGTCCTTACAGTGAGTATCCATCAGAACAGCTATGAAGACCCGGAAATTCATGGAGCGCAGGTGTTTTATTACAGCCATTCCCGGGAAGGAGAGGCTGTTGCAAAGATTCTGCAGGAAAGTTTGCAGGAGATTGATCCGGAAAATCACAGGCAGGCAAAAGCAAATGAGACCTATTATCTTCTGAGGCGGACAAAAGTGCCTACGGTGATCGTGGAATGCGGCTTTCTGACTAATCCGGAAGAGGCAGAAAAATTGTCGGGAGAAGAATATCAGGAGCAGGTTGCAGAAGCTGTTGCAAAAGGAATCGCAAAATGTCTGGAATACCTGAACGAGTATGGAAATTAAAATTGCCATGCCATGTGGATAATGCTATAATGAAACACATGGAAACAATAATAAAAAAAATAGACAGAAACCAAATAGATCAGGTGATTATGGAAGAAGCCGGTTCAATCCTGAAGAACGGCGGTCTGGTGGCATTTCCGACAGAGACAGTCTACGGACTGGGGGCAAATGCGCTTGATGAGGAGGCAGCGAAAAAGACCTATGCAGCAAAAGGACGCCCGTCAGACAACCCGCTTATCGTCCATATTGCGAGACTGGAGGATCTGGGTGCGATCGTTGAATCTGTACCACTTATTGTAGATGAGATCGCGGCACATTTCTGGCCAGGGCCACTTACGATGATTTTCAATAAGAACGAAAAAGTTCCGCTAGGAACAACCGGTGGTCTGGAAACGGTCGCTGTGCGTATGCCGGATGATGAGATTGCCCGTGAGCTGATCCTTGCAGGAGGCGGATATGTATCAGCACCAAGTGCCAACACATCCGGAAGACCGAGCCCGACGACAGCACAGCATGTGGCAGAGGATTTAAGTGGCAAGATCGAGATGATCCTGGATGGAGGAAGTGTAGATATCGGAGTAGAGTCTACGATTCTGGATATGACGGTGACACCACCGATGATCCTGAGACCGGGAGCGATCACAAAAGAGATGTTAAGTGAAGTGATCGGTGAGGTGGCTGTGGATGAAACTTTGATTTCAGAGAACAGCACAAAAGCACCGAAAGCACCGGGAATGAAGTACCGTCACTACGCGCCGAAGGCAGAGATGATCATTGTTGATGGAGAGCCTGAAGAGGCTGTTCGGGCGATCAAGCAGATTGCTTACGAGCAGGTAAGACTTGGATATAAGGTGGGGATCATTGCGTCTAATGAATCGGTTGATCAGTATACGACCGGTGTAGTAAAATGCATAGGTTCCCGTGTGAATGAAAAGACGGTTGCGAGAAACCTTTATAAAGTCCTACGTGAATTTGATGAAGAGGAAGTTGATTACATTTACAGTGAAGCATTTCCGGAGGCAGGTATCGGAACTGCGATCATGAACCGGCTGGGCAAAGCAGCAGGACATCATGTACTGCAGGCATCTGAGATCACGAAGCTTCAGGATTACCGCAGGATTGTATTTGTGAGCAACAGCGCGAACTGTCGTGCTCCGATCGCAGCAGCAATTCTGAAAAAGCAGCCGCTTTTCCAGGAATATGAGGTGTGTGCGAGAGGACTTGTGGTTCTCTTCCCGGAGCCACTGAATCCGAGAGCAGAAGAACTTTTGGCGAGACATCATATTGAGACAGAAGGATATGAGACTGTTGCATTATCAGAAGAGGAATTTGGGGAAGATACGCTTGTTCTGGCAATGCAGGAAAGTATCAAACAAAAGATACAGAATGATTATCCGGGAAAAGGACAGGTTTATACATTATGTGAATTTGTAAATGGAAGCAAAGAGATTCCGTCTGTATATGGTCAGACACAGGAACAGTATGAGCAGATGTATGAGCTGATCCAGGGGTATGTCAAAAAACTTGCCAATAAGTTAAACGAGGAGGCAAAAAACAAATGTCAAATGTACACGTAATGGATCATCCGCTGATTCAGCACAAAAATCGGGAATTATCAGAAGAGAGGAAACAGGTTCAAAGGATTTCAGAATGATGATCGGTGAGATCGCAATGCTGATGTGCTATGAGGCAACCAGAGATCTGAAATTACAGGATGTCGAGATCCAGACACCGATCTGCAAGATGACAGCAAAAGAGCTTGCAGGAAAGAAGCTTGCTGTTGTTCCGATCCTGAGAGCAGGACTTGGAATGGTAGAAGGTATGCTTGCGATGATTCCGGCTGCAAAGGTAGGTCATATCGGTCTGTTCCGTGATCCGAAAACTCTTGAACCGGTAGAATACTACTGCAAACTTCCGGCTGACTGTGAAGAAAGAGAAGTATTTGTAGTAGATCCGATGCTTGCTACGGGAGGATCCTGTATCGCAGCGATCCAGATGCTGAAGAACAGAGGCGTAAAAAATATCCGTTTTATGTGTATTATTGCAGCACCGGAAGGAGTAAAGAAGCTTCAGGAAGCTCATCCGGATGTTGAAGTGTATATTGGAGCATTGGATGAAAAGTTAAATGAACATGGATATATTGTTCCGGGGCTCGGAGATGCCGGAGACCGTATTTTCGGAACAAAATAGAGGAAACGATCATGAGTGGAAAAAGACAGGATTATATTTCCTGGGATGAATATTTTATGGGAGTTGCCATTCTCTCGGGAAGACGGTCAAAAGATCCGAATACCCAGGTGGGATGCTGTATCGTAAGTGCAGATAACAAAATTCTGTCAATGGGATACAACGGTCTGCCACGAGGCTGTTCGGATGATGAATTTCCGTGGGAACGGGAAGGTGAGGATCCGCTGAAGACAAAGTATGTATACACCGTACACAGTGAACTGAATGCAATCTTGAATTACAGTGGAGGAAGTCTTGAAGGAGCCAAACTTTATGTATCGCTTTTTCCGTGCAATGAATGCGCAAAAGCGATCATTCAGAGTGGAATCAAAGAAGTAATCTATGATTCAGACAAGTATGCAGATACAACTTCTGTAAAAGCATCTAAAATGATGTTTGACTGTGCCGGGGTGCGATATCATCAGTATCACCGGACCGGGCGAAAAGTGGAAATTGAATTATAAAAGATATGTGGAAGTGCCATTGGACTGCGAAGTGCAGACAGTGGCGCTCTTTTTTTATAGGAAATTCTTTTCAGAGGTAAAAAACATATCTGTGTGAAAAAGTTCATAAGATAGAGCAGGAGGTGGCGGAGCATGAAAAGAAGAGGATCATGGCAGATAAACTTTATTGTCAGGGCTTTGACAGGAATGGGCAGTATTTTTCTGGTCAATCAATGGATGGATTATAGAAACATTCCTGTTTCTGTCGGACTAAATGTCCTGTCATTTTTTGTGTCCGGATGTCTTGGAATTCCGGGAGTTGCCATGCTTTATGGGATTATGTTTTATCAGTTTATGTAGGTGTTGCGCAAAACGTTTTTTTTCTGGTTTAAAGCTATGGACAAAGGGAAAAGTGGCGCATATAATACGTCTTACAAGAGAGGCAAAGCAATAAGTTAGAAAATCAAAAAATCAGTTTCAGCAGTATTTATATTCTGATAAATACTGTGTCAAAAAAGGAATGCAAACGTGTTCCGTCATATGCCATTCGGCATTTGATTCAAAGTTTGAAAGAAAAAGGGCGGACATGCCGGAAAGGAGCAGAGCAAAGAATCGACAGAGAAATTTTAATTTGTGATCCAGAAGAAGAGTATGTCAGAAGACTTGCGGAGGCGCTGCTTTTGAAAAAAGAGGTGACAGCAGGAGTGCGAATCTGTTCGTCGCCGGAAATGGTACAGGAGTTACTGAAGATTGGTCTGATAAAGGTATTGTTGATCAGTGAGGATTGTTCCATAATGAAAAAAGAAAGCAGTTTTTGGCCGGGAAGAGAATTATTCTGACGAGACAGCATTGTGTGGATCTGGGAGAGGGAGGAAACGGAGCCTCGGAAATATCAGCCGGTTGACGGACTGATGACTGGGATTTTAAAAGGACTTCAGGAAGAGAAGTTTCCTGGATCGTGTGCGGATAACGGAAATGGAAGAATCCTTGGAGTATATTCACCGGTTCACAAGAATTGGAAAGACAACGTTTTCACTGAAACTTGGGAAAGCACTGGCACAGTCAGAGGACGTGCTGTATCTGAATCTGGAAACCTATGCAGGCATGGGAGGATATTTCCGGGATCAGGATGCTCCTGATCTGGCAAATGTTCTTTATTATGCAAAACAGGAAAGAGATGATATCGGGATACGGATTGCATCCATGGTAAAAAGAATGGGTGATCTGGACTATATCCCGCCAATGAAAGTATGGACAGATCTTCGTGCTGTGCATACAGAGGAATGGAAAACTTTATTTGAAAGACTGATCAGCCAAAGTGTATACAGCGTGATCATTCTGGATATCGGAAATGGGATGGAGGATGTATTTCAGATGTTAAGGCTGTGTGACCAGATTCTCATGCCGTGTGCGGAGGATGTATATGCGATGGCAAAAATTGCGCAGTACCAGCATATGTTGAAGGTACTGCGGTATCAGGAGCTGGAGTCGCGTACCATGTATATCAATATGGGGAAAAATATGCGTCAGACAGTAAAAGAAACAGCTGAGTTATTAAAAGAAAGTACAGAAAAGAGGTTCTTCTATGCGGAGGGCAGAACAACTTCATGAAGAAATTCTGGCGCAGATGGATCTGTCGAAGGAAGCAAGCGATGAAGAGCTGCTGGAACTGATCCACAGGATACTGGAAGAAAAATCGAAAGAAGAGTTCATTCCGCTTGGAGAAAAGGCAATTCTCGGGAGAGAGCTTTTTAACGCGTTCAGGAAGCTGGATATCTTGCAGGAGCTGATTGAGGATGAAGAGATTACGGAAATTATGATCAATGGAACGCAGCCGATTTTCATCGAGCGTAACGGAAGGATTTATGAAACCGATAAAAAGTTTCTTTCAAAGGGAAAGCTTGAAGATGTGGTTCAGCAGATGGTAGCAGGCTGTAACAGGGTTGTCAATGAGGCAACACCGATCGTAGATGCGAGACTGGAGGATGGATCCAGAGTAAATGTGGTACTGTCACCGGTTGCGCTCAATGGACCGATTGTTACGATCAGAAAGTTTCCGAAAAGCAGGATTACGATGGAGACGATGATCGACACAGGCTCTATCGGAAAAGAAGCGGCAGCAATGCTGATCCAGGCCGTGAAGGCAAAGTATAACATTTTTATCAGCGGAGGGACAGGATCAGGAAAGACAACCTTTCTGAATGTATTGTCGGATTTTATTCCGAAAGAAGAACGTATTATTACCATTGAGGATAGCGCGGAACTGCAGATCACAGGGATTCCCAATCTGGTGCGGCTTGAAGCACGGAATGCAAATGTAGAAGGAACAGGGGAAATCAATATCCGTGATCTGATCAGGACAGCGCTCCGGATGCGACCGGAGAGGATTATTGTCGGTGAAGTCAGAGGAGAAGAAGCACTGGATATGTTACAGGCATTTAATACAGGTCATGACGGGTCGATCAGTACCGGTCATGCGAACAGTCCGGATGATATGATGAGCAGACTGTCTACAATGGTACTGATGGGGATTAAACTTCCGCTGGAAGCAGTTATGCGTCAGATCGCTTCCGGAATCGATATCCTGGTACATCTGGGACGCCTTCGGGACAAGAGCAGGAAAGTATTGGAAATCATGGAGGTATTGGGATATGAAAAAGGAGAAATCAGGCTTCAACCGTTATTTTCCTTTCAGGAGACGGGAAGTAAGGATGGAAAAATCCAGGGGGAGTGGGTGAAAAGGTCCACACTTACACGGACGGAAAAACTTATGGCGGCAGGGTATCAGCCGGAAGGAGTATGCCCTGGCGATAACGGAAAGCATTCTTCTGGTGTTTCTGATCGCCATGCTGTTCTATTCAAGACTATGGATGATGGCAGTGCTTTTTCCTCTGGGAATGAAGTATTACGAAAGGATGATCTGCCAAGTGGAGGAAAAAGGGAAGAGACGTTTTGAAAGACAGTTCCAGGATGCGCTTCAATCACTGGAAGCGCAGCTGAATGTGGGATACTCTATGGAGAACGCGATCAAAGAGGTACAGAGAGACCTGCAGATCATGTATGACAGGCATACACTTATTGTACGGGAATTTACGTATATGGTAAGGCAGCTGAATCTGAACGTAACCGCGGAAGCTGCCTGGAAGGATTTTGCTGCAAGGGTAGCACTTCCGGAGGTGGATACATTTGTCACTGTATTTTCCCTGGCAAAGAGGAGCGGAGGCGACAGTATTCTGATCATTAAAAATGCGGTTAGACAACTTGGTGATAAAGCGGAAGTAAAAAGAGAAATCGATACCGTAATTGCAGCGAAAAAAATGGAATTTCAGATTATGTCAGTGATTCCTTTGGGAATTATTGGTTATATGCGTCTGAGCTTTCCGGAATTTATGGCGGGGTTATACGGGAATCTGCCAGGAGCGGCTTTTATGAGTATTTGTCTTGGAGCTTACATTGCTGCCTGGAGACTTGGATGCAAGATTGTGGAAATCGAGGTATAGAAATGTGGTTTTGTATCGGAATGTATTTCTTTCTCGGAGCTTGTGCATGGATGTATTTCAAGAAGAAATCACTTTTCAGAAAATGGGACAGGCTTCTCAGGCAGATATTTTTTTTGATGTTGGCGGTGACAAGTCTGGCATTTTTGTCGGAAATCGTGCAGAAGACAGGGACGGAAAGCTCTGAAACCATGCAGATAAAGCGGAACGGGTACGGGGAAGGACAAAAAGAAGCGGCGCTTTCTATGCAGGTTGAAGGAGAAAAAAAGCAGGATATAGAAATTCGTATGTCACCGAAGATTTACAGTGAAAAGCGGCTGGAAAAGGAGTTTCAGAAAGCGAGGAAAGAGCTTGCAAAAGTGATTTCCGGGGAAAATAAGGATCTGTCGCATATAAAGACAGATCTGGATCTGGTAACAGCATTAGACGATTTTCCGTTTTCGGTTTCCTGGGAACTTAGCAGATATGATGTAATGGATTCGCTTGGGAGACTGGATCAGGAAAAATCCGGGAAGAAGATCCGGAGAATCAGGGGATTGGGATGAATATTACCGGAGTTCTGCATTATGAAGATAAGGTATATCCGTGTGAGATGGATATTGTTATTTTTGCAGGACAGGAGAAAACGCTTTCCACGAAAGAGCGGGTTCTGGAACTGGTAAGATTACAGGACAGTGCTACGAGGCAGAAAGCATATCTTACACTGCCACCCAGTCTGGACGGAAGAAAAATTGCCTGGACAGAGGAGAAAGATTCAAAAGTGATTCCGATTCTGATGCTCGGAATGGCGATAAGCATTCTACTTGTCGGAAGAGAAATACAGAAAGAAAACAATCAGAAGAAGACGAGAAAAGAGCAGATGATGCTGGATTATCCGGAAATTATCACAGAGTTTACGATGCTGACCGGTGCCGGAATGACAGCGAAAAATGTGTGGAAAAGGATTGCGGAAGACTATGGGATCACCAGGGGAAAAACGGGAAGAAAAAGAGAAGCATATGAAGAAATCTGGAAAACCTGGCAGGAAATGAAAAGTGGGATTCCGGAGATGGAATGTTATGAAAGATTTGCAAGAAGATGTGATCTGATTCCGTATATGAAAATGGGAGCACTTCTTTCACAGAATCTGAAAAAGGGTGCAAAAGGAATTTCTGAAATGCTTCGTATGGAGGCAGTACAGGCACTGGAGGACAGAAAGAGCAGGGCGAGACAGCTGGGAGAAGAGGCAGGAACCAGACTTTTGATCCCAATGCTTTTGATGCTGATCATCGTGATTACGATCGTAGTTGTACCGGCATTTTTGTCGATCCAGGTGTAGGAGGTGAGAGAATGAAGGCGGTAAAAAAGAAGCTGTGGACAGGATGGATCAGAATTCAGAAGATTCTGACGGAAAAAGACGGGATTTCAACGGTAGAATTGATTCTTGTACTGGTCGTTATTATCGGTCTGGTTATCATTTTTAAGAAACAGCTTAATGAACTTGTAACTAAAATATTTGAAAAAATAACGAATGAAAGTTCAGGAATCTAAAATAAAAATTTTATTTCAGAAATGAGTGTGTACAGAGATGAAAAAAATGGTAAAGGGAGAGATTACTGCGTTTCTAAGCCTGGTCTTTCTTCTGCTTCTTACTCTGGTTGGGGCATTGCTGGAAAGCGCTTCGATCCAGCTGGCAAAGAATGAGAGAAGAGCAGACGCAGGCAGGGCAGTGGAATCTGCGTTTGCAGAATATCAGAAAGATCTTCTGGAGCGATATGGTATTTTTGCAATAGAAGGCAGTTATGAATCCGGAACAATGTCTGAAGAAAATATTTTAAACCGACTGTCCTTTTATGGGGCAGAAAATATAGAAACAGAGATTGCGGCAATCCGTTATCTGACAGACCAGAATGGAAAAGAATTTCTGCGGCAGGCGGTTGAATACGAGAAAATGAAGACAGGAGCTGCGGCGATAGAGAATCTGACGGGAAAGTATCCGAATGGAAGGAGCAGGAACTGAAAGCAAATGAATATGGGAAAGAGAATATAGAGACGAGTAAAGAACTTGACCAGATGCTGGAAAGTGAAAAAGAAGAACTTCCTGCAGAAAATAATCCATTGGCGGATATTGTGGATATACAGGCGCAAGCACTGTTAAATCTGGTCAGCCAGAAGGATTTACGCTGTCATCGAAAGCTGTAAAGTCAGAAGAGACTGTATCGAACCGAAAGCTCAGGCAGGGATACGGAACCATGAAGGAAAAAGATAATGGAGCCGGAGATACCATTTTTTTCAATCTGTACCTTATAGATAAGTTTGGCAATGCTGCAAATAAGAAAAAGAATACGGTACTGGACTATGAGATGGAGTATTTGTTAGGAGGAAAGGCGAGCGACAAGGACAATCTGGAATATGTGATCGGGAGAATCCGAATCCTTCGATTTGCAGTGAATTATGGATATTTGCTGACCGATAAGGACATGCAAATGGAGGTGGATACCCTTGCAACGACACTGAGTGCGGTGTTTCTTTCACCGGAGATCGGACCTGTGATCAAGCATGCGCTGCTTCTTGCATGGGCTTATGGAGAAAGCCTTACGGATGTTAAGACGCTTCTGGCAGGGAAGAAGGTTCCGGCTGTAAAGAGTAAGGAGAGCTGGAATCTGACGTTGGATGGTCTGCTTGAACTGGCAAAGAACAGAAGTATTCCGGAAGGGAAGGAGACAGAAGAGGGAAATTCTTATGAGCAATATCTGCAAATGATGCTGGTTTTAAAATCAAAGGAAGAACTGTCGATGAGAGCATTGGATCTGGTGGAAATGAATCTGCGATCCGGAATGGAGAAAACGTTTTTCCGGGCAGATGCCTGCGTATCAGGAGCAGACTTTGACATGACATGTTATCTGAGAAGAGGAATCCGGTATCAGTATCATATTTTATATCAATATCAGTAACAAAAAATGAAAATGTTAGGAGGTGGATACAGGTGTCTTTTCTGAGGACAATCGAAATAATAAATAAAATTCCTTTGATGATGTATAGAAAAATATTGAATTACAAACACATATTTGATATTCGCAGAAAGGAGGAAGGATTTGATTTTCTACCTGATTTGATCGCCATATCTTGTGTCAAAGAAAAGGCATCTGTATCTGCCTCGGTAACAGTAGAAGCTGTACTTTGTGTTCCGCTGTTCCTATATGCGGCGGTGAGTTTAATCTGGATGCTGGAGCTCAGAAGCATCCAGTCTGCAGTAAGATGCGGACTGCAGAGTGCAGGAAAGCAGGTGGCAGAGAGTTTTGCAGAAATTCCGGTGCTGAACCCGATAAGTCTGCATGCAGATCTTGTAAATGCGGTCGGGAAAGAAAGAATGGATCGAAGTATGATTGTTGGCGGAAGCGGAGGAGTCAGCTGTAAAAGATCCTGGGCGATACCGGGAATGGGAGTGCTGGAACTGACGGCAGAATATGAAGTAGAATTGCCGGTTCCTGTCTTTCATATTCCGGTACTGCATTATAAAGAAAAAATGAGGATGAAGACATGGACCGGTTATGTAAAGACCTACGAAGCAGGAATTGGAGATAATGAACTTGTATATGTGACAGAAACAGGGATCGTATATCACCGGAATTATCAATGCACTTATCTGGAGCCGTCCGTGCGCAGTGTTGCGAAAACACAGTTAGGGGAACTGAGAAATAGCAGTGGAGGAATTTATCATTTGTGTGAACGGTGTGGATGGATGCCGGGAAATGATGGCAACTGCTATGTCACAGATTACGGGGATTGTTATCATACTTCATTATCATGCAGCGGACTGAAGAGAAAAGTTTATACAGTTCCGCTGTCAGAAGTAAAAGGAAAAGGAGCATGTTCAAAATGTGGTGGAAAATAGCAAAATTGGCAGGATTATTTTTTTTAGGATTCGGAGCAGCACAGGATATAAAATATCAGAAAATCTCGACAGAATATCTGCTCGCAGGAAGCTGTGCGGCGATTCTGTACCGTGCGTTATTTGGACGGATGCATTGGAGTGTATGGGTTGCCGGACTGGGATGTGGAATTGTATTTCTCATGATATCGAAATGGTCACAGGAGGGAATAGGGTACGGAGACAGCTGGATGATCCTGAATATGGGTATTTTTCTTGGGATCTGGAATCTGCTTGGAATGCTGATGCTTGCATTTCTTGTGGCTGCGATGGCAGCAGGAGCAGGTCTTTGGAGCGGAAAATGGAAACGGACGACAAGAATGTCATTTTATCCTTTTCTTCTAATCGGCTATCTGGGGACATTTATATGGTAAAGCTAAAAGGAAGTACAGTAGTTGAGATGGCGTATCTGATGCCGGTAGTATTGCTTTGTTGGATGGCAGTCATTTTCGCACTTTTTTATTACCATGATAAAAATATTATCGGCGGGGCGGCATATGAGACTGCGATTGTCGGAAGTGAAGAATGGCGATGGAAAAAGGAAATAGAAGATGGAAAAATGGAGCAGTATTTTCAGAAAAGAATTGAAAACAAACTGATATTTTTTGATACAGTATCGGTGGAAACTGCGGTAGTAAAAGATGAATTTGAAGTGACAGCAGGAGCGCAAAAGAGAAAAATGCGCGTATCTGTTAAACGCAGTGCGGCACTGACCGTGCCAGAGAAAAAAATACGCAGGAAAAAAGTATTGCAGGAGATTGTAGAAAGGAACCAGGAGGAATGAGAGAAGAGTACGAAAGAGATTTACATCATGACCTGGATGATTCTGGAAACAGATGAGCTATATAAAGAAGATTATCAGATGCGGATGCTGATGGAAAATGCGAT
>ENA-OQAZ01001028-OQAZ01001028.1-human-gut-metagenome-genome-assembly--contig:-NODE-1028-length-14383-cov-2.345398_pt1 | contig 14383 bp, 26 predicted proteins | sample MGYA00242737_ERZ504531 | MGnify/ENA primary metagenome ERZ504531 (study PRJEB26092, sample SAMD00036244) | human gut metagenome | host: Homo sapiens | study: EMG produced TPA metagenomics assembly of...
AAGCTGAGAAGAAGGCTGCCAAAGAGAAAAAGGAAAAGAAAGGAAATGGCGGTAGAACAGCTACCAAATACGATTATCCTCTCATCGACGGCAGAGAAATGACTTCGGCTGAGAAGAAAAAATACCGTATGGAGCAAAGAAAACTTGCTTCAGGTAAGGCTCCTAAGGAGGAAAAGGAAACTAAGAAAAAGAAGGAAGAAAAGGTAAAAGAGAAACCGGCTTCCGATAAGAAAGATAAGAAGGCCAAAGACAAGAAGAAAAAGAAGGCCAAAGACAAGAAGAAAAAGAAGGCCGCTAAAGAAGAAGATTAATAAGAGCACTTTTTACTTTTACTTATCATATTTTTGAGTATTCGTTAATAATGGTAAGAAGCCGGGCAATATAAAATTGTTCAGGCCTTTTATTTTCTAATTAAGTCGAAAATGGAACAAGAAGTATATAAACCAAAACTTAGAATCACTACACTATCAGAGAATGGCACTCCCTTATCTGATAGGCTAGTAGATGCTTATACTGAGATGAACTCGGGTCCAAAGGTACAGCATAAGGTCCCGTAAGAGTAGAAGTAACTCTCACAAATAAACAAGATATAGATAACTTTAAAGAATACTTAGATAGGCTAACTGGAGTATTACCCGCTAAGGCACCAACTGCTGGTAGAGGAAGACCTGCAGGGACTACAATTAAAAATCTTGAATCACCAAGGGAGGATATTCTTGCAGATGTAGAGAAAATGGTTGAAGAAGGTAAAAGCCAACAGGAGATTATTAAATACCTAAGAGAATTAGGGTTTATATTTATCCTTACAGAGGACTTTCTTTATCACTTTCCCGGATTTGAATTCGATAAAAAGGATGTTGGAGAAGCAACCGACAATAAGCAATATCCCAATTCATTCTCCTGGATGGCAAGATGTATCAAACGAGCCAAAGATCCCAAGGCAGATAAATTTGATCCGATGGTCATCTTCGGTTTCAGCATTCTTGGTGGACCATCGAAAAAGATTATTCCGTACCTTTATAAAGAAAGGAGGAAACCATTAAGGGCTCAAGTGGGTAAGAATGTAATATCTTTCTCTCAAGCAGAATTTACTAAATTGCCCAAATATATGAGGGAAGATGAACGAATCAAGTTCTCTACAGAGCAAAGACAATTACTTCTCAATCCAGAGAAAAAGCCATCTAAATTCTTTATGCGATGGGTAGATGATGCTATATTCCCTGACTCAATCAAGGAAAAGATCGAGGAAATCAAGAACCGCTAACACTTACCTCAGTATTTATTGAAAAGATATTTTATATAAAATAATTTTAGTATATTTGCATAAAGAAAAATTTAATTATGGACAAAGAAACAAAAGACATTGTAAAACTCATCGCTGGTATTCAAATCGAATCACTAAACTCTTTGAAGGAGGATATTTCTAATGGGGATAATATTGCCCAAGACCTAATAAAGAAACTTCTTCAAATTGACAATGACGAGATTATAATGGCATTAGATGAACATATCGAATTATATACAGAGATTGAGAATACTCCTCAACTGATAAATATGCTAAGCGAATATCAGATGTTAGTATGCTCATACATATTATTCAGAATGGAAGATGAATGGGTACATAACAATTCCCAGGGAGTACTTGGTACTTGGGCAATTTTCCAGAAAGCCAATCTCAAATTTCACCCAGAATTAACACTTTTAAAAATTTAATACAGACATGGAGAAGAACGAATACTTAGAATCAGTAGAAATGAACACCAGGGTTGAAATGATTCCCTGCGAATCCTCTAACATTGAGGGCTTTGGTTACGACTCAAAGAAACAACAACTTTGGGTTGCTTTTAAAAATAACCGAGTATATCGCTATGATAAGGTACCCTATGAAATTTGCAATGGTTTACACCAATCAGAATCAAAAGGTAAATACTTGAACAGTAATATCAAGGATAAGTTTAAAACTACCGGATATGAACTCAGGAACTAAGGTTACAAAAAGTCTTTTAATTACCATAGGAGCAATGCTACTTTACTTGGGGACTAAATATAATGCCCCTACAGAAGAAGTGAGCATTGCTCCTTCTGAGTTTAATAGGCCCAAGCCATCAGATATAAAACCCAAGATATCTAAGCAATGGTATAAATATAGGGTAGAAATAGAGACGATTCCAGAAAATCAATTATATAAGATTGAGAAATCTGGATACCAGCAATATGAAGTTTCTAGATTGGGTGAATCCTATTCTTATGTAACCTACGAATTTACATCGGATAAGATAATGACTACCGAAGAAGCCTACGAATTCGTAAAGAAATATCCTGAAAAATGTACTCGGGTACCTAATACTAAAACCGAAAACATTTATGATAGATATAACGACGAATACGAAGATTACATCAATGACCCAGAGGACGAAATTAACTATCCTCCAGAGTCTTTGACTTCCTAGCCGATTAACCTTAGCAAATATAAAAATTTATTCGATTTATTTTTGTATTAAAAAGATTATTCTTATATTTGCATAGAGAAATCAATTTACTAACATTTTAATATAGACATTATGAAAAAGAATGAAAACAAGGTTACTAACCTTATCAGCAACAAGGTTGCAGAACAACTTGAAGGCATTAAGAATGCAAAGTCCACAACTTCTAAGGCTTCTAAAGAAAAGGCCAAAAAGACTAAAAAGGAATTGGTAGAAAATGCTCAAGAAGCTGCCAAATCTTTTGCCAATGCTAAATTGGTAGAACTTACCCCAAATGCAAAGCCTGCCAAATCTAAAAAAGAACAGGTAGTCAAGGAGGTAAAAGAACAACAGAAACCTTCCATCATTGAACAGGTAATCTCCAACCGAGAAGTAAAATATGTATATCCCGAGGATGTAGTAGACACACTTGCCCGGAAGAAATGGAGACAACAAACCCGTAATGAACTCCATCGATTGGAACTTGCCATGGCTCGTATCAAAGATTCTAACTCAAAGGAATTCAAGCAGCGGCTAAGGCATACGAGGACTTTAAGAAAAAGGTTCTCAAACCAGAACAAGTTGCATAACCCTTTACTAACCAAGTGCCTGGGATAAATAACCTGGGCACTTTAATTCATACAAAATGGATTACACTATCTTCTCTGATAAGAAGATGCTTAAACAGGATAAAGAACTTGTCGAATTACATAAACGTTGTTGTAAGTCTTGGCTAGTTCAGCATTCACTTAAGCATTCTAAGATTAAGAAGTTCTTCATAGTTTATGATTGGTATATAAATACTGATAACGTAAGGAATTTCTTTTTTCAGGCCTATAAACCTTTTCATTCAGGCATTGCTTTTAGGGCAACTTGATGAAATATCCGATTACATTAATCCTAACAAAAATGGAAAACGAAAAAAGAAACGAACCCGAAAAGTATAACGTACTTTACCTCAAAGGTAAGTATCAGTATAAATCAAAATACCCTCAGATTGATGCTAAACACAAAATTGTTTATGCAGGTCCAGTAGAACCTATGGCACCAATCTGGGATAATATATCTGATATACTTCGGAAGTCAGAAAGAATTTGTACTGAATCTCGTAGAGAATTAAAGAAGTTAGAGGAACGTTCACAGAACCAATTCTACTTTAAGAAAAATGGTATCACTCACATAATCATATACAGATGTTTGGGACAATAGTAAAAGACCTATATATAGGTAAATCGAAACTGATAATCAAGTGTAATCAAAGAGAATTACCACAAACCACCTTAGTAATGGATGTATTACAACCTACAGGTTTTATTGGTAATATGCCAGATTATGGTACCTATGGTAATTTACTCACTACTGGTGAATTTGAAATAACCCCTATGATGCCCAAGCATAGGCTTTATGTTACGGGCATACCGAAAGGGGCAATCCTTGATAATTTTCGGATTAGAAGGCTTATTGGTCCTCATACTATGAGGATGATATAAGGGGATATTTATTTCAGATAACAGATGAATATCCTAAGTTAATAATCACAAAGTAAAGTTATATGGAAGCAATAGATTATGTCAAGTTATTTAAACTCGACCAAGAGAATTATGATTTCAAAAGGGAAGAGTTTATATCCGAATTAGGTAAAGATTTTCTAGATTATTGCCAAACTACTACTATAGGTATAAATCCAAAGCATGGGTATATCTATTACTATCGGTTTAAGGAAATAATAAAGAATTTCGAAACTAAATTCTGGGCAATCTCGAAACTTAAGGTAGGGGAACCCTTTACTCAGAAATTATGGAATGCCTTTTTCGCTACGCAGGTAGTACCTCTGAGGAAAAAATTATTCCCTGAGGTACAAAATTAATCGAAGAACAAAAGGGGATTATTCAAAATGACCCAAGGGCTAATAACCCTTACCGTAGTAAACAAGACAAAAAACCCTCGAATCCTAAAAAGGTAAAATATGGCAAAGGAAATCCTAGACTTCATGGCAATAAATTTAAGGTAGGGGATTATAAACTTTGCCTTAAAATCTCAACAACGGGGAAAGGTAATTTGATATTCACCAGGGACTTAATCTCTGGTGAACCTTTTAATTTATCAGTGAATAAGAAAAAGTATAGGGGATATTTCTATAACCTATCTTTGAATTTGTATGTAAGATATGATTTAGAGTATAGAGGTTATGATGAAAGTTCCGATATCCGAAAATCTCATTTGTATGTCAGAAAAAGAAAGTAAGATAGTAAGGTTCCCAAGACCCATGGGAACTACAGCTATGGCATTAGAATATCAAAAGAATCCTGATGATAGTCTTTTGATGAAGATACATAATTACATTATCAATCAATGGCTGATGGGTAATGGTGTATTATGTGGTATTACCTATGATATTAATACCTTCTCATACCGTATGGGCATAGATATTAATTACATACGTGTATTTATGAGGGATAGGCTATTAAGCTCTAGAATATGGGATAAAGATAAGGCAGAAGATTTATTGCAAGCTTTAATGGGAGAACAACTAGCATGGGCCTTGGAAGATCGTATGGAGATAGCCATCAGGTTAATATCTTGAGAGAGTCTCAGGGTGGAAAATATGTACCTTTCATATCTTCTGAATTAGGGAAAGCCCTTAAGTTAAAACTTGAATCTTCTACTTCACTTCAATCAATTGTACGTAATCTTACTGGAGGGAGCACTACTAATATATTTGCTCAATTTAATCAACAGAACAACGTGACTCAGCAAAATGCTATCACAGTTGAAGAGGCCCGTCAAATCGTATTAGAATCACAAAGGGTATTGGATAAACCAGAAGAGGCTAAACTATTGGAAGACAGGTATGACATTAAGTCATTACCCGAAGTAGTTGCTACTAAACAAGAAGGAGTAGATACCAGTAAAGAGGGTCTTAACCTTAATAAAGCAGAGCTAATGCAAATTACTGATGATTATAAGGGAGCTATGTCTTCATTCTCTAAAGAACATCATGAACTACGTAGAGAAATCGAAATGCGTATAGACCCATACGAAGAAGACCCAGAGTTATACCAATATGAAGACTTTGAGGAAGAAGAAAAAGAGGATGGCTCATTTGCATCTCAATTCCTCCGAAATAGTAAGCTTCCATAGTTATATCCGGATATTGCATATTTAAAAAGAAAGAATTATATTTGCATATCAATTTTAAAATAGACAAAAATATGGAACTACCAAAGACATCTTACAAAGAGACTCGGGTTAACAAGGTTAATCAGGGTACATACTTTAAATTAAAACCAACTGATACTGCTCCAGTATGGGTAAGAGACCATTATGATAAATCATCTAAGACTTATGCTTGCCATAAGTATGATGACTCAAATCACGAAAAATTTCTCAAGGGAACAAGGAAAATATACATTGACTTTACATTTTAATCACATGAACTTATTTAGACGAAAGAGATGCTGTAGTGAACTCATTGCTATTAAAAATGGCAACTTAGTATTCAAATTGAGTAATACTCATATCAATGCTGCTTATAATACTTTACAGGCAATAATGAGGAAATCGGGTATATTCGATGAGAATCTATATTTTGACTTGTACCGAGAATATAGAAGACATTATGCTATATACGACATAGTACCATCATTGCTAAGGTATAAGATACCCTTGATATTTTCAGGTAGATATCCTAAAAATCTATTCGATAATCAGTTTACCTTTGAGGAATTGATACCTAATGCTTTGGTATATCATAACTTACCAGAAAATTTCAGATTACCAGAAAGCTTAGAGAAAATTCTTTTAGAAGTAAAGAAAAGGGTATCTGCTTATATAGACCAAGATGGCATATCAGACCAGGGTTATAGGGATTTGGTTCGAACAAATTTCGTAAAACAATGGGATGTATTTAGAAAGGACCCATCTCCTATAGATTGCTATATGGATGCTCAATTGGGCATGCTATATATGTGGGCTAGAGTAGAAAATAAAACAATAGTAAAGAACATAATCGAAAGAACTCAAGATGAACTAGCTCAAGAGTTCTTATCTAAAAATGACGAATATGGAGAATAAAGAGAAATTTGCTTTCCGAAAGGTTAAAATGTCGGAAGGTGTAGAGGTAGAATTTATTAAATTACTTACCTCAGTAGAGACTAAAAATGATGAGGATGTAATTAAAGCTTTTAAAGTTCAATTATCCTCTGGAGTATTAACTTGCCATGCAGAAATGTTATCTAGAACACCAAGCCAGATAATATTTCAAACATCCCAGTTCAGTAAACCCTATAACTTTTATAAAAACTGGGAACTATGGGTATTCTCTAATATCCTGGGTGTATGGACTTTAAATAGGTTTAGGATATGATTACAATGAAAAACCTCCAAGTAGAGGATATAAAAGATGAATGGTTATATAATGCCTTAACACAGGGCATCAAGGAATGTATAACTGCTCCAGTCCTAACTTTGGACCCAACAAAGCCAGAACCAATTAAGAGGGCAGAAATGATACTGGAGAATTTCTCTCAGGAAGATTCTCCAGTAGTAGCTACAGTGATTGCTCCAGGTAATTTCATACAGATGATATTACCGAAACATGAGATACTTCTCTCGGTAATGTTCATCTATAAGGAAAGGAATACCTATGTACAACTTATAATACAAAAAACTTGCTTATGAACGAGAAAAGACTACCACCAAGACTAATGGTTCTGTTAGTAGTACTGAAGGGTGAAAAGGTATATAAAATACCTCTCGAATCAGGAATAAAATTGGACCATCTAAAAGATTTCAATACACTAAGAAGAATCCTTACTCCTTTAGTACAACTATATCATGGAGTAGGTTTTGATACTAGACTTACTTATGATGAGTTTAGTATCTTCTTTAATGACTTACAACATTTGGGATGTGAATGGTTAGATGAATATTCTTCGGGTATACAAGAATTCATAGAAGCAAAACCCATTACTGAGAATGACCAGGATATTGAGGAAATACGAAAAGGATTACTTATCTCTCTTAAATCTCAGGAGTTATCAGAGGTATTAGCTACTAAACTAAAGCAAGCCATACATGAAGTATTTGAAAACGAAAAAGAAGAAAGGTGGACTAATGTACAAGGAACCCTCTTTAGAACCTATGGAGAGTTCAATTATAAAAGAGGCTTTATACTTGCTAACTCCCCAATTACCTTAATAATTGAAAGGCAGTCTAATCCACTGCCTTTCTTAGCGTATACACATCCTCAGCCTCCCTAAAAATAAAATAGATATATTTTTCTATAAAAATAAAAATGCTTATATTTGCATATCATTTTAAAAATAGACAAAAATATGAAAACGAACTCAGTAACTTACAATCAAGCAGACGAACTAACTAAGGTAGTTCGCAATTTCTTAGAAAAGAAATCTACATTTGAACTTGACTCTGATGAACAGGGTAATCTTCTTAATTTCCTAATGGGACTCTTAATCAAACTAGAGGATGATTACAAACTCAATTGCTTGGATATTAATCAGGTACAAATCTATGATACTACCTATTATTCTTTCATTTTCGAATCAATCATAACTGCCGATACTAATCCCTATAAGGGGCAATTAGCATCTGCTGCAGTTCAATTCATGAATGAATTTACCGATAACGATGGGAGGTTCATATCATTCAATCAACTCGATAGAAACAACTGGATTTTCCAACTTAATTTCTCAATCGCATGACAAAGTATAACGTTAGTCCATTAGTTGCTCGGGAGATAGAATTCTCCACGGGCACTATCTTTGGTGGTAGTTGGTGCCGATACTTTATTTCAATCACCCTACATCAATGCTATATAGAAGCAACATGGAAAACCCGTCCTAAAAATGATTTAGACGGGAACAAAGAAATCTTTAACTCTTTACAGGAGTATCTAGATTGGTTTGCTAATCTTAAGAAAACTTACGGAAGGAGAATATCCCGTAAACAAATGGTATATGCTGCATACGATGAAACAACACGTACCTTCAGTTACAAACCCTACGAGAATTGGGCTACAAGACGTTCTAAAGAGAAATTAAATAAGCCCAAGGAACCAATGCTGGCCGATGAATTATACTAATCCCTAACCAGTTAATATATCCTCAGGGAGTTCAGAAACACCAACATCTGGGCTCCCTTAATTATTGCATATTTAAAATATTATTTCTATATTTGCATAAGAGAAAAATAAATATAATTATTAACCGACCTTGAACGGGGTCACAAAACTTATTCCTTATGACAACTATTAACGAAATCTCAAATCACATTATGGGTTACTTTGATGGAACTCTTGATGCTTTTGGTTACACTGCTCAATCAGTTAACGAAATCTCAAATCCGGATGAATCATACATGGGAACTCTCAATCTCCAATTCCGGGAGTATCCTATAGACGATGACGAAAAGGTAGAAACCTACTGCAGAGAATCCGATGCTTTTGAACAATACGTGATAGAATTCATTAATTCTCATTGGGATGAACATCACCCATTAAAAGAACTTAACTCTAATCATCATTACATGTCAAACTCATATGGAGATACTATCCAGGTACATTTCAATGATGAATCCCTTTTCATTATCATTACCATGACAGGGCAATATTAACAAAACCCTCTGGGAGGCACCCAAAACACCTCCCAGAACTTCCCTATTTATAAAAATAAAAGTAGTTATAAAAACAAGTTTAGAAATAATTTTGTATATTTGCAGTGAGAAATATTTCTCAAATAATTTTAATATAGACACGTTATGAAAGAATTAAAAAATTTAGAGGCCATCCGGGAACTACTTGCTTCTCATCCCATTTATACTTATGATTACAGCGATGGTCTTTATATTAACAAGGAAGCTACCAATATCCAGGTTTACTCAATCGACTTAGAGGATGAATCTTTTGCTGCTTATATCTCAGGATATATCATCACATATGCTTCAGAGGAAGTTCTCTTCGAAAATCTCAGGGAAACATTATTTCTCACATGGACTTAACAAAGGGTGCTGATGACCAATATTATGATTATTCACCTCACAGGTAGAGGCTACCCTATTCGGAGTTCTTCAATTAATCCCTGAACATCAGGATTATATCATAACCGGACTCAAAAAACATCTCCGGGAATTTATCCAAGACGATGAACAAGATGAGGACATGATATCCCAATATACCAGTATCTACAATGCTATAGAAAAATGGGAATCAGACCACAGGGAAACAGAAATCTTCCAACAACTTGCAGTATCAGAATTATTTAACCAACTAAATAAATAATCACTATGGTAAACTTATATAAATTACTCAACGTACTGGAACAGGGCATGTCTCTGTTCAACTTAATAAATGGAAAACCGAAGGACTTTGGTACCCAATTACCCAATATAAAAAGGAATCAGACGAAATCCAGGTAGTAACTAATTTATTTATTGCTGACCAAGAACAGTATCATATCCAACTATCAGGTAATTATCCAGAAGAATTCGATGACTGGAATAACTTTCTAGAGGAAAACCAATGGAAAATCTACCCATTACTTGCAAACATAATGCAAGTCTTCTTGCCCACAGGAACTATCAAATATTCTATACTCAATATCCACAGGGATTCATATCCATAATCGCTAAGCCCTATGATAAGTAAAGAACTCAAATCACAATTAAGTATTCTCAAGGAAACTAACCCAGAATATATTCAAACCCTAAAGGATGCCGTTACGGCATCCTATAAGGCAGAACTTCAGGCAATCAAACCCAGTTCTACCGAAGAAGAGGAACAACTCAATATCGAACTCAAGGACATAGTATTAAAAATACTATTTGGGCCTTTCTATAACTATTTCGTATCAGATACGTAGTATCAGATATATATGGGAAGAACAGGATAAACTAATCGAGGACTTATATTATTACTTCAAATCATGACACCGTATATTCAACAACAACTTAAAAAGCTATGCGATAATCCAAATTGGTATGACGATATGCTCATCTCATGGGATAAAAACCCAAGAAATCAAAGGGAAGCTATTTATAACTACCTTTCTCATGTACAACTAAATGGGTTACTAGAAAACACTCGGATAGTTTTTACATTCATAGATGGCGACATGAAACCAGCTTTCTATTTCGAAATTCCCAGAGATACCAATCGATATCTTATACTGGGAATCCTCGATGAAGCAGGTTATCCTCATTGCTGCCTATTAGGCCAACCAAAACAAGTGTTTAACCCTCAACTCAATTAACATCATGAAACCAACAATAACAGTAAACCAATACCCAATCGGATGGGAATGGTTAGACAGAGTACCTCTAGAGGACTTTAACTGGCTAATCGAAAATTCTCTACCATGACCGATAATACCGATACTTATGACTTTGTAGGATATACAGATTCCGAAACCCTACCAGGACATCTGAAGAGGATATGCTCAGTAGACAAGATATACTTAGCCAACTTCCTAAATGAAGACCAGGGCTACGAATCAGGTATATCCATGTACGGTCACTACATAGCATGCAAATGCCTTGACATATCCTCAGAAGAGGAATATATGAATCAATTTACCGATATAAGAATACTAACCAACGAACTATAAACTATGCTAACATCAGGTAGATTCTTAGTATCATTCGAAGTCCCGGGACCATTACCTGGGACTACTGAAGGCTTCTGCGAAGAAATGAACGTAGTGTACAGAACCGAGGAACTTAATACCTACCTCCGCTACCCCAAACAAGAAATAAACCCATGGCATAAACCTAGTACCTACATAAGGCTAAAGCTAAGAGAGATCCTTAAAGTAAACCTAACAGATATAACCATAATCGATATAATATCACTACCATGAATATCATCTATCACATAATCCGAATAATCCTATCCGTAGGCACCATCCTAACCCTCATACGCAATGAGAAAATATACCAAGCCCACAAGCATACCCACCCAACAAACAAAATAAGGTATATCATCTCACAGCTAATAATCCTAACCCTATACACCTCATCACTAATCTTAGTATCCTACACATATAGGATTATATTAACCCACCTATAACCCATACCCTCCTCCCCCAACACAAAAATATAAAAGAAAACCTTAATAGCGCTAACTAAGCTACCATCCTAACTAAGGTACATATAATAAAATACCTAATACACATATACCCCTTATTATACTACATACATAATCAATATATCCTAATACATATCAAGGTACCTCGCCGGGGGTTTTGGGGATTTAGGCAAACAAGGCAAGTGATAACCCCTCTACTATACAAAGCCACTCAACTCACTATATAGCCACTATACCATATAGCTCTACTACACACTTTAAAGGCAAACTCAAAAAGGCCTATGTGATGACAATTTTTCGTCCCCTAATGGCCCCTAAATTACCTTATCCGAATTACCTTACCAAGCACTATTATATAATACATATCAATTAAAAATTCAAGGTAAATATGAAACACAGAACCCACAAGGATTTTCCATCCTACCGATTCTATTCAGATGGTAGGATTAAGAACAAAACAACCAATCACTTCATTAAGGTAAAACGTCATATGAAACTGATTGATGCTAAAGGTAAACGTAGAAGCATTACCGTTCAGAAATACTTTGCCGAACTATTCCCTAACCTATATACTTGGGAAGATAAAAGGGGTACCCCTAAACCTACCTATATACCCATTAGGAAAGTTAATAAGAAACGTAGGAAATATAATCCTAAGTTCATTAAGGCCATACAGGAGAAGGCAAATTATAAAACTTGGGATGAATTGGTTAAAGAATATAATATACCGATGAGTAGTATAGGTTATTTATTAAAGAAAGGTAAGGATAAACCCAGTGACCAGGTTATAATTAATATTGATAAGGTAATTATAAAGGGTTAGGTAATATGGTCCTAGAGCTTTATTAGTAATTGGCTAAGTATTTATATTAGCATTATTTATAAGGTTTCTAGGACTTACTGTGTTAAGGCAATCTCCATTCATGGCCTCAAGGACTAAGGCAAATATAATTCAAGGCCCTTAATAACCTACGAAGGCAATTGAGGTTATTGCATATATAGTATATTATATTTATATTTGCATTGTAATAATAACTAATTAAATATAGACAATATGAAAAATTTTAAACTGTACACACTCAATTCAATTTTGCAAAATGCGTTCACCTCTCCCTGCTCTCAGTTCCCGAAGGTAACCTATGCTCCTCTCCCGAAGGCATATCAGACTTCATTAAGCCTTACTTACAAGAGTTACAGGAGAACACAATCATTCCCGATTACTTAACTCTAGTATCAATCCAAACTATCGATAACCAAGATGCTGGGGTACACATATTAACCTTTACAATCAATAACCCAGAAACATTCGATGACGATGATACTGCTGGCATCACTTGCCTTGAATGCTTACGGGATACCTTTGCCTATGACCCAGAGGCATGCTTTGGTCAGGCACCTAAGGTAAATGAATTCGAAAACCTTTACACAGTAACAGTTCCTTTCACTTGCTAAATCACTAAGGGGTATCCATAACAGGGTACCCCTATTAATACATTAAATACAAACGTTATGAGAACAATTAATCAAATTTCAAACCTCATCATCCTTACCCTAGTAACTTACGCTAAGGATTATCCATGGGCATCCTACATTGCCAATTCACTTTCACAATTCGATTTGATATTGCCAGAACTAATGCAATCGAAAGCTAAGGAAATATCCATCTACCTTAACACAGATGATTGCCTTATGGAATTCTCATCCGAAATCCCTGACCCAGAGGAAATTGAACCCGATTTTACCTTCAACATCAAGTATATAACCTTTCAGGTATACTTCGATTAATACCTTAACCCAGGCCTAACTTAGGTACCTGGGTTTTTACTTACGCTAACTTAGTAAGCCATTATAGGCTATCCTAATCTCTATAGGCTTACCATAGTCCCTATATGGCCTTATTGAATTAGGACCCAATAGGTTATTAGAGGGCAATAATAGGGATATAGCTAATCGGCCTTAATTCTTTATCACCTTAGTCGATTAATGGCCTTATCAATATACAGGTATATAACACACTTCCTAGAGGACAGGCATAGGCCATATAGGAATATCCTTATACATATCATATATGCCCACTACAAGGCGTGTGAAGATTCTCCTTGTGAACCCCCAAAATTAAGTGCAAATATTAAGTCCTTTTTAGGGTGCAATAAATTTTTGAATTTATAGATTTTTCACAAAAATAATTTTGAAAATAAAAATATTCATTTTCTCAAAAAATTTTCTTGAAAATGTTTGTAGATTAAAATAAAGTCCGTATCTTTGCAATGTGAGAAAAACAAAAAGATATTTGAAAGATTTTATTTAAAACTTTTTAAGAAAATAATTCTCTAAAAATTTTGTAGATTAAAAAATAGTTCTTATATTTGCAATACAGAAACGAAATAAATAATACCTTATTAGGATAGTTTAAAAAGTCTTGAAAGTCTATTTGAAAAGGTAATAAAATAATAAATAATAAAACTTTCAAGCATTTTATTATGACAACAAAAGTAAATAAAGTGAGTGTAGAAAAAGCAAGTGTAAACGCAAAAGCAAATAGTTTAATTGCTTTAGACGTTTTAAAATCAGTCAAAGAAAAAAATCAAGGACTTTTTAAAACGGCTTTAGGGACAAGAACAGAAATTTATAAAAAAGAACTTTTTGAGGGTGCAAACGAAAAGCAAATAAAATCTTTGAGAAAAAAATTCAGAAATGTTACTTTCAATTTTCTTTTAACGATTGCAACAAATGCAGATAAAAAACTAATTGACGGCTTTATAGACTTTTATAAACAAGTCTATGTTATAAATGATTTTTCTTTTTCTTCAATTGCAAG
>ENA-OQAZ01001029-OQAZ01001029.1-human-gut-metagenome-genome-assembly--contig:-NODE-1029-length-14346-cov-7.228075_pt1 | contig 14346 bp, 16 predicted proteins | sample MGYA00242737_ERZ504531 | MGnify/ENA primary metagenome ERZ504531 (study PRJEB26092, sample SAMD00036244) | human gut metagenome | host: Homo sapiens | study: EMG produced TPA metagenomics assembly of...
CTTTTTTTCTTCAGCCTTATGCTACTCGCTGGTGATGGCCTCTTGCGGAGGTGGTGCCACTAAAAAAACATCCGATGAATCTACAGCGGTACAGTCCGTACAGCAGGACAGTCTTCAGGCATCTGCCGACAGCCTGGAGGTGGACGGTACTACGGGAGCTACTCAGGTGGCCAATGCACCTTCTTTTAACGGCATCTTGATGATACCGCCACAGCAACACGCAACGATTACCCTTAGTATGGGTGGGGCTGTACACAGTGTTTCTTTCCTTCCGGGCGATTATGTGCGTAAAAACCAGGTCATCCTGACGCTGGAGAATCCGGAATTCATAGCCTTGCAGCAAACCTGGCTCGATGCGGCTGCGCAGACTGAGTTCCTGGAAAAAGAATATCTTCGCCAGCAGAATCTGGCTTCTCATGAGGCTGCTTCACAAAAACGGATGCAGCAGAGCAAGGCGGAATATTTGTCGATGAAGAGCCGTCTGGATGCAGCTGCGGCCCAGTTGCTGATTTTGGGAGTGGATGCCCGCAGCTTGCAGACAAAAGGTATTCAGCCTTATCTGGAAATAAAGGCACCTTTAAACGGCTATGTCACGAACATGAATGTGAACGTAGGAAAATATTTCAATGTAGGTGAACCCGTGTGCGATGTGATTGACAAGCAGGCCCCGATGCTGCAGCTTACAGCCTACGAAAAAGATCTGGATAAGTTGAATGTGGGCGACCGTATGGAGTTCCATGTAAACGGAATGGGAAATGAAACCTTCGAAGCCGTACTGGTTTCCATTGACCAGATGGTAGACAATGCCAACCGTTCCATCAAAGTGTATGCCGTGTGGCTCATCCGCAAAAAGATTTTCGTCCCGGCATGTATGTGTCGGCACGTAAGTCGGCAAAAAATGAATAACTTTGCAGCATGAAGCGAATCTGGAGCAATAAATATGTGCTGATAGTGAATGCCATCTCCATCATGGTGGCATTCCTTACGCATTTCCCGGAACTGATTACCTTGTCGAATCCGTATTCGGCCGACGGTCTTTCGTTTCCGGGCATGCACTGGGCCGATGTGGGCAATGAGGTACTGTTTACGTACCTTTCCCTTCTTTTTCTCTTTTTCCTGAATGAAGCCGTGTTCCGTTTCAATAGCGATATGGTTTCTATCGGGTGGAAAAAGGTGGTTTGTTCGTTTGTGCTGACCTGGGTAGTAAGTAACCTGCTGGGCAAATGCTTTGTTTACCTGCATCAGCATTTCGATGTGCCTGCCATTGATGCCATGCTTCATCATTATCTTCATCCTTTGCGTGATTTCCTGATAACCTGCATTGTGACGGGAAGCTGCTATTTCTTCCATCAGAACCGGAAGAGCCGTAAGATGCTGCTCGAAAACCAGCAGTTGCGTATGGAAAATGTCATCAATCAGTACGAAGCCTTGAAAAGCCAGTTGAACCCCCACATGCTGTTTAATTCGCTGAACACCTTGTACCTTTTGATTCGGGAGTCACCCGACAAGGCCCGCCACTATTTGGAAGAATTGTCACGGGTGATGCGCTACACCTTGCAGGATAACGAGGCGCATTCCGTGACTTTGCGCGAGGAAATGGAGTTCGTGCAGTCGTACATGTACCTTTTGCAGGTGCGTTATGAAGAGAATCTTCAGTTTGACATCCGTATCCATCCGGAACTGATGTCACGGAAACTGCCACCCATGGCCCTGCAGTTATTGGTGGAGAATGCCGTGAAGCACAATGAAATCAGTAACCGCCGTCCGCTGACAGTGTCTGTGATAGCCGAAGGTGACACGGTAGAGGTGAGTAATCCGCTTCAGCCCAAACGGGGAGGGAGTGCCGGAATGGGTATCGGACTGGCAAATCTGGCCAAACGCTATCAGTTGCTGTATAAAAAAGACATAATCGTAAAAGAGGAAAATCATCGTTTCGCCGTTATTCTGCCTTTGATATGAAGACTTTGATTATAGAAGATGAGAAAGCAGCCTTGCGCAACCTGAAGGCCGTAATGCAGGAAGTGAACACCGATTTTGAAATCGTCGGCGAAGTGGACAGTATTTTCGATGGGGTGGAGTGGTTTCGCACGCATCCCATGCCGGAGCTGGTGTTTATGGACATTCATCTGGCCGATGGTTCAGCCTTCGATATCTGTGCGCAGGTAGACATCACGTGCCCATCATCTTTACTACAGCCTACGATGAATATGCCTTGCGGGCCTTTAAGGTGAACAGTGTGGCCTATCTGCTCAAGCCCATCAGCCGGACTGATTTGCAGGAGGCCATGCACAAACTGGAATTGCTGGGCGGACAGGTGAAGGAAGAAAAACAGCCTGACTTGTCGGCTATCATCCGTAGTTTGAAAAAGAAAGAAAATTACAAGACGCATTTTCTGGTGCCGGTGAAGGGGGATAAACTTCTACCTGTGTCGGTGGAGGCTATCCAGTATTTTTATATCTCCAACGGGCTGGTTAAGGCGGTAGATAGTGAGGGAAAAGAATTTGTCTTCTCTCAGTCGCTCGACGAACTGGCCGAGCAATTGAATCCGCATGATTTCTTCCGTGCCAACCGCCAGTTTATCGTGTCGCGGAAGGCGTATCCGACATCAGCCTATGGTTCAACGGACGGCTGGCCATCAACCTGAAAGTGCCGGTGCCCGAGAAAATCATCATCAGCAAGGCCAAGGCTTCGGAATTGAAAGACTGGTTCTGATTTTGTAAGACGTGCGGTACTTGTCAATCTGAAATGAAACCTCCTCTTCTCCTTTATACTGTATCTCATATTTTTATATTATCTTTGTGCCGTAATTCAAAAAAGGTAGAAAAAACAGATGATAACAGTTTCAAATGTAGCCGTTCAATTTGGTAAAAGAGTGTTGTATAACGACGTGAATCTGAAGTTCACGAATGGTAATATCTATGGTATTATCGGAGCCAACGGTGCCGGTAAGTCTACGTTCCTGAAAGTGATTTCAGGCGAGCTGGACCCTACTAAGGGTAGCATTACCCTGGGACCGGGCGAGCGTCTTTCGGTGTTGAGCCAGGACCACTTTAAGTTTGATGCCCACACGGTGCTCGATACCGTACTGATGGGACACACCATCCTTTGGGACATCATGAAGCAGCGCGAGGCCTGTATGCCAAGGAAGATTTTACCGATGAAGACGGTATCAAGGCAGCCGAACTGGAAGAAAAGTTTGCCGAACTGGAAGGCTGGAATGCCGAGAGCGATGCAGCTATCCTGCTGAGCGGACTGGCATAAAAGAAGACAAGCACTACACGCTGATGGGTGATTTGAGTGGTAAGGAAAAGGTGCGCGTGATGCTGGCACAGGCGCTTTTCGGAAATCCGGACAACTTGTTGCTCGACGAGCCGACCAATGACCTGGATATGGATACGGTGACCTGGCTCGAAGAATACCTTTCTAACTTTGAACATACCGTGCTGGTGGTAAGCCACGACCGTCACTTCCTTGACTCGGTATGTACGCATACGGTGGACATCGACTTCGGCAAGGTGAACCTCTTTGCCGGTAACTATAGCTTCTGGTATGAATCCAGCCAGCTGGCTCTCCGTCAGCAGCAGAACCAGAAGGCCAAGGCAGAAGAAAAACGTAAGGAACTGGAAGAATTTATCCGTCGTTTCTCTGCCAATGTAGCGAAATCCAAGCAGACTACCAGCCGTAAGAAGATGCTGGAGAAACTGAATGTGGATGAAATCAAGCCGTCTTCCCGTAAATATCCGGGTATCATCTTTACGATGGACCGTGAGCCGGGTAACCAGATTCTGGAGGTTTCCGGACTGCGTGCCGAAACGGAAGAAGGAACAGTGCTTTTCAATGACGTGAACTTCAACGTAGAGAAGGGCGACAAGATTGTCTTCCTGAGCCGCGACCCGCGTGCCATGACGGCCTTGTTTGAGATTATCAACGGACACCGTAAGGCACAGGCCGGACACTATAACTGGGGAGTAACCATTACTACGGCTTACTTGCCGCTGGATAATACGGATTATTTCAACTGCGACCTGAACCTGGTAGACTGGTTGAGCCAGTACGGTCAGGGCAATGAAGTGGAAATGAAAGGTTTCCTCGGCCGTATGTTGTTCTCCGGTGAAGAGGTGATGAAGAAAGTCAGCGTGTTGTCGGGAGGTGAGAAGATGCGTTGTATGATTGCTCGCATGCAGTTGCGTAATGCCAACTGTCTGATTCTGGATACTCCGACCAACCACCTGGACTTGGAATCTATTCAGGCGTTCAACAACAACCTGAAGATTTACAAGGGAAATGTGCTCTTTGCCTCACACGACCATGAGTTCATCGAAACCGTGGCCAACCGTATCATCGAGTTGACTCCGAACGGAATCATCGACAAGATGATGAGCTACGACGAGTATATTTCATCCGACCATATCAAGGAAATGCGTGCCCGTATGTACGGCGATAAATAAGACTCAAAAAACGCCTTTGCGTTTGGAAGAAAACGCAAGTACGTTTTATCCGAAACGCTTAGGCGTTTTACTTAAAGCGCAAGTACGTTTTTGTGGAAACGCACTTGCGTTTTTTTCTGTTCGTCAGGACTCCTTTGGGATATTTTGAAAATATAGGTATAATCTTCAAATTATCAGTTAGTTATTATGGACTCAACTTTAAATCCTACTCAAAAAACACACATCGTGTGGCTCGACGTGGTTCGTCTGGTAGCCATGTTCACTGTAGTATGCTGCCATTCGGCAGACCCGTTTAACTTCTATCCGGGAGAGCCCCCGGCCAATATTGCGGAAATCAAGTGGTGGGGTGCCGTGTACGGTTCCTTGCTTCGTCCGTGTGTGCCTTTGTTTGTAATGATTACAGGAGCCTTGCTGTTGCCGGTAAAAGGGAGGTGGCTCCGTTTTATCGTAAACGCATCGGGCGTGTGTTCTGGCCTTTCCTTATCTGGTCGGTCATTTACAATCTTTTCCCGTGGATTACAGGCTTATTGGGAGTAGCTCCGGAAGTCATTCTCGATTTTTTCCCGTATTCGGGTGAGGAGGTGATGCGCCAGTCACTCGATGTATCGTTGGGATACATTGCACAGATGCCGTTCAACTTCTCTTTGCTGGACGTGCACATGTGGTACATTTATCTGCTTATCGGGCTGTATCTGTACATGCCGGTATTTTCCGCCTGGGTGGAAAAAGCCAGCCGGAAAGCACAGCGCTGGTTTCTTGTGGCCTGGGGCGTGACGCTTTTTGTTCCTTATTACAGGGAATTTGTAGGGCCTTACATCTGGGGGTCCTGTTCCTGGAACGAGTTTTATATGCTCTATATGTTTGCAGGATTCAACGGTTATCTGCTGTTAGGACATTATCTCCGTCACACGGAATGGAGTCTGGCAAAAACACTGGGATGGGGAATCCCTATGTTTGTCGTAGGTTTCTGTGTCACGTTCTTCGGTTTCCGTCACATGACCGCATCGCCCGACTGCACGGAAGAACAGCTCGAACTTTTCTTCTACTATTGCTCACCGAACGTGGTACTGATGACCCTTCCGTTGTTCATGCTTTGCAAGAAAGTCCGTGTAAATAATCAGCAAATACAGAAAGCCCTTGCCAATCTGACGGTATGCGGTTTCGGAGTGTATATGATTCATTATTTCTTCACCGGTCCGAGTGTAGTGCTGGCCCGTATGTGTCACGTGCCTGTCGGATTGCAGATACCGTTTGCTGCGATAGTTGCTTTCCTTGTATCATGGGGCTGGTGATTCTGCTTCGCCGGCTGACTGGAAAGTATGCCCGTTATGTGGTAGGGTGAGGGAGTTTATTTCAAAAACTCCCCGCCGAAAGATAAGGGTAACAAGTCTTTGGTTCCGTCTATCTCGTAAATCGCATTTTCTCCATATAGCAAAATGCGCATAGGCTGTTGGTAGCGCTGTTCAGTTTCCAATAGCACCTGCCGGCAGGCTCCGCAAGGAGGAATCGGTGTATCGAGATAGCCGGATTCACTTCGGGCGGCGATGGCCAGTGTCTGCACAGGCTGGTCGGGATACTGGGAATTGGCATAAAACAGTGTGTACGTTCGGCACATGTTCCGGATGGTAGGCAGCGTTTTCTTGATTCGTGCCCGTCACAATCACCCCGTTCTTCAGCAGGCAGCGGCACCGACTGAGAATTTGGAGTAAGGCGCATAGCTGCGTGAGGTGGCTTCTTTAGCTTTGTCTATCAGTTCACGGTCTTGTGGGGTAAGTTCATCGTATTGCAAGGAGTGGATACGAATTTCAAGTTTGATTTCTTTCATGGCTTTTGTTTTTGTAGTTGGTAAACAAATATAAGTAAAAAAATGCTTTTCTCCCTGTTTTTCTGTATTTTTAAGTGTTTGCCCGTAAGCTTCTGTGGTGAATCGTTTATCTTTGCACGTTAAACGGTAAAGAAGAACTGCATGAAATCATTAAAATATATTTTGGTGTGCTGTCTGGCAGGGATGGCACTCTCTTTGGGAGCAGCTCAGCGCAAGAATAAGGCATACGAAGATTACATCCGGCAGTATCATAAAATTGCAGTGGAGGAGATGAAGCGTTATCATATTCCGGCCAGTATCACACTGGCACAGGGACTGCTGGAGTCAGGAGCCGGACGAAGTGAACTGGCCCGCAAGTCGAACAACCATTTCGGTATCAAGTGTGGACGGAGTTGGGACGGACGGACAGTACGTGCCGACGACGATGCACCGAATGAATGTTTCCGGGCTTATCGTCATGCCAAGGATTCGTATCGTGATCATTCCAAATTCTTGCGTACGGGAGCACGTTATGCCTTTTTGTTTCGTTTGAAGATTACGGATTACAAGGGATGGGCACGTGGCTTGAAGAAGGCAGGTTATGCCACTGACCCGCGTTATGCTGATCGTCTGATCAACATCATTGAGCTCTACGACCTGGATCGTTACGATACCAAGAAAGGTTTGGAATGGATAGAAGAATTCCCCAATCCGCATCAGCGTATTTAGCCAATGATATGGTGTACATCATCGCCCGTAGGGGAGATACATTTGAAAAACTGTCGGATGAATTGGGTATCAGCAAGAAGAAACTGCGTACTTACAACGAGCTTCCCAAGGACTATCAGTTTATGGGAGGGGAAATTGTGTACCTGGAGAAAAAACACCGTCGGGCTACGAAGGAATACATTGTGTACGTGGTGCGTCAGGGTGATTCCATGTACTCTATTTCCCAGAAATTCGGTATCCGTTTGAAGAACCTGTATAAGTTGAATAAGATGGAGCCAGATTCACCGGCTCCGAAGTAGGCGATATTCTGCGGTTGAGATAACCGGTTTATTCGTGGTGGTAAGGGCCGTTGTTTAGAATGGTCATGGCCCGGTAAAGCTGTTCCACGAAGATAAGCCGTATCATTTGGTGCGAAAATGTCATTTTGGAAAGTGAAATCTTTTCCTGGGCAGCCTGATAGACGGAAGGAGAGAATCCGTAAGGTCCGCCGATGATGAACACCAGCCGCTTGTTTACGGTATGCATTTTCCGCTCTATCCAGTTGGCAAACTCGATGGAGCGGAATTCTTTTCCATGCTCGTCGAGCAATACTACTACATCGCCGGGCTGCAAGGCTTTCAGGATGGCTTCGCTTCCTTTTCTTTTTGCTGCTCCATGCTGAGGCTTTTGGTATTCTTCAGTTCAGGTATCACCTCCATATCGAACGAAACATAGTGTTTGGTACGTTCCACATAGTCATTGATGGCTGTGATATAATGCTTTTCGACCGTTCGGCCGACCACAAGTAGGGTAAATTTCATATCTTTTTTACTTTGATTAAAACGGGTTGCCTTTGCAAAGATATGAATAATAATTACCTTTGCTTCCTGAAATATCACTTAATATTTTGAACAAAATGGACGAAAAAATTGTAAAGGATTTGATTGACCGTCTGATTGACCTCTCTTTTGCAGAGGATATAGGTGACGGTGACCATACTACGTTGTCTTGCATTCCGGCGGATGCAATGGGCAAGTCGAAACTGCTGATTAAGGAAGAAGGTATTCTGGCCGGTATTGAAATTGCAAAAGAAGTGTTCCATCGCTTTGACCCTGAAATGAAGGTAGAAGTGTTCATTCAGGACGGTACACACGTGAAACCGGGCGATGTGGCCATGGTGGTAGAAGGAAAGATTCAGTCTTTGCTTCAGACCGAACGCCTGATGCTGAACATCATGCAGCGTATGAGCGGTATTGCTACGATGACCAGCAAATACGTAGAACGCCTGAAAGGAACGAAGACTCGCGTACTGGATACACGTAAGACGACTCCGGGCATGCGTATTCTGGAAAAGATGGCGGTGAAAATCGGTGGAGGAGTAAACCATCGTATCGGTCTGTTCGATATGATTCTGCTGAAAGACAATCACGTGGACTTTGCCGGAGGAATTGACAAGGCAATCACGCGTGCTAAGGAATATTGCAAGGCAAAAGGAAAGGACCTGAAGATTGAAATTGAAGTGCGCAACTTCGACGAATTGCAGCAGGTGCTCGACCTGGGTGGAGTAGACCGCATTATGCTGGACAACTTTACTCCGGAAAATACACGCAAGGCCGTAGAAATGGTTGGCGGTCGTGTGGAACTGGAGTCATCGGGTGGTATTACCTTCGACACCTTGCGTGACTATGCAGAATGTGGAGTGGATTACATTTCTGTAGGTGCACTGACGCATTCTGTGAAAGGTCTTGACATGAGTTTCAAGGCTTGCTGAGGCTGACCGAATGAAAGGCATGCCCCACTTGTTAAATAAGTATCTACCAAAATAAAATAAGAAGAGTGATGAAAAAAAGTATTTTATGGAGAAGTGTGCTGGTGCTGGCATTGTGTATTGCCGGTACAGCCAATGGAATGGCTCAGGACCTGAAATCAATTCTGTCAGGTGTAGCCAATGCGGTAGCGAATAAGGTAACGGGTGAAAGTGCCTCATTGACAGGAACGTGGGCTTATGTGGGTCCGGACTGTAAGTTTGAGAGTGACAATCTGCTGGCTAAGGCTGGTGGTGAAGTGGCTGCCAAACAGGTAGAAGATAAGATGAGCGGTGTACTGGAGAAGCTGGGTTTCAAGGAAGGTACAACCTACACCTTCAATGCCGATAGTACGTATACTTCGGTGGTGGGTGGAAAAACAGTTAACGGAACATACAGTTACAATGCGGATACCAAGGAACTGACAATGAAAACTCGTCTGGGATTGAAAGTGAATGCGACGGTTTCGAAGGGGCTGACCGGAGATACCATGAGCCTGCTGTTCAAGGCAGACAAATTGATGTCGCTGGCACAGACCATCACAGGAGCTGTGGCAAGTAAGTCATCCAATTCGGCAGTAAGTACAGCCAGTTCGTTGTTGAGCCAATATGACGGATTACAATTGGGAGTGCAGCTGAAGAAGCAGTAGCACATTGTAGATTGTAAAGAATAAAAAAGAAGCATGGATTTTAGCGAATGCCTGGAATCCATGCTTCTTTTTTTATGTCAGATGCATCCCTTGCTGGAAGGAATCTCAAAATGATGAATGTCACGGCGTATGGCCATCTTGATGCTGCGGGCGAGGGCCTTGAAGATACCTTCTATCTTGTGGTGCTCATTGGTTCCCTCGGCTTGATATGGAGGTTCATACGGCCGAATCACTCAGCGACTTGAAGAAATGGAGGAACATCTCGGTAGGCATGTCGCCAATCTTTTCACGGGTAAAGGTGGCGTCCCATACCAGCCAGGCCCGTCCGCCGAAATCGAGTGAAACCATACACTGGCAGTCGTCCATGGGCAGACAGTAGCCGTAGCGTTCGATACCTCTCTTGTTTCCTAATGCTTTGTATAGACATTCTCCTAAGCGATGGCCGTATCTTCAATGGTGTGGTGTTCGTCCACTTCCAGGTCACCGTCTACGTGGATGTCCAGGTCGATGCCGCCATGCTTGCCTATTTGTTCCAGCATGTGGTCGAAGAATCCCAGTCCGGTATGGATATGGCAGGTGCCGTTTCCGTCCAGGTTCACCCGGATACGGATATCGGTTTCCTTAGTCTTGCGGCATACCTCGGCAGTACGTTCACCGGCAAAGAGAAACTCTGCCACGCGGTCCCAGTCGGTGGTAGCTAATACGCACGTGTCTTCCAGTCCTTTTTCGGTCAGCAGACTTTTATCCGGTTGCAGCAGGATGGCCTTGCAGCCTAAGTTCTTGGCCAGCTCTACATCGGTAGCGCGGTCGCCAATCACAAAGCTTCCGCCCAAGTCGTATTCCGGATTGTTCAGGTAGGCCGTGAGCATGCCGGTGCGTGGCTTGCGGGTAGGGGCATTGTCTTCCGGGAAACTCCGGTCGATAAGGATGTCGTCAAATTCAATGCCTTCGTTTTTGAACGACTGAAGCATCAGGTTGTGCACGGGCCAGAATGTGTCTTCCGGAAAAGAATCAGTACCTAATCCGTCCTGATTGGTCACCATGACAAACTCAAAATCCAGTTTCTGCCGCATAAAGTAGAGGTTGCGGAACACCTTCGGATAGAATTCCAGTTTCTCGAACGCATCTAACTGGTAATCTACGGGCGGCTCGATGACGAGGGTACCGTCGCGGTCAATGAACAATACTTTTTTCATGCTTCCTCCTCCTTGTAGTTTTTCAGGGCTTCCAGCAGGGTATCGTTCTCCGGACGCGTACCGATGGTGATGCGCAGACAGTCCTGACAAAGTGTGACACTACTACGGTTGCGGACGATGATACCCTTATCCACCAGGTAGTTGTAGATTTTCTTGGCATCACTTACTCGTGTCAGGAAGAAATTGGCATCAGTAGGATAGATACGTCGGCAGCAAGCAAGCTTCTGGAATTCCTGCATGAGACGGGTACGTTCGTGGAGCAAGGATTCTACCCACTGCTGTACCTGATAATGCTTTTCAATCATGTGGATGGCTTCCTGCTGGGTCAGTCGGTTTACGTTGTACGGATATTTGATTTTATTCAGCAGGTTGATGATTTCCTGAGAAGCAAAAGCCATGCCCAGACGGATACCGGCGCATCCCCATGCCTTGGAGAAGGTCTGCAGGATAATCAGGTTCGGAAATTCGTCGAGCTGCTGCAGGAACGATGCTTCATTTGAGAAGTCTGCGTATGCCTCATCCAGAATAACCAGTCCTTCAAATGAGCGGAGCAGGGTAAGAATCTCTTCCCGGCACAGACGGTTTCCCGTCGGGTTATTGGGCGAACAGAGGAAAATCAGTTTAGTGTGTTCGTCGGCAGCAGCCAGTAAGTCGGCAGCTTTGAACTGAAAGTTTTCATCCAACTGTACTTTCCGGTATTCCACGTCATTTACTTCGGCACATACCTGATACATACCGTACGTCGGGTCGATAGCCACTACATTGTCAATGCCCGGACGGCAGAAAGCACGGAAAGGAAGGTCAATGGCCTCATCGCTTCCATTACCTAAAAAAATGCGGTCTGGCGATACCTTCTTTACTCTTCCAATCAGGCCCTTTAATTCTCTTTGAAGCGGGTCTGGATAACGGTTGTTGGGGGTATTGTAGGGATTTTCATTGGCATCCAAAAATATGGAAGCCTCTTTCCCGCTATATTCGTCGCGTGCCGAAGAATAGGGTTTCAAGGCCCAAATGTTCGGTCGCGTAAGTTCTTTCAATGGTTTCATAGTTACTTATTTAAACGTACGGATACTGCATTTTTGTGCGCGTCGAGTTGTTCGTTGGCTGCCATGACTTCAATGGCCGGACCAATCATGGCAATACCTTCGGGTGTAATTTCCTGGAAGGTAATCTTGCGGATGAAGCTGTCCAGACTGACTCCGCTGTAGGCCTTGGCATAACCGTTGGTAGGGAGAGTATGGTTGGTGCCCGAAGCATAGTCGCCTGCACTTTCCGGAGAATAATAGCCTAAGAACACGGAACCCGCATTGACAATGCGTTCGCTGATTTCCATGTAATCCTTGGTTTCGATAATCAGGTGCTCGGGAGCATATTCGTTGGTCATTTCTACGGCTTCGTCCATGTTCTTCACTAAAATCAATTTGCTGGCAGCTAAAGAACGGCTGGCGATTTCCTTTCGGGGAAGCTGGGCCAGCTGGCGTTCCACTTCTTCTGTCACCGCTTTCAGCAAAGTTTCACTGGTGGTAATCAGGATGGCCTGGCTGTCGGTGCCGTGTTCTGCCTGTGAAAGTAAATCGGCAGCCACAAAGACCGGATTGGCTGTTTCATCGGCCAGTACCGCTACTTCAGAAGGCCCGGCTGGCATGTCAATAGCTACGTCACGTAAGGAAACCTGCTGTTTGGCGGCAGTGACATACTGGTTGCCCGGACCGAATATCTTGTATACTTTGGGAATGCTTTCCGTGCCATAGGCCATGGCTCCGATAGCTTGTACCCCGCCGGCTTTGAAGACGCGGTTGATGCCAGCCAGTTTGGCTGCGTAGAGAATGGCCGGGTGAATCTTTCCTTCCTTGTCAGGAGGAGTACAGAGAATGATTTCCTTGCATCCGGCAATCTGTGCCGGAGTAGCCAGCATCAGGACGGTGGAGAAAAGAGGAGCTGTCCCACCGGGAATGTACAATCCCACTTTCTCAATGGCTACCGCTTTCTGCCAGCAAGTTACGCCCGGCAGTGTGGTGATTTTCTTTCCCTGGAATACCTGTGCGGCGTGGAACGTGCGGATGTTGTTATAAGCCAGTGTGATGGCCGCCTTCAGTTCGATGCTGACTTTCTTTTCTGCTTCGGCAATTTCTTCCTCGCTTACCAGCAGGGAGTTCAGTTGCACTTTGTCGAACTTCTCTTCGTATTCGAGTACGGCCTTATCACCCTCAAATTTGATGCGGTTTAATATTTCGAGTACGGTTTCCCGCAATGATTCCGTTTGAAGAGTCGGACGTTTCAGCAAGTCCGCCCATGTATTTTTTTCAGGATAAGTAATGATGTTCATAGTAACAATCTTTGTGATTAGGTTCTGAAAATCAAAGTATCATTTTCTCAATAGGCAGCACCAGGATGCCTTGTGCACCGATGGCTTTCAGCTTGCCGATGATTTCCCAGAAACATTTCTGTCGAGAACAGTGTGGATGCTGCTCCAGCCTTCTGTAGCCAATGGCATAATGGTTGGGCTCTTTACACCGGGAAGAACAGCTACGATTTCTTGTACCTTGTCGGTCGGTACGTTCATCAGCACGTATTTCTTGTCTTCAGCGGTTTTGACTGCATTGATGCGGAACAGCAGTTCCTGAAGTATTTCCTTCTTTTCGTCTGACATGTGCTTGTTTCCGATGAGCAGCGCTTCGCTCTTCATTACCACTTCCACCTCCTTCAGGTTGTTGCTGATAAGGGTGGAGCCGGAGCTGACAATGTCGAAGATGGCATCTGCCAGACCGATGGCCGGAGCAATCTCCACCGAACCCGTGATAACATGGATGTCGGCCTCAATGTGCTGTTGTGTCAGGAAGTTTTTCAGGATATTGGGGTAGGAGGTAGCAATCTTTTTGTGATTGAACCATTCCAGTCCGTTGTATTCCGTTTCTTTGTGAATGGCCAGTGACAAACGGCATTTGCTGAAGCCCAGACGGTGCACGATTTCCGCTTCTTCGGCACGTTCCACGAATTCGTTTTCTCCTACAATACCGAGGTCGGCCACGCCGTTGGCCACACATTGTGGAATATCATCGTCGCGCAGGAACAGTACTTCTACCGGAAAATTACTGGACTGTGTCAGCAGGGTGCGTTTGGAGGTAGATAACTTGATGTCTGCTTCAGTAAACAGGGCCATTGTGTCTTCGAACAAGCGCCCTTTGGATTGTACGGCAATTCTTAACATATTGTTCTAAGTTTTTAAAGTGTCAAATAAAAAAGGCTTACCGAGGAATAAATTCTTACGGCAAGCCTTTGTGTAATCTTATCTCTTGTAACTGCACGCGTCGTCAGCCTACCGTGTGAACCGTTAGGTAATGATGATGGCGATGATGTACAGTATTTAAAATCATAATTATCGTTCTTTTGTTGCGACAAAAATATTAGATAAGAATTAAAAAAGCAAATATTTATCAGAAAAAACTCGCTTTTGCTGTCAAATTTATAAAGATTCCTTTTCTTTTTCCGTATAACAGCCTTTGAAGTACATTTCCTTTTCTGCTTTTTCTCTTGGGAAAATGAAATAGGTGCAGACGGCCTTGGTGCAGACTTCATCCTGTGCATTGTAGATTTCGGCTTCAATGAACACAAAGTTCCGTTTCTGCTCCTTGATTCTTCCTTTGAGGTAAGGTGAGAGTCGGTCGTGTGAATGGGTTTCAGGTATTGAGTTTCCATGCGCGAAGTCACTCCCGCCGTTCCGAAGCTTGCGGGCAAT
>ENA-OQAZ01001031-OQAZ01001031.1-human-gut-metagenome-genome-assembly--contig:-NODE-1031-length-14337-cov-1.897044_pt1 | contig 14337 bp, 14 predicted proteins | sample MGYA00242737_ERZ504531 | MGnify/ENA primary metagenome ERZ504531 (study PRJEB26092, sample SAMD00036244) | human gut metagenome | host: Homo sapiens | study: EMG produced TPA metagenomics assembly of...
CAGATAATGGAACTGTTTCTGGATGTTTTTAATATTTCCCAGTACCAGCATGGTCTGGTCATCTCCAAGCAGAGTTTCCGACGCAATATTCATATCCAGCACGCCGTTGCACCGCAGTGCCATGATATTTACATTATATTTCTTTCGGATGTCCAGTTCTCCAACCGTTTTTCCGATCCAGGCATCCGGAATGGAAATTTCAAAAATGCCATGTTCTTCATCTAGCTCCACATAATCAAAAAATGTGATCTGCACTGTAACGGATCGCCGTCCAAGATGCCAGCTGTTTCTCCGGATATACAACCTCATCTGCTCCGTTTCTTAAAAGGAACTTCGCATGTACATCTCTTGCTGCTCTGGAGACTACCATCTTTGCTCCCAGCTCTTTTAACAGAGACGTTGTTTCCAGAGAACTCTGGAAATTATCTCCGATCGCCACAATGCAGACATCGAAATTGCGCACGCCAAGTGAACGGATAAAATCCTCATTGGTCGCATCCCCGATCTGTGCGTTACGCACATACGGCAGAACTGCCTCTACTCTGCTCTCATTGTTGTCTACTGCCATAACCTGATGATTCAGTTCATCCAGTTTTATCGCAATATGCCTTCCAAATCTTCCAAGCCCGATCAGTAAGATTGATTTCATGTCTTCTTTTCCTCCATCTATAGCTTTTTTCATTTTTCATCTTGATCGCATCATAAATATCCTGCTTTTCTGCTTTTTCCTGCAAATCAAGCACACTCTGTATCTGGTGGATACTCCTATCCTACGGTAATCTTTTCCTGCGGATATTTATACTCCGTCCGCTTCCCGGAAACGGTCGCAAAGATCAGCGTCAGTCCCCCGACTCTTCCAAAGAACATCAGACAGATCAGTATCAGTCTCGAAGCCAGACAAAGTGTCGGCGTCAGTCCAAGAGAAAGTCCTACCGTTCCGATTGCCGATCCGGTCTCAAAAAATGCCGTCACAAGCGGTACTTTTTCCACATAGCTGATGACCATCGCACTTCCTGTAAACAGCATCATATATAAAACAAAAATTGTAGCGGCATTTCGCTGCGTCTCTTCTGCAATTCTTCTGTTATAAAGATGTGCCTGCTCATTCTTTCGAAATACGGAAATCGCCATGGCAAACAGAACCGCTGCGGTTGTTGTTTTCATCCCGCCTGCTGTAGATCCCGGAGATCCTCCGATCACCATCAGAAGCACCATTCCCATCTTTCCGGAATCTGTCATTTTATCGAGATCAGCAGTATTAAATCCAGCTGTTCTTGTTGTCACAGACTGGAAAAAAGAACTCCAGATCCGTTCTCCCAGCGGCATATGCTGAAATTCCAAAAAAAAGAACATGATCGCCGGAACCAGGATCAGAAAGGCACTGACTCCAAGAACTACTTTGCTCTGCAGCCGGTATTTTTTAATATGCCATTTATTCTCCTTGATATCCAGCCAGGTAAAAAATCCAATACCGCCAACCACGATCAGTGTCATAATCACAAGATTCACAACCGGGTTTGCCGCAAAAGAAGTCAGGGATGAAAATTTTCCTTTTACTCCCATCAGATCAAATCCGGCATTGCAGAATGCAGATATCGCATGAAATACAGCGTACCAGATTCCTTTGCCAAGTCCAAATTCTCTGTAAAAAACCGGAAACAGAATAACTGCCCCGATCAGTTCGATCAGAAACGAGGTTTTTAAGATAAAAGTAGTCATCCTCACAATCCCGCCCATCTTCGGAGCTGCGATTGCTTCCTGCATGGTACTTCTCTGCATCAGTCCGATCTTCCTGCCGGCGATCGTTGCGATCGATACTGCCACAGTCACAACGCCGAGACCGCCAATCTGGATCAGCAGCAAAATAATAACCTGACCAAATTCAGACCAGTAAGTTGCTGTATCCTGCACGACCAGCCCTGTTACACAGACTGCTGATGTCGCAGTAAATAGTGTATCGGAAAAAGAACTCCATCTTCCGCTTCTGGATGCCCACGGAAGCATCAGCAGCAAACTCCCTGCCAGGATCACTCCCATAAATCCCAGTATAATGATCTGAAACGATGTCATATGCCGGTGTCCGGCTTTTTTCTTTATCTTCATGATTCTTTTTGTCTCCCAGTTCTGTTTTCATGACTATCATAACACCATGTACCTAAAAATAGTATTAACAAATTTTTATCCACATTAAAATTATATAAAGATACCTGCAAAAATGTATCACACTTTTGCAGGTATACTCACTTTTTAGAATTTTCCGCTGTGACCTCCGTGTACTTCACCGGATGAGCTGACATGCGTGCTGCTTCCGCCGCCTCCACTGTGTGAATCATTATCATTTTTTGGAACCGGACGGCTTGTAACCACTTTATTAATAAAGCGATCCTGTTTCACGGTAAGATTCAGACTGTCTTTTTTCATATATTCTTCTGCTGTGGTCCGCTTCACAACGGAAGTCAGTTTGGAACGTTTGATCGATGCTGTGATCAGTGCAATCACAAATCCGATTGCCAGCACACAACCAGCCAGAATGCATAGGCAAATGGCTCTTGCGGCATATTATCTACATCATATGGCTCGCCTGTCTCTGCCTGTGTCAGGAAACGGTCGCACTGTTCTGCAAAACAATTAAATGCTTCTGCGTACTCACCATCACCAAGGTAGGATACCAGCTTTTCTTCTATATAACTAAGTCCGGCATCCGTAAATGCGTGATCGCATAACCATGTGTGCTTGTTGCCCAGTTGCGGTCGCCCATATCCACCAGGAAAAGTATCCCCGCTTTGTCTTCGCCAAGTCCATAGCCATCGTAATCAAATGCATCATCGGCGTATTCGGTTGCCGTTTTTCCCTCCAGGGACTTAACGGTCATTACCACTGCATCACAATGATGCAATTCACTGACTTCATCCAGTTTTGCCTGGATCTGCTGCTGTTCTTCTGCCGTGAGCAGCTCTGCCTGGTCAACAAGTCTTGCCGGATGATCCGATGCTGCCTGAATATTCAGAAATGGTACAAATAAAAATAATACCATACTAAGCAGCAGAGACATGATTTTCATTTTTGTTTTCTTCATCTCGCCACCTCCTTACAGCAACACCATGAAAACCCAGAGCAGCGCATAAAAGACAAGTCCGATCCCTGCTCCCCACATGGCAATAAATCTCCAGAATGCTCCATTGTCTGCCGGAAGATCACCGACAATCTTTCCGGTCTGACCGTTCATGGCAAAAATGTATTTTTTACCTTTCCAGGTCGTATTTAAGATCCATACCGGATAGAGAGCATACTTTGCCTGGTCTTTGATCTCCATATTTGCTTTTTCCTGATCGATCACATGATAACCTTTAACGGTATTTCGGAATTCACGTTCTGTGCTTCTCCGAATACGTTTTTTCGCACGCCCGATACACTCCTCTTTCGGCACATCGTAGCGGTCTGCCAGATAGCCTGCCATATACGCCATGCGAAACGGCACTGCTTCCTTAAAATCATATGGTTCCACCGATTCCATCAGCGTATCATCCATCTTTTTTGATCCGTCTGCCGGAACTTTTTCAAACTCTACCGTTCCTGCTCTTTTTACTTCAAAATTCTCATGCTCGGTGTACTCAATATCATTTGACACCCATACACGCGTCTTTTCCGCATGATAGGAGAAATCTGCCTTTGTTTTCAGGTCAAACACCCAGAATGGAACATACACACCTTTGATCTCATCAATGTGGTTCTGCTGTTTGAAGACGCCCGGCAAAAATTTTTTGCTTCGAGATGTTTCCGGTATGCTTCTTTTGCCTGCTTTTTATCTTTCTTGAACGGAATGATGTAATCCGGTCTTAAGGCACCGTCAAACTGCCCTTTCATAACAACTTTGTTGCCGCAGTACGGACAGCTCGTGGCACCGGTCGTTTTATCTGCCAGGATTTCACCACCGCAGGATTCGCACACGTAGAGCATCATTGCTCCTTCTTCTGCTGCTTCCTGTGTTTCTCCCTGTTCTGCCCCTTCTTTGGAAGCTGTTTTCTCCGACTGCGTTTCTTCAAAGTCGGACAGATCTGCAACCGTATCACAGTAAGGGCATTTCATTTTCTGCGTTTTGCTGTCAAATTCCATTGCTCCGCCACAAGCAGGGCATTTGTATTCTCTGATATCTGCCATAGATTCATCCCTTACTGTACAATATCACCATCGTTGAACGGATCTCCGCATTCCGGACAGAAACGCGGCGGATTTGTCGGATCTTCCGGCTCCCATCCACATTTATCACAGCGGTATTTTTTTGCTGCTGCCGGTCTCGGACTGCCGCATTCACTGCAGAATTTACCTTTGTTCAGTGCCCCGCAGCTGCATCTCCAGCCCTCTTCCGGCTTTGCTGTTCCGCATTCCATGCAGAATTTTCCGGTATTTACAGCTCCGCAGCTGCACTGCCAGCTTCCTGCCTGTGCGGACGGACGCATCGGCTGGGCCTGTTTTTCTTCCGGTATATACTGCTGCTGTCTTTGTGCCTGCTGTCTCTGATTTCCCATCTGGAGAAGATCTTGGATATTGGCACTTCCGGCTCCGCCTGCCATATTCAGTCCCATAAAGCCCATCATCGCACCGTTTGGATTGGATGCGGCTGCTTTCATGGCTTCTGCCTGTGCACTGCCAAGCGTTGCCGCCATCATCGTCGGGTCACGCAGAACGGCTGCATCCTGGATTTCCTGGATCTTCTTGAGATCTTCCTCTTTGAGCGTGATCGGATTCATCGCTACGGACACTACGGAAATACCACGCTTCTCTGCCCATTTTTTTGTGAGGCTTCGTTCATGGCCTCTTCAAGATCACCTGCATGTGCCGGAATATCGCTTGGCAAAAGCTCCAGTTTTGACAACTGTGCAAATGCCGGCTGAAGTGCGGAGATAAACTCCGTCTTTAACTGTCCGTCAATCTCTTCCCTGTCGTAAGTCATCTCTACGTTTCCGCAGACATTTTTGTAAAAGAGGATCGGATCGGTGATACGGTAAGAATAGATACCGTTGCATCTTACCTGTACTTCACGGCTCAGTCCGGTATTGTGATCTGCAACATGGAACAAAAACGGATTTGCCGTGCCGAATTTGTTGTCCATGATCTCTTTCGTATTGACGTAATACACTCTCTGATCTTTTCCGGTATCGCCGCCGTAGGTAAAACGTTTGCCGAAGGTGGCAAAGGTCTTTTTCAGACCTTCGCCCAGTTTTCCGGTAAAAATACTTGGTTCTGTGGAGCTGTCGTAAGTAAACTCTCCCGGTTCTGCACAAACTTCCACAATTTTGCCCTGTTCAACGATCATCATGCACTGACCGTCTGCAACTGCAATGCCGGAACCGTTTGAAATGATATTCTCACTGCCCTTTGTGTTTGAGGACCGCTTCCCACCTGCTTCTGTCCTTTTACAACCAGGGTATCTGCATCCATTGCCTCACAATAGAAAAACTCCCTCCACTGATCTGCCATTGTTCCGCCGACTGCTCCGACGGCTGCTCTGATAAGTCCCATAATATTTTACCCCTTTCTTTCCTTTTGTTTCTGTTACTTTCCCTTTACTATTTTATCTTTACCTTTTTGGAAAGTTTCGCTTTGTTCAAAAGCTTTGCATACTTTTTCTTCTGTGCTTTCGGCACTTTGACCGTTGCTTTTTTATTTATGTTTTTGAACGCATTCTTTCCAATGGTATTGATCTTTTTACTCTTAACAGTAACTTTTTTTCAGCTTTCTGCAATTTGCAAAGGCATTCTTTCCGATCTTTTTGACATTTTTTCCAATTGTTCAGACTTTCCATCTTCTTGTTGCCTTTTAATGCATTTGCTGCCACACCGGTTACTTTCCATGTTTTTCCGGATGCCTTGATCTTATCAAAGATCTTCACACTCTTCTTTGCTTTGCCTTTTGCAGTGATAGATTTTACCTCTACCGTGTCTTTTCCGGTTACTTTATAAGTAAACACTCCATACTGACCTTCTGCTTTGATCACCTGACCAACTTTCACCGTACCATCGTTTGGAGTTTCCGGTGTCTGTGGATTTGTAGATGGTGTTTCCTTTTCCGTAGATGGTGTTTCTTTCTTAAGTGCAGAGGCTGCATTGCGAAGAGCTGTTAAAATCTGCTGCATCTCTTCTTCAGTTGCTGTTTTTTGCTCTACGGCTTCTTTCGCTGCATTCAGTGCTTTTTCATAAACTTTCCAGGTTTCTTCTGTATAGTCACTTTCTTTCCTGCCTTCTGCTGCTGCGATTTCATTTTCACTTCATTCACCAGTTCTTCCGGTGCCGGAACTGGTACATTTGGAATCTCCACAGTCACTTCACAGGCTGCTGTTTTCTCTCCATCTTCGGTCGTTACGGTGATGGTTGCTTTTCCGTTTGCTACTGCACTTACTTTTCCGTTTCCGTCTACAGTTGCTACTTTTTCGTCACTCGTTTCAAATATTCACATTTTTATTTGTTGCATTTTCCGGTGCTACTGTTGCAGTAAGATCTACTGTCTGACCTTTTTCTGTCAGTTTCGCTGTGCTCTTATCCAGTGTAACTCCGGTTACGGCTACTGTTTCCGGAGTGTTGTCATCTGCCAGCTCTGTGATGAATTTTGCGTCTGCAAAATCTGCGTGATCATTGCTGTCGCTGCCATTCTGATCCACGTTCAATCTGAGGATCTTGACACCTTCCACAGAAATATCCAATTTTGCCATCTCAGATGCTCTCGTAACAGCTTCACCTGTGTAAACCTGTTTATTATCCGTATAAACATTGAATTTTACATTTCCATCCTGGTTTGCTTCACGGTCAACGCCCATATAAGATGTAAATTTCTTAAAGCCCATACCTTCGATATTGTAATAGAGATTTGCAGTCGCATGAATACCCATACCCTTCTCAAAGGTTTTTTCCTGACTTCCGTCATAAAGTGTCAGTGTCTTTCCGTCTACAGATTTGTCTTTCATGATGGAACCCCATCCAGTTGCAGAATTGCTCTCGTAACTTAAATCAGAAAGGTAAACTTCGCTCTTGCCTTCGACGCTCCAGATATAGGTTTCGGTTCTGCTCTTGTCTGCAGATTCTACTGTAACCTGTAACTGGTTGTTTCCTTTTTTCATCGTTACAGAAGTCTCTACGCTTCCCGTTCCGGTTGCAGCAGTTACATTGTTGCATTTTACAGTAATTTTTGCATTTGCTTCCTGTGCGGTAAACGTTACCCTGGAAGTTCTTGTCATGGTTGATGCCGTATACTCTTTGAGATTGGCATTAAAGTTTCCATTGCTCTGGATGGTACTGCCAAACTGTACTTTTTCCAGTTTTGCATTGCTGTCAGATGGTACACGCAGACTCAGGCTATAGTGCTCTGTTACGCCGCCGTCTGGTGTGATTGCAATACCAACGGTCATGTTATCGCCTGAAACAGGAATGCTCTCTTGCGGGTTATATGTTTTTCCATTTACATTCAAAACTGCTTTTGCACCTTCGTCCAGGATTTTCAGAGCATTTTTGACTTCGGTCTGTCCTTTTGTCAGAGATGCACTGTAGGATTTTTCAGAAACATCAAAACCTGCCACTTCTTTGTTATCTACGCTGATGCCGCCGATGGATGCATCCTGTGCTCCGGTACGGGTAATCAGGAAACGATAAATTTCCTGTGTTGTTCCGTCTTCTGCGATTACTCTTGCTGTAATGATATTTAAGCCTGCCACAAGTGCAACTTCCTGCTCTGTAATCTGGTTTTTGCCGTTTTCTGCGGATACGATCTCATTGACATTTTTCAGTCCGACACCATTACCGACACCGTTTCGGCAGATTTCGATTTTTGCATTTTCATCTTTTGCTTTCAGAGAAATCTTTACACTCTTTACATTCTTATCGGCAGTTGTCACATAGCTCTTTGTCTCAGATGAGAATGTCGGGAAGGATACACCGGATACAGATGCACTCTCCAGAATCGCATTTCCTGATTTTACTTTTGCAAGATTTTCAATATTTCCGCTCTCTCCTCCGGTTGCTGCATCTTCGGTCAGTGCTACTGCTTTGCCATTGACCTCCAGGTCTGAGAAGGTAAATGCGGTTCCTTTTGTGCTGTTTCCGGTACCGGCAACCAGTGCCACGCCAAAGGAATTGCCGATTTTATCGTTTGTGATGCTGTTTCCTACTTTTGTCCAATTTTCTTTATCAACACTGCAATATCCGGTAAAGGTATTTCCGGATTTCTCCAGTTTCAGCCAGATTGCCTCTGCATTCGGATTTTCTGTGTTCTGATCTTCATTTGCACTTCCGTTTGCTTCGGTCACGACATGAACCTTCGGACTGTTCGTGCCATGTTTTCTCTCGACTGCCACATAATTATCATCATCTTTGTAGATAAACAAACCTGCTTCGTCCCAGTTATTGACGGTCTTGCCGCTCATCTTGACGATGGCTGTGAAGGTTCCGTCACCACGGTTTACATTTTCACCGCTTACGATCACGTTATTGGCTGTCTGGATTGCCAGAGTCCCTGTCCCATTGCTTTGATGGTCACGCTGTCACCGCTGACACTGTAGCCGCCGTCGCTTGGATTTTTCACGGTCAGATCTTTTGCAAGCACTTTCACTGCTGTCACGGTTCCGATGCTCTGATCTGTCACCGTAAAGGTCACAGGATCTGCCTGGAATTTACGTCCGCCGACCAGCTCATAAGCTGTCACGGTTGCTGTTCCCTTTTTCAGACCTGTCACATGACCGGTGCCATCCACACGTACAACTTCCGGATTGCTGCTGACATAGATCATTTCGCTTGCCGGCTGTGTGCCACTGCCGATGCTTACGCCTTCGTTTTCACCGATTTTCACTTCACTGTTCTGCATATTCGTGATATTGATTCTGCGTGTCACGCCTTTATCATAAATATTATTAGAAATATTTACGTCACGGCATCCATTGAAGGTAAATGCATTGATACTTGTACCTTCCGCAGCTGAAACATTCATGGCAACGCTCTCGCCGATCGCCAGCGTGGTTTTTGCCGGATTTGCCTTTTCATTTACAGAGAAACGCAGAACTTTGTTTCCGGTAAAGGTCAGTCCGTTTACGCTCTTTGCATTGATGATATTGCCGGTTCCGTTTGTAAAATAGAATGTATTGTCTTTGATCCTTACATTTTTATGTACCGGTTCCGCTGCTCCGTTGTTGGTCGGATCAAACTGGATAAATGCACTGTAAGAATTCTGGTTGACACCACAGCGTCTGAATACATTACCTTCGATTAGAACATCTTCATCATGCCCTGACTCGTACCAGCTGTTTACGTCATCGGAAATGTAAACGGCTGCACCGGCTACGTTGTCAAATTCGTTGTTGCGGATCACAACCGGTTTTCTGGTTGTCACCAGAATACCACGTACCGGCATCTCACGGAATACGTTGTTCTCAATCTCAACACTCGGTGTATAAGTAACATTTTCCAGAGCTGCCGCATTTGCAGACACGGAAGACGGCATATTTGTATCCAGTGTTACAATGATCGTATCCAGATCCGTTTTGGAAGCATCGGCTTTGTCACCATTTCCGGCAACCATGGTTCCGCCATGTCCGTCCGGACCTACCACTCCGGTTACTTTTGCTTTTGCCCCGTCGATCGGAAGCAGTGTTCCCTTAGAAACAAACTCTACTTCATCTCCCACATAATAGTTCGGAAAACCGGAAGTTTCGTGATGCTGATAGTGACTTTGAACTTATTATCAGAGATTCGTTCTGTTACCTGTAAGAATGTTCCATGGATGTTGATCGGGTCATCCTGCGGATCTTCAAATGTGCTGTTCACAATGCGGATTGTTCCGCCGCAGCCGGACATCTGCACAAAGTCAGCAGAACCAACGCCGGTTCTTCCGCTTCCTTCATAGTTGCGGAAATTTACATCATCCAGTGTAATGTTTTTGGAAAGCTGTCCTACCACACCAAATGCATGCAGAAAATGCAGTTCGACATGCTGCATCGTCACACCATCACTCTCCCAGAAAAAGGCTGCGGAATGATCACGTGTAGTCCTTCTCATCTGCTGACCATATCCTGCCTTGAAGGATGGTGCAGAATTGTAAGTCACCTTCAGACGATGTCCGTCCAGTTTTTCCATGCTCTGTACGTTGTTGAAAAATTTATCGCCGGAAGTAGTCAGGGTAGCGGTTGTCATATCAAATCCCTGTACATGTCCGACATTGTTCGTATAGCTCCAGTATGCCTGCCGGTGTATGGCTGACATCGCTGCTCCAGGTAACGCTTGTTCCGCTTACGGAATAATTATAACATTCCGGAACATATAAATCGCTGTATTGCCTTCTACTTTTTCTGCTGTTACACTGACTACCGACGGTACCTGGAAATCGGTGTCAAAATTCTGGATTCTGATGTTTTTACATCCGATCGTGGAAAACATCATCATCTTGCCATGGAAGATCAGACTGGACTGATTTCTTCCAGTGTCACATTTTCCATATTTTCCAGCAGAATACCGATATTTTTCATTTTGTACGTGCCACGGTCACCGTTATTACGGCTTAAAGTATTTGAAATATACAGTTCCCGTTTCTGTGCATGATCCGGGTAAATCTGATATTCCCTTTCGGGAAATCCAATACAACCGGTCCTGTCACTTCTTTTGCTGCCTCGATAGCTGCCTGTATGCCCTCGGCACTGTCCTTTACTCCGGTCGGGTCAGCCCCATACTGTGTGACATCAATAACTGTTACCTTATCAGAAGCTGAGGCTGCATTTGACACCCCCCCCACTACTGGGAAACACCAGTGACAGCAGCATACAGATCACCAGCATGACTGAAAATGTTTTTCTTGTTTTCATGTTGTCCTCCTTTTCTTTGCTCACCTCTTATTTGCAGTATTTCAAAAAATATCAGGCAGAATGACTGAAATAGGAAGCACAAAATCATTCTTGTGACATCTTTAGTTTAATACCTACTAAAAAAATACTATATTTTCGTCATTTTGTCCAGTTAATCTCAATATCATTTCCTGATAAATCCACAAAATATCTAAATCCGACAGCCTGGATGCAGATTTATTAGCTTTTCCCTATTGACATAAAAAATGCAGCATACTCTTCTTCCTTTTTGTATGCTGCACTTTCTATTTTTTTTATACAATTACAAGGTTTCCTTATGTCTTTACAATCTCTCCGTTATCCGCTCTGATATCAGCATATCGTAAAACTTACGGTCGCTTTTATACTTTTTATTTTCATATTTATCCTGCATAGCTATTTCTGATACCACATGCCTGCTCAAACTCACGCAATTTGCGTCTGGCTTCCGGAGTAATGTTCCGCGGCACCTGTACCTGGACGGTCACATAATGATCGCCGTGTACCTGCGGGTTCTTCATGGAAACAATACCTTTGCCTCGCAGACGAATCTTGCTTCCGGACTGTGTGCCTTCCCTTACTTTGCAGATCACATCGCCGTAGAGCGTATGGACTTTCGCTTCGCCGCCAAGGACTGCCGTGGAAAACGGAACATTGACGGTCGTGTAAACATCCATGCCTTTTCGTTCAAAGCCCGGTTTCTCTGCGATTTTAACTTTCAGAAGCAGATCTCCTGCCTGACCGTTTCTGCCCATCTGACCTTTGCCTCTTAAACGGATGCTCTGACCGTCATCAATACCTGCCGGGATATGCACCTGAAGCGACTGTGTCCTGCCCGGTGCAGAAGGATCCGACAGATGGATCACCTTGTCACCGCCAAGTGCTGCTTCATCGAGCTGACGGTGATATCGGCGTGAAGGTCACTGCCCCTGCCGCCAAAGCTACTGCCTGTACCGGAAAATCCATCGCCGAAACCACTGTTTCCGCTGCCAAAGCCGCTTCCGAATCCACTGTTTCCGCCGGAGAATCCTTCTCCAAATCCGCCGCCGAAATGATAAGATCTGCTTCCTCCGCCTGCTCCGGCACTGCGGCCGGAGAATCCGCCGCCAAAGATATTTTTCAGGATATCATCCATGTCACCGCCCTCAAAATGGAACTCCTGGTATCCGCCATTTGCTCCGCCAAACGGTCCCTGACCGCCCTGGTAATCGGCACTGCCGAACTGGTCATACATTTTCTTTTTCTCCGGATCACTGAGCACCGAGTAGGCTTCTGTGATCTGTTTGAACTTCTCGGCTGCCTGTGCATTTCCGGCATTGGTATCCGGATGATATTTCTTTGCCAGTTTACGGTATGCTTTTTTGATTGTATTTTCATCTGCGTTTTTATCTATTCCAAGGATTTTATAATAATCTTTTCTTTCTTCCATTTCTGATTCCTCCTCTGATCATGTCAAATCTTATATCCATAACGTTTCTTTTGAAATGCCATGTCTGTCATCTCAGGGTCTTCATTCACCAGAATATTCTATCTGATCTGATTTTACAGAAATATCCGAAAGCTTTTTTATTCAATATAATGTAATTCGGATATTTTTGTTCTATCAGAACTATAACACCCGATTTTCAATCTGTCAATACTTATGCACAAAAAACATGGCCGATCAGTGGAATCTTCTTTCTTCAGCAGAATTTCCCTCACTTTTTCAAAAACTGCCTCTGCTAGTGCTGCATGTCCTTCTCTTGTCATATGCTCCTGATCCTTTTCCCCCGGCAGTGCCACATCCGATGCCGCCAGAAATGCAATGCCTCTTCTTTTTGCGATCTGTTCATAGACTCTTTTCAGACCTTTTGACACTTCTACGGAACGGCGGTCAAATTCCCGGTCGTATTTCTCCACATCTGCTCCAAGATGGATCGGTGAGATCAAAAGCACCGGAAGATCCTCTCTTTCCCTCCAGATCTGATCCAGAAGACGCTCAATGCCCACGCCGATCTTCTCCGGTGTCGTCTCATAAGCCGCTTTGCAGTCGTTTGTCCCGAGCATAAGAACCACCAGTTCCAGCGGGCGGTGCGTCTCCAGGATGGCCGGCAGCATATCGATTCCACTTCTTCCAGGACGGTAAGCATCTGCAAACATAGTCGTTCTGCCGCACAGTCCTTCCTCGGCAACCCGATAGCCGTAAAACTGCAATTTCTCATCTAAAATGCTCGTCCATCGCGTTCCCCAGCTGTAACGGTTCGCTGTTCCCGGGATCAATCCGTACGTGTTTGAATCACCAAAGCATAAAATCTGTCTCATATCCATATCCTTCTTTCTGTTTTGCTGTTTTGCTGTTTTGCTTTTCTGCTTTGCTTTGCTTTTTTTTCGTTTGTTTATTTCTTTTTGACCTATTTCTTATTTTCGCTTTTTGCTTTCATTTTATATTCCTAGTAATTTGATATGTTTACTATATATTATTCTTTTCCATTTGTCAAGTACAGGCTTGCACAGAATTAAAAAACATGCTATGGTCAGAGTACTTGATGCCAGGGGCAGCGAAAGTTACTCTGTAACAAAGCAATTCGCAGGCATCCTTTAACTATCGATAAATTCGCAGGCATCCTCTGACTGCTAATATTTGACTGTTATTATCATATAGAAGGGATTCATTATGGAAAACACAGAAATGAAAAAAATCATCGACCGCCAGCGTACTTTCTTTCAGACTGGAACGACACTGGATGTCTCTTTTCGCATCTCTGCACTGAAACGGCTGCAGCATATGATCCGCCGCCACGAAAAGAGATCGAGGCAGCTCTTCTGCTCGATCTGAAAAAGAGTTCTTTTGAAGTTATATGTGCGAGACGGGTCTTGTTCTGGATGAGATCCACTATATGCTCCGCCATATCCGCTCATTTGCAAAAGAGCAAGATGTCAGAACACCGCTGGCACAGTTCTGCTCCAGAAGCTACCGGAAACCTTCTCCTTACGGTGTCACGCTGATCGTAAGTCCTTGGAATTATCCGATCCTGCTGACTCTTGATCCGCTTATTGATGCCATTGCAGCCGGAAATACGGTGATCTTAAAGCCAAGTGCCTACTCTCCTGCCTGCAGCGATCTGCTTGCGAAACTGATCCATCGCTATTTTCCGGCAAAATACCTGACGGTGATCACCGGAGGCCGATCTGAAAATACTGCCCTGCTTGAGCAGCATTTTGACTATATCTTTTTCACCGGAAGCAAAACGGTCGGAAGGGAAGTGATGCGGCAGGCTTCTTCGCACCTGACTCCTGTAACACTGGAACTTGGCGGTAAAAGCCCGTGTCTGGTCGATGAAAGTGCCGATCTTGCACTCGCCGCCAAACGCATCGTATTCGGGAAATTTTTAAACTGCGGACAGACCTGCGTTGCCCCGGATATTGTTTACTGTTGTATGGAAAAAAGGAAAAAGCGGCTCTGAATCTGACGAACTTGAAAACGTCAGATCAACGGAAAACAGTTT
>ENA-OQAZ01001033-OQAZ01001033.1-human-gut-metagenome-genome-assembly--contig:-NODE-1033-length-14309-cov-1.377873_pt1 | contig 14309 bp, 19 predicted proteins | sample MGYA00242737_ERZ504531 | MGnify/ENA primary metagenome ERZ504531 (study PRJEB26092, sample SAMD00036244) | human gut metagenome | host: Homo sapiens | study: EMG produced TPA metagenomics assembly of...
AAAAAGAAGATGCATCTTTGGTGGTATGTTAATACCTTTTTTGTCCAACAGGACGTCCCATCAGAATTTCCTGTTACATAAGAAAAAGCCCTGTAAGCTGTTTATATCAACAGTTTACAAGGCTTTGGGGCTTTTTTTTTCTTGATTTCCAGGCTATTTTCACTTTTCTGCAATCAATGTATTATAAAACTCTTCAAACACATCTGCTGCAAGACAGACGGTTTCCAGACAGCGCACATCGTCTTTCTTATAGATCTTTACCAGCTCTGAGCAGTCTGTGTTTCCAAGCTTCTTTCGGAATTCATCTACAAGGTCCGCGCATGTATCCTTAAAACCATCGGTTGCATGGGCACGGGTCTTTACCGTCAGCCGTCCCAGCGCTGCCATTGCGCCGCATAATGCACCGCAAGAGGAGCCGCATCCCATGCCGCCGCCAAACGCACTGACCAGCTTGAAATCATCTTCCGTAAGACCGATCCCGTATTCCTCGTCAATACATCTTAAGATCGTCTCCGCACAATTGTAATCCTGTTCCAGATAGTATTTTTTTACGTTATCTCTCAGCATACTCTCTTCCTCCGATTCTTTTTTCTGACCGAGTCCCAATTCTCTCTCAAAGTACTTTTATGATGAAAAATGATATCGACGCTCAAATTCTCTTTCATGAAGTTTTTTTATTCCTTTTATATGTTCGACATAATCATCAACAAATTTTATCACAGATTCTACTATCTTTTCAATATTATATATAACTTCTTTGTATTCGTCCTGATCAACAATAGCGATATCCTCGTTTATAAATTCTTGATTGGCGACAATTACCGCCTTTGTAAAATCCAGCCCAGAATGGTGCTTTCTCGATCTTTGCGATGCTTGGAAATGATACGCATATTTATGACGTATTTCAGTCCGAAACGGTACACATATCAAGTATCCATGTTGTTTAACAAGAAGACATGAATATGGTCTATCCTCTTTACTTAGAATTTCCTCATACATTTTAGATGATACCTCTGATAAAATTTTTTGCTTAATTTCTTTATACAAAATTCAATTGATGTATTCATGGTAAGAATCCCCTAAGAAAAATAGACTAGTATAGAAAAGGGAGGATTTCTCCTCCCTCAAAGATTCTTCGCTCGGTCACTTTTTATTTTACCGACGAGTCAGAACCGTCACTCGTCTCATCGCTCGGTCACTTTTTATTTTACCGACGAGTCAGAACCGTCACTCGTCTCATCTGCGAAGGAAAGATTAACTCTTTCACTGATAGTATAGTGGATTTCTTATCGAAATACTATTAGCATTTTTTACAAAAAAGAACACTTGAATTTTACATGCTGCTGTCCATGCGGTACGCCGACAGTAACGGATTTTTTGCAGTTCTTATTCCCCCTATCCTCCAACTTCCGCCCTCCCGACAGCACTCTCCACACTCCCGGCAGGAAGCGGACAAGGAATTTGGCGAGGATGTAAGAAACCATCACGGCGATCGCCGGAAGCAGGAAATAAACAATCAACGCGATTCCCGCAGCGGATACAGATCCGGCAAGCTGTCTTGCCGCAACAGCTATTCCTTTGTTTACGAATCGTACGACGATAAAATGGATCGCATAAAGAAACATGCTCTGGCGCATCCATGGACGGATCTTCGGAAGGCGCACTCCACAGGCAAAGGCCCAACAGGTCATCGGCACAGCCATACGGTAAAAGCAGGTCCAGAGGACGGCCGCTTCAGGTGCCATCATCCTCCTGTAACAGAATACAGAGATCATGACTCCCGCCAGGCCTTCTGCAAAACAGCGCCTTCTCACATGAGCCGGGATGACACCGGCTGTATTTCCATCTTTGTCCTCTGGGGCAGCTTTCTTTTCTTTCGTTCCATGATCTTCCTTCCACCCGGCTGCTTCTTCCTCCATGCTTCTCTCCACCAGCCCTCGGCGATGAACCGCAAAGTATGCGGCAACCGAATAGTAAAGCAGGGCGTCCGTATTCGGATGGCGCATATCCAAGTGGAGATGCACCGCAAACACAAGTCCCACGATCCAGAAAAGACCGACCGCCCGATTCTTAACAAGTGCGTAGATCATCGGTGACACGATGATCAGGAAGATCAACTGATAAAGATACCAGAAGATTGGCGCATACGCATACTGTGAGACCGCCCGCCAGATCTCCTGCACGGAAAATGGAATGATGTCACGTCCGACCACGGATCGTATGGCGAGAAACCGGGATGCTGCCATATAACCCAGATAGTAGATGAGATTCCAGACTACATAAGGATCAGGACGCTGAATACCCGGCTCTTCCATTTTCGACTAGCTTGTCCCAGGAAAAATTCCGGAAAAACAGGTAGGAGGACAGCAGGAAAAAGCCCGGAACGGCGATCTGTCCCAGTCCCACCGACACGAAATTTTCGATCCGGTCCGCAAGACTCCATATCCCATCCTGCGCCCCACCGGAAAACAGATCCACATTATAAGAGTGGACCCAGATCACAAATATGCTGAATAGAAACATCAGCCATGATATCTGATCATGAAACCGTCTTTCTCCGCTGCCTGTCACCATACGCACTCCCCGCAGTTTTCTTTTATCTTACCATATAAAATAGGACATTTCCAGACAGACTATCAAAGAATCCAAAATCAAGTTGAACGTCCGTGAGGTTTGACAGATCTCTCATTTCGCATTAATATTTGTGATGTCAGGGGCAAAAGGTCCGAAGCCCGACACAAGCCTGCTTGCAGGAGGATTTTAGCCCTGATCCCCGCCCAAACATGTGTAAGCAGCCATTTTTCAAAGAGAAACGAGCAAATTGCGAATATTTTCAGAATACGATCCTTTTGAAAGAAAGGTCCTTATATGTACATTTTTCTCCAGTCCATCCTGCGCATGACCGCATGCCGATGACACCCCCGGTGCCTTATTCTGCCTTCCATATTCTGCTGACTCTCTTTGGGGCAGGATTTGCGTTCTCTTTTGCACGGGTTTTCGGCAAAAAAATACGGTCCATGGCATCGCCTGAACCGTATTTCCGCCATATTCTCTTTTCCTGTGGAGTACTTCTTGCACTCATGGAACTCTATAAGCAGGCATTTTTATATGTCATCGAATTTCACGGGCATTTCGACTGGTGGTATTTTCCATTCCAACTCTGTAGCATTCCCATGTACATCTGTCTTGCTGCACCGCTCCTTCACTCCGAAAAAACACTTCGCCGCGCCGCCACCTTCCTTCAGGATTTCGGGCTGCTGGGCGGAATCATGGCCCTGGCTGTGCCGCCAGGACTCATGCATCCGTACTGGACGATGACGCTCCATGGCTTCCTCTGGCATTTTACTCTGCTCTTCCTTGGACTTTTATCCTGTATGTCAGGCATCGCCGGACATGAACGGCGGGATTATATGGATATTCTTCCGTTCTTTTTCCTATGCTGTGTAATTGCCTGTGTGATCAACATCGCCGCAGGTCCCACCGCTGACGCTGACATGTTCTACATATCCCCATTCCATCCGTCCTCGCAGCCGGTTTTCCACGAAATCGCGTGTACGGCTGGTATCTTCTGGGGAAATCTGCTGTATGTCGTATCCATGATAGCAGGAGGACTTCTAATGCACAAATTTTCATCGCAGCTTTTATAATTAACAAAAGCGCTCCGCGAGGATGCGCAGTGATTCTGTATGGAATATGTCAGCTTTGCTGACCAGAATCACGCGCCAAGTCTCACGGACGTTCGACTTGAATAACCACCTGCACAACCTACCACTGGCAGCGTCTGCCTGATGTACGTCTGCGAACATAAAAGACCGATATCTCTTTCCATCACAGTGGTTTGACATATCGGCCTTTTTGATCATATCCTAATCTAAGACTTTTATTTCAGACACTTATTAACCCACTCAATAAAGTTCGTCACAGAGTCCCCAGTGCTCTCTGCCATCGTATGGCCTTCCCCCCAGATTGTCGCAAAATCCACATCTGCGCCATAATTTTTCAACGCCAACGCCAGATTTACTTCTGTTGTGAGAGAAGTGTCGCTCTGGGCGATTCCGGTGCGGATGCGCCAGTAGTCGGCAACGGTGGATTTCTGGTAACCGTCGTAATAGCTGGACAGATAGTACAGGGGATTATACATATTTCCACGCTCAGTTACAGTATTTCCCTGTGAATCGGTCTTTTCCATCGCCTCTGTGAATGCCGCGCCGTAGGTCTCGTCGTCCTTTAAGAGGGCTGCCAGTGTGGCATCAAAGTGGGATGTCGTTCCATCGCCATATCCGAATAAGGTGTTTTCTACCTGACTCTCATCCAGGGCGTCGAACGCACCGATTCCTTTGGAGGCACGCTTGCATGCGTTCGTGAAATCCACGATGCTGGTGATCGTCACCGTGTTGGTTGCGCTGTCATAGTTGACCCATGTACCGTCCGCATTCAGGGCATCGATGTAGTCCTGGGCAGTTTCGTAGGTACCGGAGAGTGTCACGCCGCCTGTGGAGAGATTGCGGTCTACTCCGTCCATGGCGTAGAAATCAGGAGCGCCGTTTCCTTTATCCGAAGCTGCATCTCCGTCCGCATTCTTGTCTGCCGGTGCTTTCTCTTCCGATGCTTTGCGATTTTTTTCTGTCCTTGTCTTTGTCGTATCATCTCCGGCTTTATTTTCATCCGATGTTCCCTGAGCTTGTTTTCCGTCCAGTCGTCCATCCTTCTGACCGTCTTTCTGCATATCATCAGGCATTCCGTTTCCGTCCTGCGGTGCTCCATCCGGCTTCTGACCACTATTTTCTCCCTGCGGCGCTCCGTCCGGTTTCTGGCCGTCCGGTCGTTCTCCGCCGCCCCGCGGACCTTTTTTCGTCTCCACCGTATACGGAAACGTGGTATCTTCCAGGAAATTATTCAGTGATGTCTCCACCACACCTTTCAGATACTCATAATATGTGCCAGACTGATAGATTCCCTCTTCAGACTCCGTCAATGTCAGCACATTTCCCGAAGAATCCTTGAGCCCAAGATCATTGATATACTGCGCAAATGCCTCTGCCATTCCGTTTGACAGCGTCTGTTCCTGCTCCGTAAGGTCCGTTCTTGTGCTCCCAAGATTCCACTCATACGCCTCATCCGCGTAATCGAGTTCCGTGATCGGGCACCAGCACATGGAACCGGTCACTGCATCACTGACACCGGAGACCGCGCCGATGGCTGTCAGATATGGCTCATACTCTTCGCTGTCACCGGTTGCTCCAAAAGTGCGCTCTGGGCTCCTCCGCCACTCATGCCGAAGGAAAATACCCTGTCCACATCTCCCGGGATCACACCGTCATTATACCGTATATACCGGATCGCAGCCTTCAGATCTGTCACTCCCGCCGGTGCGCCTGCGTCGCGTCCGCGACAGCCTGCTGCCACATAGATAAATCCGGCGCTCGTGTAAGATACGGAATCTGTCACATAGTCTGTCGCGCTTCCATTGCGGAATATCCAGGCGTATTGACCGGAATCACGATGGGCGCAGAGTCCGCCGTATATCCTTGGACAGCCGCCTGGTTATTAATCTCACAGGTGAATGTTCCGTCCCCGTTGTCCTTCGCGTTCATGTATGCCGCCGGAATAAAGATTCCAAGTGTCTCATAATTTTCATCTGCCGGATTCTCACAGTAGGAGATTCCTGTCTGCCAGTATATCTTATCATCAGAATTATACTGCCATTTCGTGGAGTCGATCTGCGGCAGCGATGTCACCGCCGTCTCCCCGGCACGCTCCGTCTCCGCCTGACTTGTCTCTGCTTCCGTCTGCGCCGCGCTGCTCCCGATTTCTGCCGCACTGTTGCTGCATCCGGAAAGTATAAGCGCCGCCGCCAAAAATAACCCGATCCGCCTTCCAACCTTCATCATAACCGTTTCTCTCCGTTTCCTTTCCATTTATAACACATCGTCACTGTCTATTTTATAGATTAGGAAACTTTTTGTGAAAAGCCTGTGAAAATATTGTGTTAATTTTTAGAAGAATTGTGTCTTTTTTGCAGCAGCGGATATCATAAAAGTCTCCAATAGCCCTATCGGACCATTAGAGACTTGCCGCGTGATTCTGGTCAGCGAAGCGACATGTTCTTGTCCGAATCACCGCGCACCCTCGCAGAGCTTTATTCTTTCAATAATACAATGGATCAGACCATAAAAAGACCCCCAATAGCCTCATCAGCCGTCGGGGATCTCTTCGTGCAATCATACCTTAAGTTTTAGTTGGAGAATATCTATTTTATATTATAAATCTGTCTTAGTTTACATGAAACGCATCCATTCCCGGATATACCCCATTCTCTCCGAGTTCTTCCTCGATTCTGAGAAGCTGGTTATACTTCGCGACACGCTCGGATCTGGACGGGGCACCAGTCTTGATCTGGCAGGTGTTGAGAGCTACGGCGAGGTCTGCAATAGTCGTATCTGCGGTCTCACCGGAGCGATGGGAGGAGATTGCTGTGTAGCCGGCACGGTGCGCCATCTTGATCGCCTCCAATGTCTCAGATACGGAACCGATCTGATTTAACTTGATCAGGATGGAGTTTGCGCAGCCAAGCTTGATCCCTTTGGAAAGTCTCTCTGTGTTTGTTACAAAAAGGTCATCTCCGACTAGCTGCACCTTCGTTCCAAGCTCTGCGGTCAGCTTTTTCCATCCTTCCCAGTCTTCCTCATCAAGGGCATCCTCGATGGAAATAATCGGATATTTCTCAACAAGCTTTTTCCAGTGCTCGATGAGCTGCTCGGAAGTATAGACAGTTCCTGCCTTGGGGAGCTTGTACTCTCCGGTTTTTCCTGTCTTCCACTCGGAGGACGCCGCGTCCATAGCGATCCTGAAGTCACGGCCCGGCTCATATCCGGCTTTCTTTACTGCCTCGAGGATCGTCTCGATCGCTTCCTCATCAGACTTCAATGCCCGGAGCAAAGCCACCCTCATCGCCGACGGAGGTTGCAAGTCCGCGCTCTTTAAGATCGCAGCCAGTGCATGGAACACCTCTGCACACCATCTTAAGCACTCCTTGAAGGACGGGGCGCCGACCGGCATGATCATAAATTCCTGAACATCAAGACCGGAGGAAAGTGCATGGCAGCCGCCGTTGATAATGTTCATCATGGAACCGGAAGACGGTTTCCGCCTATTCCACCGAGGAATCTGTATAACGGAATATCTAAGGAGATGGCAGAGGCACGTGCGCAGGCGATGGATACCGCAAGGATCGCGTTCGCGCCAAGCTTTGACTTGTCCTTTGTTCCGTTCAGCCTTGATCATGGCACGGTCAACTGCGTAGATGTCAGATGCATCCATGCCTGTCAGGGTCTCGTTGATAATTGTATTGATATTCTGAACAGCCTTTGTCACACCTTTTCCGCCGTAACGTGCCTTGTCACCGTCTCTTAACTCCAGAGCCTCGAACTCTCCGGTAGATGCGCCGCTCGGCGCGGTTCCTCTCCCGATGGTTCCGTCTGCCAGATATACTTCCGCCTCAACCGTGGGATTTCCACGGGAATCTAAAATCTCCCTTCCAATAACTTTCTCAATTTTCAGATTATTTATCATCATAAACTCCTTTCAAGTAATCAACGTCAAATTACTCTCCCACCCGGATCAAACCGGAAAAACGACGTGATCGATTGATCTGTTCACCTGCGAAATCACCCATCAGCGCATATTGGGAAAATGCCAGTCAGTATTTCGGTTAGTTTTTGCTAACTCTATAATTTTATCATAGCCTAATTTTCAGTTCAAGAGGATCGTATGCCAAAACATCCAATTGAAAAAAGTTGTCGTTACCATAAGTTTATCGGCAATTTCCGGAATAGAAAAGAGTGTGCCTTTTTATGTGACAGAGAATTCCTCGGAATTTCCTGCTGCATAAAAATGGACCATCCTGATATCCTTAGGATCGCCCATTTTTTTATATTTATTCGCATTTTTATTTCATCTGATGTCAGCCCGTCACATGCAGCAGATCGACCAGAAATAACATCGCCAGTCCATAATAAACTACGATCGCGACAAGGTCGTTCACTGTCGTGATCAGCGGACCGGACGCAACCGCCGGGTCTACGTTGATCTTCTTAAAGAACATCGGGATCAGTGTGCCGACCATACTGGAGATCACCATGCTGTCACAAGCGCGATTCCGACACAGCCGGAGACAAGCAGCGCATGGTGGATCGGATATCCCTTGATCACGCAGATATAGATTCCGAGGAAAAGCCACGCCATAACTCCAAGAAACAGTCCGTTCACGAAGCCGATCTTCATCTCTTTCACAACAAGCATAAGCTTCTGCTTTGCGGTCAGTTCCTCATCCATAAGCACACGGATCGTAACAGCCAGAGACTGTGTTCCGACGTTTCCTGCCATGTCGAGGATCAGGGACTGGAAACACATGACGATCGGGATCACGGCAACGACAGACTCAAAAGCGCCCACAACGGAAGATACTACCATGCCCAGGAATAACAGAATGACCAGCCACGGAAGTCTCTTTTTCACGCTCTCCGCCAGCTTCTCGTTCAGATCCTCCTCCGCAGTCAAACCGGCTAATTTCGCGTAATCTTCGCCCATCTCATCATCCACGGCCTCAACGATATCCTGGGATGTGATGATACCAGCATCGTTCCGTCTTCCTGCAGTACCGGGATGGAATCCTCGGCGTAATCCTTGATCTGCTCGATACAGTCCGCAACCTTTTCATGATCCTTGACATACGGATACGAGTGGCTGATCAGTCCTCAAGGTCCGTATACTCTCTTGCGATGATCAGGTCCTTCAGATCGATCGCACCGTAAAATTTATCCTCGTCATCGAATTCACATAGATCGTGGAGATATTGTCGTTTTCCCCTGCCTGCTCGATCAGTTCCCGCATCGCCTGACGGATCGTCAGGTTATTGTGGATCATAATAAAGTTGGTAGTCATGCGGCTACCGATCTCATCCTCATCGTATGAGAACAGGAGTCTTACATCCTCGCTGGCTTCCTTATCCAGCATGCCGACGATCTTATGCTTCGTCGTCGCATCCATCTCTTCCAGGACATCCACCGCATCGTCGGAGTCCATCTCGGAGACGATCTTTGCGGCGCTCTCGATCGGAAGCTCCTTCAGGTACGGCTCCGCGTCATCTAAGTACGCGAAGATCTCCGCAACCCGCTCCACACCGATCAGCGGATAAAGTTCCCGCCTCTCATCCGGTGTCAACTTCGTGAGGGCATCCGCGATATCGTTATCATGATAATCGGATAACCGGTCGATCAGCTGCTCTTTCGGAAGTCCGCTTCGGATGATCTCGACCAGTTCTTCCACATAATGTTGTTCTTTTAAAACTTCTGTTTCCATTTCTGCCTCCTTTTCCGTTGTAACTGTCTTTTATCTGTCCAGTTACTTCTTATCATCAGGACTATGTGTATCTTCACGCCTCCTGATCGAATTGCCTGAATTTCGGCAACAAAAAGAACACCGCCCAGGATCATTCCTGCGGGGTCCAACCATACATCGCTGTGATGGACAGGCCGTTCCCTTGCGGTGTTCTCGAGACATCTCAATATGGAATCCAGCTATCAGAGGATTACATCATCGCACCGATAGCCGCATTCTGCGCCTGTCTGTTTTTCACACCGCATTTCGTACTTCGCCCTGTACTATCGCAACTATCCATGCAATTCACCTCCGTAAAATTTCTTGGTTTTAAATATTCTCTGCGAAAAAAGGAAACTGCTGCGCACAGATATCTTTTTCCGCACACAGCAGTTATAACATTTTTTTATAGGAATTGTAAAGTAAAAATCTGGCAAAATAAAGGTGGGGAAATACGGTTAAAACATGTAAAATGTTCCGGCTGTCTGCTGTCCTGATCCTCACCGTCCGCGATAACAGAAATACACGTCCATCCGGAAAAAGCCCGTAATTTTTTTCTACCTCATCAGCACCACCGTTGCCAGAATACACGCAAACCCGATCAGATCCGTCGGAGAAAAGCTGGAGTGCAGCCAGACGACGGACAAGGTTGCCGCGGTCAATGGTTCCAGACAGGACAGGAGTGCCGCTTTTACGGGGCCTACCAGAGCGATCCCCTGGAGGAATAACGTAAACGCACCGACAGTCCCAAGCAGGACGATCACCGCCATATAGAGCATCGCCCGTCCGTCCAGCCTGCCGGGATCCTCCAGCTCTGGGCGATCAGGGACAGAGCGATCCCGCCGATGAACATCCCCATTCCGGACACCGGGATACTTCCGCGGTGTTTTACCGGTGCTCTGGAAAGCAGGGAGTAGCTTGCCGCGCCGATTCCGGCCATGAGTCCCCAGAAGAGTCCTCTCGGTGTGAGCTCCATGTTTCCGGGCTTTCCGCCGGTGGCGAGAAGCCAGACACCAAACAGCGCCAGAATAATGCAGAATACGGTCCGTTTATCCGGTGCTGTCCTTGTGGTCAGGCAGACATAGACTGCGATAAATACGATGGATAGATTCTGGATCACCGTTGCGGTTCCGGAATTCGTCCATTTGATGGCGCTGAGGTACGCGTACTGGCAGAGCGCCAGACCCGCAATGGCAAACAGAACGATCTCTATAAGCCCTTTTTTGTCTTTTCCAAGTTCTTTCAAAATTCAGACTGTGCTTCGCAAACGCAAGAAACAGCAATATGATCCCCGCTGATGTCATTCTCACCGCCGTCACCCATGTCGTATCTACCGGGTACTGGGAAAACAGCGCCTCACTGCAGGTTCCTGAAAGTCCCCAGCTCGTCGCCCCCGCCGTGCAGCAGAGAATTCCAAGTTTTTCTCTCTTCTTGTCCTTTGTGTCTGTCATAACACCCTCCAGATAATCGATCGATCTTCATAATATCGTCATTGCAGCCTGCCCGTCTGGACCTGCTGCCCTGACATTTGAATTATATCGGGATCTCGAAGATGTGTACAGCAGAATTTCAATAAAAATCCGAATTTGTCTTTCTTTACATCCGGTCCAGAACCGCCGCTTCCTCCGGAATACTCGGGATCCCGCCCGACTGTGTCGTGGAGATGCTTGCCGCTGTGCAGGCGAACTGACCGATAAATCCAAGTTCTTCCGTGCTGAACTCTTCCGGCGCTTTTCCTGCCTTTAACAGTCTGGACACCGCCGCTTCCTCCGAAGATATCCCCGGCTCCTGTCGTATCGATCGGTTTTACCTCCGGGCACTTTGCGTATGCAGCGCCGTTTTGGTTCGCTAGGTACGCCCCCTTCGGTCCCATCGTGATCATCGCGAGGCGGATCCCGAACTCATCGAGGAGCTTCTTCGCCGCCTCTTTCTCATCCGTGATCCCCCAGAGGAACTCCACTTCCTCGTCACTGATCTTCACAACATCGGCATGTGCAAGTCCCCATAAGATCTGCTCTTTCGCCGCGTCCGTTGTCTCCCAGAGCGGAAGTCTTAAGTTTGGATCAAAAGTGATGAGCTTTCCATGCTCTTTCGCATATTCCACACACTTTTTCGTCGCCGTGCGGACCGGATCATCGGTAAGACTCAGGGTTCCGAAGTGAAACACCGATGCCTCATCGATCATGGTAAGATCGATCTCCTCAAAGCTCAGTCTCGTATCCGCTCCCGGTTTCTTGCGAAGCTGAAGGAACGGTCACCTTCCGGCGAAAAAGTCACAAATGCCAGTGTCGTAAACACGGACGGATCTGTCAATATCCCTTTGTCTCAATTCCGGCTTTTTCAAATGTCTTTAAGAGGAGCTTTCCAAAGGCATCATCTCCGACTTTCCCGAGAAATGCCGTCTTCATTCCGTATTTATTTAACGCTGCAAGGAAATTTCCCGGCGCTCCGCCCGGATTCGCCTTCATCGTCGGATATCCGTCCGCATCCGTCTCCTTCGCCGCAAAATCGATCAGAAGCTCACCAAGAGCGATCACATCGTACATTCCAATACCTCCCTGCACTCATGGTGCAACAGTATATAGGAATCCCCCTTTCCTGTCACGACAGCTAAAAGGGGGATTTTCTTTATATTTTTACTGTTCTTTCATACAAACGGTCGGTCTCTTTAAGTCCTGCGAATTCATGTTCACCCACCGATCCATTCTTACATCTCCATGATCCCATGTGAGCGTCACATGATCAGAATGCCATTTCCGGATATCTCCATTCCATCATCAGGACATCCGGAGCTGTCCAGTAAGCGATCGCTGCGATTTTTGAGACAGGCTGTTCATACTGATGATGAAGATAAGCTCCCGTCATCGTCGTCGTGCCATGGATCCAGTGTCCAGTCCGGCATGGATCTCATGAACTCCTCTGTCATCCTCCATCCGATAAATCAGATTCTTGCCTTCTGCCGGACACAGTTCTATTTTTCTGATTCCATCCACATGATTCTCAGGAGTCCATGTCATTTTTCTCAGGATCTCCTTATGTCCCGGTACAGAACAGTTTTTTCCTTCCAATGTCATCCGCAGAGCTTTCTGCTTCAGGACGTCATCCATAGTCCCGTCTGTGATCAGCCTTCCATCATTTTCTTTTACCGGATCGATCACCTCTTTCTGGAACAATTTCATCGCCTGATACCCGCTGTCTGCAGCTGTGACGGCAAATACCATATCTAAAGCCGGAACAAGTCCGCATGTCTGCCCGAACATTCCCCGGGCTGCCCAGATGTCTCCGGCATGATCCCAGTGGAAGTTATACTGAAGTCCATCCACCGGATCCAACGGATCTGTATATCCGAGCGCATGATCGATCCATTCCTCCGAAATCAGCTGTTTTCCGTTCCACTTTCCTTTATTCAGGTAAAGCAGTCCGATTCGGAGCATGTCCCCTGTTGTGAGTGAAACTCCGTTTCCCCCCGAGCAGACACCTTCCGGCTGAGCATCCATGGAAAGTCTGTCAGACCGATCTCCTTTCCGACTCTCTCCTGAACAAGTTCCCGGCATGTCTTTCCGGTAAGTTTTTGCACGATATAGGACAAAATGTAACTGTTTCCGCTGGAATACATGAATGTTTTCCCAGGCTCCTATCAAACGGTATTTTAAAATACGCATCTTTCCAGCTTGTCTTTAAAGGTCTCCATTCGTTGCCGCCGACGGAGCGCTCCTGTCCGTTCCGCATGGTGATCATATTGCGGATCGTACATTTTTTTAAATACTCATTTGCTTCCGGCTCATATTCCGGAAAATACTTCAGGATCGGATTATCCAGATCCAGAAGACCATCATCATAAGCCAGAGCAACCGCCGTGTTGGTCAGTGTCTTCGTGAAGGAATGCATGATATGCGGAATCTCTGCTGCATACGGAGCATTATAAGCTTCAAATATCACGTTTCCATGTCTCGCGATCATGATCCCATGGATCTCGGAATCTGCTTTTTCACAGGCATTCAGAAAATTAACAATATATTCCGGATTCACTCCTTCTGCTGACGGCCACGAATATCTCAGTTCTGTTTTCATAGTCACTCTCTCCTTTTTAACGATCCATCTCTGTTAGAAGAATGGGAATACCTGCGGAAGGATCGCGATACATAAGATCCAGGAGATGATCAGCAGCGGCCAGCCAAATTTTGCAAAATCCTGGAATTTCAATTTTGTAAAGATCATCATGGTCTGATTTGTTCCTGATGCGATCGGTGTCAGGTAAGAGCAGCCGGCTCCGATTGCAATCGCAAGAACGATCGCCTGTGGGTTTGCTCCTAATGCATTTGCAATGGAGATACCTACCGGAGCCAGCATTCCTGCGCATGCCATGTTATTCATGAAAGAGGTCGCAATGGAAGCGCCGATACATAAAACTGCGGTGATTCAGATACAGTTTTGGATTCGCCGATAATGTTGATGATCATATCGCCAAATACCTGTCCAAGCCCACTCTGGTTCATAACTGCGATCATTAAGTTGATGCCTGCACAGAACAGGATCATCTGTGAATCCAGAGATTCCAGTGCCTCTTTTGGTGTTACAACCGTTGTCAGAACTGCAACTGCGATCATTGCATATCCGATAAAGTTCGGATCGATCGAGATCACCTTCAGGGATTTTAATACAAGTGCTGCTACAAATACAAGGAATGTGATGCCAACGACCATCTGTTTTCTTCTCTGTCCGCTTGTAAGAGCTTTTTCTTCTGTCTCTTCGCCAAAATCATCATAAGATGCACACCAGCGGTTCATTACGATCATATAAATTCCGCCGACGATAAAGATCGGAATGCCAACCCATGCAAAATCAAGCATGCCGAACAGCTGGAGACCCGCTTCCTCTAATGCGGTGTTTGCATACACGTTCGTCGGAGTGCCGATCAATGTGATCGCGCC
>ENA-OQAZ01001035-OQAZ01001035.1-human-gut-metagenome-genome-assembly--contig:-NODE-1035-length-14300-cov-4.413603_pt1 | contig 14300 bp, 11 predicted proteins | sample MGYA00242737_ERZ504531 | MGnify/ENA primary metagenome ERZ504531 (study PRJEB26092, sample SAMD00036244) | human gut metagenome | host: Homo sapiens | study: EMG produced TPA metagenomics assembly of...
GTCTGCGAATCCGATTGCACAGGTCTAAAAGCCTCAGCGTAGCCCGCTACGCCTGCGTTTTTATACCAGCACACTCGAATCCGCATCCTACGCGATTGGTATAGTTATTTACGAAACGCTGTACTAGAATGAATTTTGGCTATGTTACTGAGAACGGAGTAAACAGTAACAATTTTAATTGACGCCCAGTTTCTCCAGTTCTGCTGCTGCCTGTTTAAAAGATTTAAACTGAATTGCATGGATTCCCTGTTTTCTGGCTGCCTCACAGTTCTCCGCTCTGTCATCCAGAAATACGGATTTCTCCGGGTCAAGATGGTAGCGTCCGAGCAGGGTTTTGTAAATTTCCGGTTCCGGTTTGATCTGCTTCACCTGACAGGAGAACACTGCTCCGTCTACATATTTAAGAAACGTAAGTTTATCCTCCGTTCTCTCCAGTGTGTCAGTTGCATAATTGGAAAGAATATAAACATGATATCCTTTATCTTTCAGATATCTCACCCAGGTTTCCGCATAATCTGTTTTCTCAATTGTCTCGTCAGAACGGCGCATTACCTCCCGGATATCCTTTTCGTACTCCGGTGCAGCTTTTACCATCTGATCTACATAATATTGCTCAGTCTCGCTGCTTCTGTCTCTCTCATTCCAGGTATTACTCTGAAATACCACTTCCGCAATTTTATCACGCTCTTCCTTCGGAAAACCAAAACTGTCCAGATAGGTCTCCCAGTCATATTTTACAAGAACCTGTCCAACGTCAAAAATAATATTCTCCATATCCGAATCCACCACCTTTTTATTCCTGTTCAGTAATTTATAAACCATCCATATTGCATAAGCCATGATGGGAACCATGATCGCCACTGCAAGCGAGGCTTTAAAATAGACCTGCGAATCTTCTCCATTCCCGAATGCAAAAATCATCGGCATACAACATGCAAGAAGCAGGATTATGATTGCGATCCATGCCCCGATTTTTTTTATCTTATTATTATCTTTTTTCATAAGCCTCCAGTTATATAAAAGACACGCCGGAGAAATTCCCCGGCGTATAGTCTTATTTACCGCCTGCCGATCAGACAGGTAAATTTATCCTTATTATTTATTTCTGTAGATGATATCGTCACGTCCCGGGCCATTGGAAATCATAGTGATCGGGAATCCGATATGTTTCTCAACGAACTCAACATACTTTCTGCAGTTCTCCGGCAGATCTTCATATTTTTTGATTCCGCGGATGTCGCATTTCCATCCCGGCAGAGTCTCCAGAACCGGTTTTGCTTTCTCAAGCAGTGTAGTTGTCGGAAATTCTGTTGTTACTTTTCCATCAATCTCATATCCTGTGCAGACCGGAATTTCATCCAGATATCCAAGAACATCAAGAACTGTGAAAGCAACATCTGTAGCTCCCTGAAGACGGCATCCGTATTTGGAAGCAACACAGTCAAACCATCCCATACGTCTTGGACGGCCTGTAGTAGCACCAAATTCACCGCCGTCACCGCCACGTCTTCTCAGTTCATCTGCTTCATCGCCAAAGATTTCAGAAACAAATGCACCTGCTCCTACTGCACTGGAGTATGCCTTGCATACAGTAACAATCTGTTTGATCTCATATGGTGGAAGACCTGCTCCTACTGCACCATATCCTGCCAGGGTAGAGGAAGATGTAACCATCGGATAAATTCCATGATCCGGGTCTTTCAGAGAACCAAGCTGTCCCTCAAGAAGAACTTCTTTACCTTCTTTTAATGCGTTCCACAGATACAGGGATACGTCACATACATATGGTTCAACCATTTTCTTATATTCCATAAGTTCAGCAAATAATTCATCCACATTAAGAAGCGGTTTGTGATATAAATGTTCAAGAAGAACATTCTTTGTCGCACATACACTTGCAAGTTTTTCTTTCAGATGTTCTTCATCAAAAAGTTCACTTACCTGGAAACCAATCTTTGCATATTTGTCTGAGTAGAACGGAGCAATACCTGACTTGGTAGATCCGAAAGATTTGCCGCCCAGACGTTCTTCCTCATACTGGTCAAAAAGAATATGGTATGGCATAACCATCTGTGCTCTCTCGGAGATAAGGATCTTCGGAGCCGGAACACCTCTGCTTACCACTTCATTGTACTCTTTGAAAAATACCGGGATATTCAGTGCAACACCGTTGCCGATCACACTTGTAGTATGATCATAAAACACACCTGACGGCAGAGTATGAAGGGCAAATTTACCATAGTTATTTACGATTGTATGACCTGCATTTGCACCACCCTGAAATCTTACGATAATATCAGCCTTCTCAGCGAGCATATCGGTAATCTTACCTTTACCTTCATCTCCCCAGTTAGCACCAACAACTGCTTTTACCATTATATAATTCCTCCTGTATTTACCGATTACTGTTTACCCGGCCTTGCAGAATGACCTGCCGGACATCATCAGGAAACAGCAACGCTTATTATCTTTATATCAGATTCTGTAATATTCCAAACCGTTATGTTAAGTATTTACTGATCAGACATTGATCTCAGCTTTCACTCCCAGAAGTTCCTTATGGGAATCGAGGATCGGCTGAACTACTGTATTTACAAATCTCTCTGTCTGCTCTTTGGCACGTCCGATATATTTCTTCGGATCCATGGATCTCTGCAGATCTTCCAGAGAAAGATTGAATGCAGGATCTGCTGCGATCAGTTCCAGCAGATTATTATCTTTGCCTTCTACCTTGACAGTCTTTCCGGCTTCCATGGAAAGCTCACGGATACGCTCATGAAGTTCCTGACGGTCACCGCCTGCTTTTACAGCATCCATCATGATATTCTCTGTAGCCATGAACGGAAGCTCTGCCATCATATGTTTCTCGATAACCTTCGGATAAACAACCAATCCATCTACAACATTAAGACAGAGTCAAGGATTCCGTCAATAGCAAGGAAACCTTCCGGAATACTCAGACGTTTATTTGCAGAGTCATCCAGAGTTCTCTCAAACCACTGAGTTGCAGATGTGATCGCCGGGTTAAGGGCATCTACCATTACATATCTGGAAAGGGAAGCAATACGCTCACTTCTCATAGGATTTCTCTTATACGCCATTGCGGAGGAGCCGATCTGAGATTTCTCAAATGGTTCTTCTACTTCCTTCAGATGCTGAAGAAGGCGGATATCATTGGACATCTTGTGTGCACTTGCTGCAATTCCTGCAAGAATATTGGCAACACGTGTATCTACCTTACGGGAATAGGTCTGTCCGGATACCGGATAGCATTCCTTAAATCCCATCTTCTCTGCGATCATCGGATCAATCTTGTCGATAGTCTCCTGATCTCCGTCAAACAGTTCCAGAAAGCTTGCCTGTGTTCCGGTTGTACCTTTGGATCCCAGAAGCTTCATTGTTCCCAGAACATACTCCAGATCCTCCAGATCAAGCAGGAATTCCTGTGTCCAGAGTGTTGCACGCTTACCTACTGTAGTAGGCTGTGCAGGCTGAAAATGTGTAAATGCCAGAGTAGGCTGATCTTTATATTTATCTGCGAAAGCAGAAAGCTCGGCAATAACATTGACCAGTTTCTTCTTCACAAGCTTTAATGCTTCTGTCATTACAATAATGTCTGTATTATCACCTACATAACAGGAGGTTGCTCCCAGATGGATGATTCCTTTTGCTTTCGGGCACTGTACGCCATACGCATATACGTGAGACATAACATCATGACGCACCTGACGTTCACGTTCCTTTGCAACGTCATAATTGATATCCTCTGCATGTGCCTTCAGTTCATCAATCTGCTCCTGTGTAATGTTAAGGCCAAGCTCTTTCTCTGTCTCAGCAAGTGCGATCCAGAGTCTTCTCCATGTGCGGAATTTCATATCCGGGGAAAAAATATACTGCATTTCTTTGCTGGCATAACGTTCTGATAAAGGACTTACATATCTGTCTGTACTCATCTTCACTCTCCTGTTTTTTATAGGATATTATTTTTAATCCTTTTATTTCACTTCTGTACGTACGTTTTTCTCAACCACGTACGTTGAAATTATATAACATCATTCCTCTAAAAGCAACCACAAAAACTTTATCCCTGATGGAATTTACCAAGAAATTCTTTCATTCTCGCATGTTCTGATTCAAATACCTCTTTTGGACTCCCCTCAACTGCGATCAGTCCCTTATCCATAAAAATAATATGATCAGAGATATCTCTTGCAAATGACATCTCATGAGTGACGATCACCATAGTGATGTGTTCTGCTGCCAGATCTTTGATTACCTTAAGAATTTCACTCGTAAGCTCCGGATCAAGGCAGAAGTAGGCTCATCAAAAAACAGGATCTTCGGATTCATACATAATGCTCTGGCAATAGAGACACGCTGCTGTTGGCCGCCGGAAAGCTGAAACGGATATGCATTCTCTCTGTCTGCAAGTCCCATCTGCTTTAACAGAGTTCTTGCCTGTGCATAAACCTCTTCTTTCTTTCTCTTCTGCACTCTAATCGGAGCATCTGTGATATTTTTCAGTACGGAAAAATGGGGGAAAAGATTAAAGTTCTGAAATACCAGTCCCACATCCCCCTGCTTGATGATCTCACCGCTGTCCGGTGTCTCAAGACCGGTGGCACAGCGGAGAAGTGTGGATTTACCGGAACCGGAAGGTCCGATAATACTAAGAACCTCACCCTCCTCTACCTGAAGTGAAATGTCTTTTAATACTTCAAGGCTGCCGAAGCTCTTCTTTATGTTTTTCATTTCAAATAATACCATAGCAAATATTCCTCTTAAATTAAATGATGTCAGAGTCAAAAAATATTTTATAACCCAGCCGCCTGTCAGCGATAATAATTCAGTTTTTTTCTCAATCTTATCCATTACAATCGCAACAAGAAGATTGAACACAAAATAGAAAACAGCAGCAATCACAAAAGGCATCATAGTCGTCTGTGCACTTGCAATCTGTTTTGCAATTGTAAACATCTCCGAAACAGCAACAACAAATGCCAGTGACGTATCCTTTACCAGTGTGATAACCTCATTTGTCACAGATGGAAGGATTCTCTTGATCACCTGCGGCAGGATGATCCTGAAAAATGTCTGGGCTTTGCTGTATCCCAGAATCTTTGCAGCCTCATACTGTCCCGCTGAAATAGATTCGATTCCTCCTCTGTAAATCTCCGCAAAATATGCAGCATAGTTAATACTGAATGCAATAAACACAGCGATCAGGCTGTATCCCATGGAAATACGGATTCCAAAAATAAAGTATGGTCCGAAATACACAACCATCAATTGCAGCATTAACGGGGTTCCACGCATAACTGATATGTAGGCAGACACAATTCCACGTATCGCCGGATTCTTGGACATTCTGCCAAAGCAGATCAGAAGTCCCAGCGGAAGTGAAAAAAGTAATGTCACTACAAAAATCTCTACAGAAACTACCATACCACTGGCAAGCTGCTGCAGCATTACACTTAAAGACATAAGCTTTCCTCCTGAAAAATTTCTCCTGTACAGTAAGAAAAGAGGGTGCACAAAATGTACCCTCCATTCCTTTATAATGCGGACAGCCTGCACAGATCTGTCCTCTTGTATCATAACTGTTTTTGTTCCGGCTGACTATTCAGCATCTTTCGCTGTATCAGCTGTATCTTCTTTTGCTGTGTCTGCATCGGAAGCATCATCCTCTGCTGCATCATCTTTTTTATCATCAGATTTCTCATCATCTCCAATGCAGAGCATATCTGCTACTTCATACTTCTCAGCAAGTTTATCAACTTCACCTGCATCATAAAGTTTCAGAACTTCTTCCCATACAGTATCTTTCAGCTCATCGTTACCCTTCTTAAAGCCGATTCCATACTCTTCGCTCTGGATTGGCTCGTCAAGGATCACATATTTGCCTTCTTCTCTCTGGGAAAGCTGATATTTGGCAACACCGATATCTACTGCGATGGCATCTGCAGCGCCGGAATCCAGATTCATGAATGCTGTATTGTAATCAGGATTCTCTGTCAGTGATGCAAAGCTTGCTGTAAGATCCTTATTATCATCGCTGTTTAATGCATCCAGTGCTGCGGAAGCGGCCTGAACTACTACATTCTTGCCTGCCAGGTCATCCAACTTCTCAATCCCTGAATCGGCTGCAACAACCATCACCTGCTCATTGTTCAGATATGGATCTGACCATGTATAGTCATCCTCACGTCCGTTAATAGTAAATCCGTTCCAGATACAGTCAATAGAACCGGAATTCAGTTCCATATCCTTGGAATCCCAGTTGATCGGTTTCTTTACAAGTTCCCATCCGAGATTGTCGCATACTTCCTGTGCAAGGTCAAGGTCAAAACCAACATACTCTCCATTATCGTCTTTATATCCGAAAGGAGGATACTGTGCATCAAATCCTACAGTTAATGTCTTACTGTCAGCATCTGCATATACAGAAACAACACCCGTCATCATAGAAGCTGCCATAACTCCTGCCATGAGTACTGCTAAAGATCTCTTTTTCATGATAAATATCTCCTCTTTATCTGTTTTGTTATTTATCACACAGCCACTCTACCATGTGAAAGTATGTGTTAATCCTATCACACACCTCCGCCTCTGTCAAGAGTAAGTTATGAACCTGTACTTCTGTGATAATCTTTCATAAGTCTCTCCAGAAGGGCATCCAGATTTTTTTCATCTGTTTTCTCTTCCGGTACAGACTCGAAAACTTTCAGAGACTGCCTGATTTCTTCTTTTATATCTTTCTTCAGTTCTTCATCTACTTCAAGTTCTTCCATAACCTTATCATAATCTGTCTTATCATGAACACTGCTGTATGCTATGATATAGCTTTTAAGGCATCTTTTGAATGTGCTTCTCTGTATGATTCCAGAAAACATTCCTGTGCTTTTTCCATCTGAAAAAGATAACTGTATGCACAGCCAAGATTATAGCGCACTGAAGCTGCGAATCCTTTTCTCTGCTCAGACAGATCCTCTCTTTCCAGGAGTTTCTGGTATACCCGGATGGCGTTCACATACATTCCGTTTTCTGTCAGTGCATCTCCCTTTCTCTTCTGACGGACTGCCGCTTTTTCTTTTCCATAAGTCACAATCCTGCTGTTAAAGCCCTTCATCTCCTCATAGGTAAGGTAATTGATCTCCTTGAAAACAGGATAGATCATCTCTTCCACACTTACATTTCTCTCCAGATTCTGTTTCAGCTTTGCAGCCAGATGCACAAGTTCAAGCTCATCTCTGAGCCAGTTGCATAATTCTTCATTAAAAACAGTATGATCAGCAAGGTAAAGATTGTGGTACAGATAATAACAGAGTTCTTCTATAGAATAAATATTCATACTGATATTCTCTATAAAATAAGGACGCTGTGCTTTTTTTGTCTGACATAAAATATATCCGCTCATTGCTCCATCTCCTTTACCATTCTACTGTCTCTGTCCAGGTTTTCCCACTGGAAGGGAACATTTCTCCGAATCCCAGATCTGTAACCGTCACTTTACATTCTGTAGATGAGATATACTGTAATTCCAGCCGTAATCTGGTAGTCTTGTCCGGACGCAACGGAATACCGGGCAGCATCATTCCTACCCTTCTTTTCTCCGGTCTGTGGTACGTGCTTACAATAAACACAAGCTCCTCTGTATCATCAAGAATAAATTCACAGGATGCCTTACTGTCATACCAGTTATTTCCTGCCTCGATCAGCGGATAATAGGTAGGAGAACCCATCACTCTCATTTCCATCCCCACATCAGCCATAACCAGAGAATCGCTTAAAAAGCGATATCCCTTTAATGCCTTGTTTTCTGTTTTCTCTTTTCCTGCAGCGCAGGCACCCTTTGCAAAAAGATTATTTCCATAGAAAACCTTTCTTTTCTGATAACAGAGTAACCTTACAGACTGCTCTGCCCAGTCCTGTGAAAATCCATCTCCTGTGATCTGAATGCTGGAAAACAGATCTCTGCCAAGTGTTTTCTGGACAAACTTACCGAATTCTGAATCTCTCTCCTGTCCCTCAGCAGGAAGTTCTGTCTCCACAGCTTCTTCCAGTTTTACAGTGACAGGCTTTGTTGCACCGTTCATTGTCATCTTGCGAAAAGACACGTTCTCCGGTGTAAAGGCATACCATCCCACACTGCGGTTCCAGGTTTCTCTTTTCTGTGAGAGCACATAATAATAGAAGCTTTCCCCATAATCCAGCAGCATATATTTCTCATGTGGAAATCCAATTATCTCAAATGCTTTCTGGAAATTCTCAACCTGAATTTCCGTCAGCCCGGGCAGTGTCACCGCCACACATTTAGTGTTTTTGACCAGTTCTGCCACTCCCAGAAATTTAAGCATTCCCTGCAGAAACTGAGCCAGGATCTCCCATGGTGCAAGTTCCTGTCCTTCCACCAGCACAGAATCACTTTTTTCACAGATTCCATAGACATCATCGATCATGACTCCGCCCTTTTCCCGGACAAAGTAATCTGCTTCCAGTCCTACGCAATAGTCTTTCTGCTCCGGTCTCCAGCACAGAATACAGGGAGCCTCATACTGATTTCCACCCGCTTTCATAGAAAGAGAACGTGCCTCGTCTCCTTTTCTGTCATAATAACATATCTGAGAATACTCTTTGCCAAAATCAATTCCCACGATCAAATCACGAATTTCGTTCATTTGTTCCTCCCGGTTTCAGGACAATCTGTTCCTGCTCTTCTTTCTCGATCACAAACATCTTCTTCACATACTGTTCCTGGCGAAGATACTTCTTCACCTGTGAAAACACTTCTTTCTTTTTATCCAGTCTGCGTGCAGAGAGCATCTGATTGATCATATGATATTTGCTTACAGGTGTACCCTCAATCTTATTCATTGTAAGTACCCTCTCCTGTGTCCGATTTACCCGCTCTCCTGTTACTGATTCAAAATAATACCGCAATGTCTCCCCGTAGAACAATGTAAATGATTTTGCAAAAATACCTTCATATAGATCACGCAAAGGCTCTGTCTGATATTTCACCTGATTTCCGAGGCCTGCATCCAGTGCATAATAGAGTGTCACCTTTGCAGACGGATCTGCATGGTATTCCACAAAGGTTTTATCATCCAGCTGATAGGGACTTAAGACAGATACCGGAAGTTTCCCGAAGAACGCAAAGTACATTCCCTGTTTCACACATTTCTGAAGAATCTCCTCTGCATTGCAAAGCTGTTTTTTCTCCAGTTTTTTTTCTTTGGAATACGCTTCCAGAAGAGCAAGACTGCATACAAAATCAACCGGCCATTTCTCATCATAAGCCCGCTCCAGCAGACTTCTTACAAAAACACTCATCGGATATTCTTTTACAAATGCACCATATGCAGTCTGCGTAAGATATGCTCCTGTAATACGTTCCTTTCCGCTGTGATGAACATAATCCTCCAGGATCTTCTCTCCCTCTTTCCTGTAATCAGAAGTAAACATCAGAAGGCCAAGAAGCTTCTCTTCCAGTTCATAAGTATCCATCTCAAAGCCCTGCGCACTTTTCCATACAGATATCAGTTCATCTACAGGACCAAATCTGTATTCCATAAGATACTTCAGGATCACTTCATCATATTTTCCGCGTCTGTATACATCCGATGCAAGGGCAAGCAATTCGTCATCCTCCTCCATCTCACATCTTGTCAGCATTCTGCTGGTCAGCTTCAGCTGGCTCTCTATGCGGATTCCTTCATATCCGAATTGGGAAACAATGGACATTGCCTGCTGATACATTCCTCTGGAGATCAGTACTTCCAGAAGAGCTGTTCTGTCTACAGCCGCATATTTTTTATAATCCATCTGTCTCAGATAATTATCTGCTTCTTCTGCTCTGGTGTGTTCGGAATAATAAGAAAGCAGCTTCTTTCTGATACATTTCTGATATTCATCTGAAAATTCCTCTGACTCCGGGATTCTCTGGAATGCCTGAAGATTCTCCGGTTTCAGTTCTGTATGCTCACTGCAGTGAAGTACCAGTCCCGGCTCTTCAATATGAAAACCAAGAACCTTATCTGTCAGTTCACGCTCATCGAATAATTTCTTGATATTATAATCTACTGTTGATACATATCTTCTCTGCTTCCCATCCTGAAACAGGATCACCGCATCATCTGTATAAATTCTTGGATAAGCTACGCCCTGGATACATGGGTAAATTTCTTCTTCCCTTGAGCTGTTCATTGGCGCACGATCACATAGCGTATCTTCTTATCATCACAGTACAGTCTGTGTGTAAACAGCTTCTGCGCGAGCAGTTTTGCCTGTCCTTCTGTTTTGGGATTGCTTAAAAATTCCTGATAAAGGACCGCATAATTCTCATTCATCCGTCCTTCTTTCGCCTTGCGCATGGCAAAAATCTTCATATGATCCCTGTAATCCGCATATGTCTGTGGCTGACGGCCTCTGTTTCCCACAATACTTGCATAAATAAATGCCTTTTTATCATCTGCAAGAGAAGTATTATTATAGGTAAAATACATCAGAAGGGGCTTTGGAAGTTCTCTCTGATATGATGTATCCATTGTTTCCACATAATATTCATATATCCTTGTCAGACGGATCCCTTTCTCCACTGCCAGGGAAAACCATCTGAAATATTCCGGTTTTCTCGGATTTCCAAGCATGATATATCTGCAGATTGCTTCCAGCGTATCATCGGATTCAAAAGCATCGTATCCCATTGCCAGTGCTCTGTACATACTGGTACAAAATTCTCTCTCATACCCTGTAAGATAGGCAAATCTCATCACCAGCTCTTCTGTCAGAAGACCTTTCTCTCCCGCAAATAAAAATACCTGTGTCCAGAAACTGCTCATTCTGTGAAGAAGTGTTGTATCACTGCTGATATAATTCCATGCTTCCAGATACAGAAACGGACTCCTGCAGCCTTTCTCAAAAAGTTCCTCCATCATAAATACCAGCCTTGAAGGGGAACCCTTATCCTCCGGATTCATCTCCAGCCAGAGTTTGAACAACAGAAAACTGTCTTCCTTCTGCAGAAAGAAATTGTACAGACGTCTTATCGCCTGTTCTCTGTCTTTGTGCAATCCTGTAAGAACGCAGAGATAAAGGTAAGCACCTGCCAGTTCCAGATTCTCTCTGACAAAGTTCTGATGTTTAAATTTCTTCAGGATTTCTCTTGCCTGCTCATCCTTTTCTTCCATATGAAGAATGTATGCTTCATACATCTGATATTCCGGATAATCACATCCTTCTTCCCTTAACTGATTAAGGACAAATCTGCTGCTGCCGATCCATGTCTTACTGTCCATTCTTTTGCAGGAGTATTCTGCAAGGTCACGTAACAGTTCCAGCTTATGCCGTTTCACATGAATCTCTGTTTTGAGCTGCACTTTCGATTCCATGGATGCAGTGATCTGATAAGTCAGCTGCTGATAAGGACTCTTCACAGTGATCTCACCAAACTGACGTCCTTTTTTCAGCTTTTCTTTACGGATTACATATTCCACCTGATAATAGCTTCCTATAAAATCCTCATCTGTGACCACATGCCTGGAAACTTCCAGAAAATCGCCTTTCGCCTCTACCTCCAGCCTGAGATGTCCCCATCCGCTCCTCTGGACTGCAAAAGTTTCGCGGACAGATTCACTGATATCATAAAAGCTGTTCTGATCTGCCTTCAGTTCAATTTTTACAGGATCCTTTTTTCCCGTTCCGATCAGAAACTCTTCTACATGCTGAAATGTCACAGGCTGTTTTGAGAGTCCCTTATAAAGAGCTTTCTCTTTCTGTCCGGCATTTCTTAACAGAAGTTCAAATCTGCGGTCTGTAAAAACACGATATGCTTCTTTAAAATCGTCCTTTGCAATATTCACAAAGGTATCCATATCCGGTACATCTCCGGCTGCACTTTTCAGTTCTGCTTTCTCTGTCTGAATAAGAAATGGCAGCTTATATTCTCCAATGTCTGTGGTGAAACAAAGCCATCCCTCATGTCTCTCACCCGGGTGCATCCCCGCACCGTCAATTCCATACTGCAGTCTCACCGTAGTTCCCGAAAATTTCTCGGTTCCCGGTACCACGCGCCTGTTGGAAGATGTAATATATCCACGTATTTTCTGATTATCCTCTGTTCCAAAATACAGTTCCCCTTTGTACACATCACCTGCTTTCAGAGTCACTTCTATTTTGTCCTGCGAAAAAAGGAGCTGCGGATGTTCATGTCTGAAATTTCCACTTAATAGTTCTTCTATCGTCTTTTTCAAAATTGTTCACCTTATATCCTTGCTTAAATTACAGAGCTACTGTTCACAAGCCTATTGCATTTAATTATACACCACAAAACACATCCGCGCAACAATCCGCTCTTCAGCTTTTTCGTTACTGTTCACTCCGTTCACAGTAACGTAGCCAAAATTCATTCCAGATTGCCTGCGGCAATGGAATTTTGGCTTGTATGTCTCGGGATTTTGGCATATTCATGCCAAAACACCTCGCGGGATAGTGGCGTGTGAACAGTAACGCTTTTTCTCCTTAATTTAATATTGCGCACAGTTAAATTGTCTTATATAATAAAATATATCTTATGATTAGAGCAGATAATTTCTTCATTGTACATTATTTATCAGAAATAAGTATCTGCTCATAAAGAACGGAGGTGCTCTATGAAAAAATTAAAAGTATTTTCTATCTCAGCAATTCTTATTGCTATCTGTTGCTCTTTTTTATTTTCAGCTTCAGTATCCGCAGCATCAAAAAAACGTAACAAATTTGACCACAAACCCAGCGGAAACATTTATTACTATGATGAAAACGGACATACTGTAAAGGGACTTGTCACGATCCGCGGAAAGAAATATTATTTTAATGAAAAGGGAATCCAGCAGAACGGCTGGCAGAAGATCAAGGGAGATTATTATTTCTTCCAGATCCGCAACGGCTGTTATGCCTCCATGGTAACTTCCCGGCGTGTAAATGGTATTTATCTTACCAAAAGTGGAGAAGCACGCTATAACAGTGAAGAAAAAAGAAAACTGAACCTTATGGTCACAGCTAACCAGGTCATGCGTCGTGTGACCAAAAGAAATATGTACAAACCAGAGAAATTATGGAGATGTTATCTGAAGGCAGTCAGCTACGGATACGGTGGCACCGGCAATGACTACGATTTCCGTTACTATTACTCAAACTGGGATGTCAGCTATGCGGAGGATATGTTCTACCGGGGGCATGGCGACTGTTTCGCTTTTGCATCTGCATTTGCTTACCTGGCTAACGCAGTCGGATTTGAAGCCAAGGTTATCTCATCAGGCGGTCATGGATGGGCTGAGATCAAAGGAGAAGTCTGCGATCCGAACTGGGCAAAAGGCACAGGACATATCGAAAGATATTACCGTATGAGTTATGACCTCAGCGGTGTAGACGGACGTCCCTATTATAGAGGAAACAGGGCGTATGTAATTACAATCTGATCTCATCCGGACATTTTCTGACATATCAGGCAGATAAAACTATACGCTTCGCTGCCTGATTTATAGTAATCCTCTAAAATAACGCATCTTAATCCAAAAAGTTCCGGGTATCTGTATCTGCCAGATGTCCCGGAACTATTACTGTTCACTCCGTTCGTTACTGTTCACTCCGTTCACAGTAACGTAGCCAAAATTCTCTATCCTGAGTTGACTTTCCTTTCTTTATATCGTATCATAAAATATTATTCATTCAAAAATATTTTTAAGAAGGAGGTTATCATCCATGCAGGATAACAAAAATTTTCTGGGCACAGAACCTGTTGGAAAGCTTCTTTTAAAGCTATCCATTCCAACAGTGATCGCCCAGCTCATCAACATGCTTTATAACATTGTAGACCGTATTTACATCGGCCACATCCCGGGGGAAGGCAGCCTGGCACTTACCGGTGTGGGAGTCTGTATGCCCATCATCATGATCGTCTCCGCATTTGCGGCACTGGTCAGTTCCGGCGGCGCACCAAGGCTTCTATTTACATGGGAAAACAGGATAATAAATCTGCTGAGAATATATTAGGCAACTGTTTTATTCTTCAGATTATTATCTCTGCTATCCTCACTGCCATTTTACTGATCTGGGGCAGAGATTTATTACTGGCTTTTGGCGCCAGTGAAAACACCATCAGTTATGCAACAGATTATATGCATATTTACGCTTTCGGTACCTTGTTCGTACAATTAACCTTGGTATGAATGCATTCATCACTGCACAGGGATTTACCACATTTTCCATGGTTTCCGTCCTGATCGGCGCTGTCTGCAATATTGTTTTAGACCCTGTATTTA
>ENA-OQAZ01001037-OQAZ01001037.1-human-gut-metagenome-genome-assembly--contig:-NODE-1037-length-14285-cov-2.248481_pt1 | contig 14285 bp, 15 predicted proteins | sample MGYA00242737_ERZ504531 | MGnify/ENA primary metagenome ERZ504531 (study PRJEB26092, sample SAMD00036244) | human gut metagenome | host: Homo sapiens | study: EMG produced TPA metagenomics assembly of...
AGAGGATAATGATACTCCCGTCCAGTCACAGTCCGAGCGTGATAAAACCGTCGCAGGCAATGAGGGCGGCTCTGTCAGACCGACAGTTGGGGTGGAACTCCCGTGGTGTCAGTTCGCTGCTGACCGTTTGGCGACTTCCCATAGCATTTCGGGGTGTCGAGGACAAATTGAAATGCTCCTATCATATTCAGCCAGACGAAAGGCGGTCACAAGAACAGAGATTTTGTTAATCTTCTCCAGACCATAAATACTTCCTTTTATTTGGCTGCCTACATAGGCAGAACATACCTGCCTAAATAAAATTGGGAGGTCAAACATAATGGAAAGAAAAATCAAGCGTGGGGATATTTACTACGCAAACTTAAATCCCGTTATTGGCTCGGAGCAAGGTGGCAGGCGACCTGTACTTATTATTTCAAACGATGTCGGTAATAAGCACAGTCCTACGGTCATTGTCGCACCTATCACAAGCAGAATAAACACCAAAGCAAAACTGCCGACACACACTCTAATCAATAACTTTGAGGGATTGGATAAGAACTCAATTATTTTGCTTGAACAGGTACGAACGATTGATAAACAGCGATTAGAACAGTACTTAGGAATGATACCAGATGATATGGTGGCAAGGTTGATAAGGCTCTTGCCATTAGTGTTGCATTGGAGAAAATAAAGGCAACAGATGTGTAAAAAGGGCGAGAAGAATAAATTTGCACATTGGTAAAAATGCGGCTGTATTTCTATAATTAGAGTACAGCCGCTTGTTTTATAGCGGAGGTACTCATTATGGGAAATGAAAAATATATCCAAAATTCCGAATTGCAAAGTAAACAGATGCAAGATGAAAACGAAGTATTCAATTCATTTATCAATATTATGGTACAGATGGTTGAAAAGTACGGAAAGACAGTTTTGCAGGAATTGGATTGTGCTGCGTAAGCTACGCAGCCTTACATATCACATTTTCCTATAAAATTATGGAGGTGGTACGATGAACAGAGAAGGAAAGAAATGTGTCCTGTATCCAAGAGTAAGTACCGAGATGCAGGTGGACGGATATAGCCTTGAAGGACAGAAGAACAGCTTAAAACGCTTTGCTGACCGAGAAGAAATGGAAATTGTCGGTATCTATGAGGATGCAGGTAAATCAGGAAAATCTATTGAAGGACGACCCGCATTTAAGAAAATGCTTTCCGATATAAAAAACGGATTGGAGATAGACTATATTCTGGTTTATAAACTTTCCCGTTTCGGAAGAAATGCAGCGGATATTCTAAATTCATTAGAGTTTGTACAATCTTATGGAATAAATCTTATTTGTATTGAAGAAGGAATTGACTCGTCACAGACAAGTGGAAAACTTTTAATCTCTGTTTTGTCTGCGGTTGCAGAAATAGAAAGAGAAAATATCATTGAACAGACAATGAATGGACGGAGAGAAAAAGCACGACAAGGTGGTGGAATGGTGGATTTGCACCATACGGATATTATCTGAAAGACAATCAGCTCTTGATAGAAGAAACGGAAGCTGAAGCAATCAGAATTATATTTGATAAATTTGCTAATTCTGATATAGGACTTGGCGGAGTAGCAAAATATCTTAATCTTCAAGGTATAAAGAAGATACCTCGTCAGAACGGCACATTGGAAACTTGGAGCAGTCATTTTATACGGTTGATATTAGACAATCCTGTTTATTGTGGAAAGATTGCTTATGGCAGAAGAACACGAGAAAAGGTAAAAGGTACAAAAAATGAATATAAGCAGGTTCATGCAGAGGATTACATTCTGGAAGATGGACAACATGAAGGAATTATCAGCGAGGAATTGTGGCAAAAGGTTCACGCAAAGCGTATGGCAACAGGAATTAAACAGCCATCCAAAATCGGTAAGGATAGGTCACACCTTTTGACGGGGATATTAAAGTGTCCCCTTTGTGGAAGTTCAATGTATACGAACAAACACGCTTGGACAAATAAAGACGGCACATACAAAGAGGTTTACTATTATATTTGTGGTAGAAATAAGCAGGAGCGAGGACATCATTGTGATTATAAAGCATCGCTAAGAAAAACAGATATTGAGCCACTTGTAATTGAAGCTGTTAAGGAATTGGTAAGCGATAAGTATTTTGCAAAAGAGATTGAAAAGCGTATTGGCGTACAGACCGATACAACAGCTATTGATAAGGAACTTGCCAATTACGAGAGTAAGCTGAAAGAAGTAGATTTGAATAAAGCCCGTCTGGAACGAGAGATTGATAATCTGCCTATTGATGCTCGTTTCAGAGAAAGGAAAATCCACGACATGACTTTAAGACTTGATGCCTTGTATGATACGATTGTAGAGTTGGAAGAACGGATTGAAGATGCAAAGCTGAGAAAAAGTTCTATCGAAATGGAAACAATCACTCTGGACAATATTTACAAGCTTATGCTGAATTTCGGAAAGCTCTATGATATAATAAGTGACGAGGAAAAGAAAAGCCTTATTACTTATCTTATAAAAGAAATTCAGATATATCCAAATGGGGAGTCAGAGCAGCCTTTGAAGTCGATAGAGTTTAATTTCCCAATATATCGGGATGGTCAAGAGGTAAGGCGGCTCTTGTGGGAAAAAGGTAATACCGTTGAAAGTGCAGTAAAACTTGTGAGGGAAAACCAACGAATAGAAACAAGGGTGAAATAACAATCCGGAATTTCCGGATTGTTCAAACCGAAGGTTCTCGTCAGGTTACACGCGATACCAAGGACTACACCATCAAAGGCTGGGTGATGGATGATGAATGACTGAAACGAGGAACGAAAGCTTTACATGATCCGAAGCTGAGAGCAGAGCTTCTGGCAACGAAGAAAGCATCACAGCCATTTGCGGCATTTTGCAGCAAATGCAGGGAACTTGGATATGAGATTTATGATATGGATCTGATCACGGCAGGGGAAGAGGCTTATGCAGCCATGCGGCGAAGCACAAACGGGGGCGGCGAGAATTCTCCGATGCTGGAAGTGGAAGATGACCTTTACGAGCTGTTTTTTGCAGGATTGTAGGCGAATGTAAGAAGAACCATATAAAAAGACCTCATACAATTCTTTTGAATAAGGATTGCATGAGATCTTTTTTTATGAAATTATTTTTTCGCAAAATATTCTTTTGTCAGAGCGATGGCAGTTCCGGAAAGAAGGAAGATACCGATCAGGTTCGGGATTGCCATAAGTCCGTTGAAGGTCTCGGCGATGCTCCAGAGAAGTCCGAGATCGAACGTTGCTCCGATGATAGCTACCAGTGAATAGGCGATCATAAACGGTTTTACTACTTTCTCGGAAAACAGGAACTCAATACAGCGTGCACCGTAAAGTCCCCAGCCGATGATCGTGGAGAAAGCAAAACAGCACATGGCAACTGCGGTAAAAACAGATACCCAGTTTCCGTAGGTAGAAGTGAATCCGGAGATTGTCAGCTCGGCACCTGCGGCAGCTCCGTAGTTGACCGGAACACCGCTTACCAAAATGACAAGGGCAGTCAGAGTACAGATAACGATCGTGTCGGCAAATACTTCGAAAATACCGAACATACCCTGTTTTACCGGTTTGCTGGTATCAGCACAGGCATGGGCGATAGAACCGGTACCAAGACCTGCTTCATTGGAAAAGATACCGCGGGATACACCTTTTTTCAGGCTGAGGAAGAAACTTCCGATCACACCGCCGGTGACGGCAGCCGGGTTAAAAGCTCCATAAACGATATCATGGAATACAGCAGGAACTCTCTCAAAATTCAGTACAAACCACACCGATCGCAAGAACGATGTACAACAGTGCCATGAACGGAACCAGTTTTTCGGAGACACTTCCGATTCGTTTGATACCGCCAAGCAGAACCATACCGACAAGAAGCATGATCACAATACCAAGAACCAGATTCAGCGTTTTGGATGCAGATTCTGGAATGATGTTGAAATTGATCAGAGCAGTGTCGATCGCAGTAGTGATTGTATTTACCTGTGTGGCATTTCCGGTACCGAAAACGGTCAGTACACCGAAGGCGGAATAAAGAATTGCAAGGATCTGCCATTTCTTGCTCAGTCCGTTTTTGATGTAGTACATCGGACCGCCGACATAATCACCCTTTTTATTTCGTTCGCGGAAATGAACGGCAAGTGTGACCTCAGTGAATTTCGTGCACATTCCAAGGATTGCGGAGATCCACATCCAGAACACGGCACCCGGACCGCCGATCGCGATCGCACCGGCGACACCGGCGATATTTCCGGTACCGACCGTTCCGGCGAGGGCCGTACAGACAGCCTGGAAAGGAGTCATGGAGCCGTCAGAAGCTTCCTTCTTTTTGAAAATTCTTCCGAGCGTGGTTTTCAGTGCATAAGGGAATTTGCGAATCTGGATAAATCCGGTCCGCAGGCTTAGATAAAGCCCAACACCGATAATGCAGATCATCGCCGGGACCCCCCAGATGAAGTTATTAACGGCATTGTTGATGGATTCGATTGTCTGAAGCATGATAGTAATCCTTTCTTAAGATAATGTATAATTATAAATCTAACACTTTTACGAATATATGTACAGAAAAAAATTCGTATACCAGCCTTAAAAACAAGAATTCCAAAATATTTTTTCTGTTTTTTTGGAAAAAAGCATAAAAATTCAGCAGATATATGGACGGCAATCTGGCCGATGCGTCCAAGTAAGTTTGGGCTTGAAAATGTACAATGCAATTATTATAATAGAGACAGATTCCATTACAAAAGAATCCAAACGCAAAAGCCAGATGCGGATAACGACTTTTGAGGACAAAAAGAAAAGGAGTGTTAAAAATGGCAAAAAATTTTAATCAGCCCGTCTAAATATTTACAGTGCAGGGGAAATGAAAAAAATCGGAACTTATGCGTCCAACTGCGGAAAAAAAGCACTGGTTCTGATCAGCAAAGGCGGTTATAAGAGAATCGGAAAAATGATCGAAGACAGCTTTGCAGAAAGTACATGTGAAGTGGTTTTTGATTATTTTAACGGAGAATGTTGCAACAGTGAAATAGACCGTCTGGTAAATATTGTAAAAGAAAATCAATGTGATCTTGTGATCGGTATCGGCGGAGGCAAGATCTTTGATACAGCGAAAGCAGTTGCATATTATGCAGGCACACCGGTATTTATCTGCCCGACGATCGCATCAACTGATGCACCGTGCAGTGCACTGTCCGTTGTTTATACAGAAGAAGGTATCTTTGAAAAATATCTGTTCCTTCCGGCCAATCCGAATCTGGTTCTGATGGACACCGATATTATCACAAAATCACCGGTACGCCTTACAGTAGCCGGTATGGGAGATGCACTTGCAACTTACTTCGAGGCGAGAGCATGCAAACGCAGCGGTGCAACTTCCTGTGCAGGCGGAAAGACAACGGAAGCAGCGATGGCACTTGCAAAACTTTGCTTTGATACGCTGATGGAAGAAGGCGTAAAAGCCAAAATTGCACTGGAAGCAGGTGTATGTACACCGGCAGTCGAAAAAGTGATCGAAGCGAACACGCTCCTTTCCGGTATCGGATTTGAAAGTGCCGGACTTGCGGGAGCACATGCGATCCACAATGGATTTACAGTACTGGAAGAATGCCACCATATGTATCATGGAGAAAAAGTTGCATTTGGAACACTTACTCAGCTGGTACTGGAAAACGTTCCGGAAGAAGAACTGGAAGATATCATTTTGTGGTGCATCGAAGTCGGACTGCCTGTTACCCTGGCAGAACTTGGTGCCGGCAATGTGACAGATGAGCAGCTGATGGAAGTTGCAAAGACCGCCTGTGCGGAAAATGATACACTTCACAATATGCCTTTTGAAGTGACACCGGAAACTGTATTTGCAGCAATTAAAGCAGCAGATGCTTATGGAAAATATTATCTGGGTGAAGAATAAGATATAAGATCATCACATAGTTGAATGTGATATTATAAGAAGACCGGAAGGATATGAAAAGTGTTCCTACCGGTCTTCTTACAAAATTTTCTGTTTTCTGTGGAACGAATAAAGATATCAGGTATTGCAAAAAGAACAAATGTTTTCAGTACACTGTTTCACAAAGATATTGAACAAAAAAGCTCAAGGAGGTACGAAAGAGATGAAAAGGAAATGGATCGCATTAGTACTCAGTGTGTCGGTACTGGCAGGAACGGGCAGCTGTTCCTGCATTTGCTTCGGAGATGCAGCAGGAGATCTCGGAGATGCCGGCAGTGGAAACACTTCAGGATCATACGCTTGCAGAGACGGATTCCGTGGAGGAGAACTGTGTTCTGGTTGGACTGAAAGGCAGCTATCTGGCAAGTGCAGATGCGGCATTGGAGCGGATCAATGAAATCCGAAAAGAGGCGTGCAAACAGGGCGTTCAGGATCCGCGTGATCCGAACCGAAAGCTTACGATATCAGATTATGTGCCGGTCAAATGGTCTTCTGATCTGGAATATATCGCAAGAGTCCGGGCAGCAGAAGCATCTGTGTATATGGATCATCAAAGACAAATGGAACGATGTGTTTTCACAGGCATCGACCAAATGGGTGAAGAGCTGGGGAGGAAGTTCTGGCATGGAATAACAGCAATGATATGATTACCGGAATCGATCAGTGGTACGGTGAAAAGCAGGACTGGGTAAAACAGACCGGTGGAGTGACAGGCCATTATACATCGATGATCAATCCGAACAATCTTTATGTTGGACTTGCAACCTTCATTTGCCCGGATGCAGATTTCAAAAATACGACATCCGGGGAGTTCAGTTTTGAAACAGGACTGGATGAAGGACAGGCAAAAGCAGTAAAGAATAAAGTGCAGAAAATCCAGGTTCAGAACCAGGATGTAAAGGCATACATGGAGCCTTTTAAAGAGAAACTGGCCTCTTCCAAAACGGTGCAGGCGAAATTTTATGCAAATTACAGAGCTCTGGGTTCTATCAGTCACGCACACACAAACTCTCTTTTGAGGACACAGTAGAGTGGAGTTCTTCCAATCCGAAAGTGGCAGCTGTAGATGAAAAAGGTGTAGTTACCGGTGTGAGTGCAGGAACAGCCAAAATTACAGCAAAATGCGGTGTTTTCGAAGAGTCCAGAACAATCCGGGTGACCGGGGATGCCAAAGTCCGGGTAAAAAAAATTACGGGTGTACCGAAAAAGAAAACCCTGAAAAAAGGCAAAAAATGGAGCATCAAAGCAAAGGCAACGCCAAAGAATGTGGCAAAACTTACATATAAATCTTCTGATAAAAAGGTTGCATCCGTAAATGGAAAAGGTGTTGTAAAAGCAAAGAAAAATGGAAAAGCGACGATTACGATAAAAGCCGGCAGCCTGAAAAAAACGTGTAAAATTACCGTAAAGTAACATTCTTAAAAAATGCCCGCTTTTGCGGGCAAAAAATAATCAGAGCTTATACGCCGATAAATGCTCTCAGTTTTTCTATATCATTTGTTAAGATCAAAGACTCATCAAACTGCAGTTCTTCCAGAAGTTTGACGGCGAGATCAAAACGTCCTACCCAGCTCGGATCATGGGCATCGGAGCTTATAATAATCGGAACTTGCTGCTGCTCACAGAGTTTCAGCATCTTCCGATAATTTTCATAGCAATTCAGACGGCGGTCTTTTTTGACCAGCGAACTGTTGTTGACTTCCAGAGCGACCCGGTACTGTTTGGCAGCTGAAACGAGACGTTCATAGTCAAGTGGTGTATGAGCATCATCCGGGTGAGAGACAAAATGTACTTTCTCATTTTTCATACATGCGATCAAGTTGTCGGTGTTCTTTTCTTTTCCTTCATCAGTATAACACTCTTTGTGGATTCCGACGATTGCATAATCCAGAAAATCAATATATTTCTGTTCCAGAGACAGTTTTCCGCCATTTAAAACATTGATCTCACATCCGTGCAGGATCTGTACATTCGAAAGCACGCGAGGGATGACTGTGAGATTCAGATAATAAAAAGGATCGACCGTTCCCGGAATGCCGGGTGCGTGTTCTGTGATCCCGATCAGTTTCAGATTTTTTTCACCTGCAGTGGCAGCCATTTCGCGTATCGTTCCGTATGCATGTCCGCTGACAAGGGTGTGCATGTGCATATCTGCAATTAGTTTTTTCATAAAGAAAGACTCCCTTCTGTACAGAGATTGTTTCAGATTTTTGATTTCAGAATTTTGCTTCCTGAAAAGGATGCCTGCGAAGTACTTTGCACAATTCCGACATCTGATATTATAACGCTTACCATGTGAAAATCAAGAATAACGCAGTTTCCGGTTGAAAGAAAACGATTTATAAGATAGAATGTAACTATTCGTCTTATTATAACACTTCCCCAAAGGAGGAGCAAAATTGGAAAACACAGAAAATTATCTGGAATTGTGAAAGAAACCGAGTGTATTATACCCTGATTGCGATCGCAGGATTTTTTGGTGCGTATACCTTTTTGTTACGCGGGAAAGTATTCTGTAATGCTCAGACAGGGAATCTGGTGCTGCTTGGACTGGCGATCGGTCAGGCAGAATGGGAAACGGCAGCCTACTACCTGTTCCCGATTTCTGCGTATATGGCAGGTGCATTTATCTCAGAACTGCTGCCGAACCCAGTCAAGTATCATCTGAAAATCCGCTGGGACACCCTTCTGATTGCAGTTGAAATGGCAACCGTTCTGGTGCTTGGACTTGTACCGGAATCCGCACCGGTGCAGATCTCACAGGTTGCGGTCAACTTTATTGCTTCCATGCAGTACAATACGTTTCGTCAGGCAGAGGGAACGCCAATGGCGACAACTTTTGCGACAAACCATATCCGCCAGGTCGGTGTGGGACTGGCAAAAGAAATCCAGCATTTTCGGAAAAAAGATAAAAAACATCGAGAAAAATGGGGCAAACATTGCATGATGGTGGTATATTTCTTATTAGGTGTGGTGTTTGGAACGGTTGCCTGCAATATTTATTCCGGGAAGGCAATCTGGATCACTCTGCTGCCGTTTCTGATCGTTCTGATTGATTTCCTGAATGAGGATCTGCATGCAGAAGAAGAGAAAATGAGACAGAAACCACATGGACATTAAGAAAAAGGCGTAAGACAGGTTCAGGTTGAACGCACGTGAGGCAGAGGCATTATGAATATCAATGAAATTGCAGAACTGGCCGGTGTTTCCAGGGCGACGGTATCCCGCTATCTGAATGATGGATATGTAAGCGAAGAAAAAAGGGCAGCAATCCGGAAAGTGATAGAAGACACCGGCTATCGCCCGTCACAGCAGGCGAGAAATTTAAGAAGCAAAGTGACAAAGCTGGTCGGTGTGATCATTCCGGAGATTGAGTCCGGGTCGGTGAGCCAGATGGTGTCAGGGATCAGTGAGGTTCTTTCGGTAAAAGGTTATCAGCTTTTGCTGGCAGATACGCGGAATAACACCAGGGCGGAGCTGAAATACCTCCGTATTTTTGAAAAAAATCAGGTTGACGGCATCATTTTCATGGGAACGATGCTTTCCAGAGAACATCTGTACCTGATGGAAGAAGTCGAAGTGCCGATCGTGGTGACGGCACAGGAGATCCGGCAATATTCCTGCGTTTTTCAAGATGATTATCATGCGGCATATGATGCTGCAAAAATGCTGACGAAAAAAGGCAGACACATCGCCTATATCGGAGAGCCGGCAAAAGACAAAGCGGCAGGAAAAGCACGAAAGAGCGGATTTCTGGATGCAATGGCAGATGCCGGCATCAGGATGGACAGATCCTGTATGTATGAAACGGAATTGTGCATGCAGGGCGGTTACGAGAAAGCTGCAAAAATATGGAAAACACATCCGGAAGTGGACTCTCTGTTCTGTGCAACGGACAGCCTCGCCGTCGGAGCACTGAGGTATTTTCATGAGCATGATATCCAGGTTCCGCAGCAGGTTCAGATCGTGGCGTTTGGAGACACCGAGATAGGAAGTGCGGTGTCACCGGCGATCAGCAGTGTGCATTTCTACCACAAAACGATGGGGCAGGAAGCAGCCAGGATGCTGGTTGAAATTTTAGAATCCGGCGACGATCTCAAAAAACATCTGAAAATGGGTTATCAGATTGTGAAAAAGAATCGCTTCGGTAAAAAAGAACGCAGCAGACAAAAACAGTCGCAGCGTTTTTTTTTGATTTGCAGAAGGCAAAATACAGTATAATAAACGAAAAAGGAAAGCGAGGAATCTCATGCAGGAACGATATATTTCATCAGGCAGCAGCAGACTGCACATTGCAGTCTGGGAACCATCAGGAGAGAGAAAAGCGATCATGCAGATTTCGCATGGCATGATCGAATACATCAAAAGGTACAGTCATTTTGCGAATTACCTCAATCAGGCAGGAATCCTGGTGATCGGGAATGACCACAAGGGACACGGGCTGACAGCAGAAAAGGATGAGGATCTCGGATATTTCGGTGAAGAAAAAAGTGCGGCGGTGATCGAAGATCTTCACGAAGTCACACGTTATGCGAAGGAACAGTATGGAGCGGATGTGCCGTATTTTCTGTTTGGGCACAGCATGGGATCGTTTATGGCGAGACGCTATTTGATGACCTATGGCGAGGAACTGACCGGGGCAATTATCTGCGGGACCGGTTACACGCCGGGGGCAGTTTTGACGGCCGGAAAACTCTGTGCGGGTGTGATCAGTAAAGTAAAAGGAGAACGTCACCGCTCGAAGTTTTTGCAGAAGCTGGCCTTTGGCAGTTACAACAAACGCATCGCAGATAAGCGGACAGCAAACGACTGGCTGACAAAAAATACGGAAATGGTGGATGCCTATAACCGGGATAAATACTGCACATTTCTGTTTACGGTCAATGGCTATCAGACGCTGTTTGATGTCCTTGGATTTATCCAGAAGAAGGAAAATATCGAGAAAATACCGAAAAATCTGCCAGTCTATATGATCGCCGGCGAGGAAGATCCGGTGGGCAATTACGGAAAAGGTGTGGAAAAAGTATTTGAAGAATACCGAAAATGTGGAATCCGTGATCTGGAACTGAAGTTATATGAGGATGACCGGCACGAGATACTCAATGAACTGGACAGAGAGAATGTTTACCTGGATGTAAAAAACTGGATTTTGAAACATATTTAAATATCAGATGTGAGATGATGCCTGCTTTTGCAGGCGGCGAGCAACAAGCTTGTATCAGTGGCGGATTCAATCGCCAAGTGGAATAATAGAAAGCGAGAAATGATGGAACGCATAAAACCGAATTATTATGATAGATTCACCTGCATTGCAGACAAGTGTACTTTCACCTGCTGTCAGGAGTGGAAGATCGCAGTGGACAACGAGACCAACCGAAAATGGAAAAAGAAATATCCGCCTCAGGAAGTGAAGGTGCAGCGGAAAAATCTCAGTGCCTATACAACCAAAAAGAACGGAGGCAGAGTGATCCGACTGGATGAAGAGCATAAATGTCCGTTTCTTTCTGAAAATCGACTCTGCAGACTGGTATCGGCTTATGGGGATTCGGTTCTGTCGGAAACCTGTACCGTTTTCCCAAGAGAAGTGCACAGATTTGAAACGCATGAAGAAGAAGTTCTGATGCCATGCTGCCCGGCGGTGATCGATCTCTGGGCAGAGGAAGAGAACGTGGTTTTTCCGGAGGTGCCGGAAAACGGCAGAAATCTGCGGACGATGATCCGTGAAAAGATGATGGAAATGTTCCGAAACAAAGAACAGAGCATCGAAGAAACGCTGCTAGAGAGTTTTTATATTCTGCTGGAATTATATCAGGCAGAGCAGGAAGATACGCTGTCAGAAGAAAGAATCGAGAACTATTTCTCCAGAGAAGCCGTGAAAGAACTGAAAACGGCGATTCTTGCGATTGATCTGCCGTTTCTGGATACCATGGATGAATGCAATGAGCTTTTGCAGGATCTGGCTGTCAATTATCAGAAAGAAGGTCTGTATCAGGATTATCTGACGAAGATCCTGCCTCTGGCAGAGCAGCTTTCCGAAAGGTACGATGCCGATGAAATGGAGCAGAAAGGACAGGACTTTGCAAAGCAATGGGAAAAATACCGAAAACTCCTGGCTGTTTTTATGGAAAATGAACTGTTTTCGGATCTTCTGATGCCGGACGGTGATTTGGAGAGCATGGTCATTCAGATGCAGTGGATCGCAATGGAATATACTATGATCCGGCACAGTCTCTTCCTGAAATGGATGCAGGACGGATGCCGGGATCTTGCATACGAAACACTGCGGGATTATCTGGTGCTGATCACACGGATGACAGGATACGAAGAAGACGATATTTATGAATATCTGGAAAACAGTTTTGATGAACTGGTATGGGAGTGGGGATATTTATCGTTAATTGTCGGCAAATAAGGTTGATTTCTTTATCAGGAAGATTTATAATTTAAAACACATAAAAAGTACAGAAATATCGATGAATTTTTGTGCAGAAATACAAAGCAACAGAGGAGGAAACAAAAAATGAAATCACGTAACTTAAAAGCAATGCTTCTGGGAGTTGCATTTGCAGCGTCACTTACTTTTGCAGGAACACAGCCACAGATGCCGTTCGCTCCGCTTCTGGAAGTTCATGCTGCAGCGTATCAGGATGTGGAACTGGACAGCAAATATGATTTTGAAAAAGCATTCCAGAAGGCACTGGATGTAGCACGTGACAGCAAAGATAAAAATACAATCTACCGTATCAAAATCCCGGCAGGTACTTACAAAGCCGGCAGCTGCTTTAATGTATACAGCAACACCTATATTGATATGGAAGGCGTAACCCTGATCCGTACATCCGGTTCATCCATGTTCCGTTTTGGACGCAGCGAAGATGTAAAGAAAATTTCGGGTTACACCGGTTTTAAAAATATTACGTTCCATGGCGGTACCATTGACGGCCAGGGTGCACAGCATGGTTATAAATCAACGCTTCTGCGATTTGCACATGCAAGCGATGTAACGATCGAAGATATGACACTGACAAACACCAGCAATTCTCATAATATTGAATTTGCAGCATGTCAGAATGTAACGATCAACAACTGCGTATTTTCAGATTATCATGGAAAAGCAGACAGCAACAACGAAGCGATTCAGATCGAGACACTGCAAAAATCCCATTTTGGTTCTTATGGTCGGTATGATGAGACACCGAACCGCAATATTGCGATCACGAACTGTACATTTAAAAACGTACAGCGTGGCGTCGGAACCCATGCGGCGATCGTAGGATGTTATCACAGCAACATCAGGATCGAAAACAATAAATTTATCAACATTCCGGGTTATGCGATCATTGCGACAAACTATATCAACAGCAGCATCAAAAATAACGAAATCACAGACTGTGCTTCCGGTATTATTTTCCGTGACATGGCGATCACACTGTATCCGTCAGAAAAAGGAAACAAGAGTAAGACACCGAAGATTTCCAGCAAATCCGTGATTGCAAACAACAAGATCGAGATCACAGACAAGAAATATAAAAACGTAAACTACGGCATCCAGCTTCTTGGTGAGTATCGTTCAAAGAAAAAAGGCAACATTCCGAAAGGTGATTACCGTGTATACGGTGTGCAGGTTTATGGCAATGAGATCACCCTGAAGAATGCTTCCTACGGCATCTGGTTAAATGGAACCGGAAAAATCCGCGTAAACAATAACGTGATCAATATGCAGGTGCCGAAAAAAGCAAGCGGTAAATCAGGCGGAACAGCAGTCCGCGTTATTTCCAGCAAGGGTAGCAGGATCAATGGAAATACGATCATCAACACTTCCAAAAACAAGAATAAGAAACTGTATCGTGGAATCGAACTGATCGGAAAGAAAGCAGGAAGTGCATCCGGAAATAAATTTAAAGGATTTGCCAAGAAACAGCAGACAATCAAGAGAAAATCCTGAGAAAGCGAATAAGGTTTTTGGCAGGCATACAGAAAGAAAATGACAGCACTTTTCTAAAGTGCTGAAAGAAGAAAGACAGAGCATGTGACGTTATCATTGTCACGGCGGCTCTGTCTTTTTATCTTAGTCGGAGAAGACTCCCACTTCTATAAGTGGCGAGCAACAAATTTGTCTTAGTGGGAGTGCAATCTCCGACTAAGATAAACGCTCCGCGAGGATGCACAGCGATTCTGTTGGGTAAATGTCAGCAAAGCTGACAGAATCGCGTGCCAAGTCTCACATGCGTTCGACTTGAACTTAGTCGGAGAAGGTTATTTCAGTATCTCCAGCCCATGCAGCATGATACGGAAAAAATCAGAAATTATTGTATACT
>ENA-OQAZ01001038-OQAZ01001038.1-human-gut-metagenome-genome-assembly--contig:-NODE-1038-length-14277-cov-6.142615_pt1 | contig 14277 bp, 14 predicted proteins | sample MGYA00242737_ERZ504531 | MGnify/ENA primary metagenome ERZ504531 (study PRJEB26092, sample SAMD00036244) | human gut metagenome | host: Homo sapiens | study: EMG produced TPA metagenomics assembly of...
CAGGTGAATCTGGAATATAAACAAGAGAAAAAAATAATTTTTAAACTCCATTTGCACTCCATTTGGTCTTTTCGACACCCCGCAAAGCCTTTATTTATGGGCTTTTCCGCGATTTTTCAAGCTACTCGAACTCAATAGTTCCCGGTGGCTTACTGGTCAAATCATAGAATACTCTATTGACTCCCTTTACCTCATTTATAATTCTGCTCATCACTGTCTGAAGTACCTCAAACGGTATCTCGGCTGCTTCGGCTGTCATGAAGTCCACGGTGCGGACTGCACGGACTGCAACGGCATAATCATATGTTCTCTCATCGCCCATGACACCTACTGAACGCATGTTGGTAAGGGCTGCAAAGTACTGGTTTGGCATCCATGATGGTTCCTCTCCGTGGGCCTCTTTGTACTCTTTTGCTGCCTTTTCCACTTCGCTTCTGTAAATCCAGTCTGCATCCTGGACAATACGTACCTTTTCGGCTGTGACTTCGCCGATGATACGTATTCCAAGGCCTGGGCCTGGGAATGGCTGACGGAATACGAGATAGTCAGGTAATCCAAGCTCCAGTCCGACCTTGCGTACCTCGTCCTTGAAGAGATTTCTGAGAGGCTCCACGATATCCTTGAAATCGACATGCTCCGGGAGACCTCCTACGTTGTGGTGTGATTTGATGACTGCAGATTCTCCGCCGAGTCCACTCTCCACTACGTCCGGATAGATGGTTCCCTGCGCAAGGAAGTCAACCTTTCCGATTTTCTTAGCTTCTTCCTCGAATACACGGATAAATTCCTCACCGATAATTTTACGCTTGCGCTCAGGCTCTGTGACGCCTGCAAGCTTGCTGTAGTAGCGCTCCTGTGCGTTGACGCGGACAAAGTTGATGTCGAACGAACCGCCTTTGCCGAATACGCCCTCTACCTCATCGCCCTCGTTCTTGCGGAGAAGTCCGTGGTCTACGAATACGCAGGTGAGCTGCTTGCCTATTGCCTTGGCAAGGAGTGCTGCGAGCACTGATGAGTCTACTCCACCCGAAAGTGCAAGGAGCACTTTGCCGTCACCGACCTGCTCTCTGATTTCGTCGATTGTGTTTTTGACGAATGAATCCATCTTCCATGTGCCTGCACATCCACATACGCCACGGACGAAATTGTAAATCATCTGTGTTCCGTTCTTGGTGTGAAGTACCTCCGGATGGAACTGTACTGCATATAATTTCTTCTCAACATTCTGTGTTGCGGCTATTGGACAGTCTGCAGTGTGCGCAACTACCTCAAAGCCCGGTGCAGCCTCTGCAATTCTGTCAAAATGACTCATCCAGCATACTGATTCTGATGGCAGATCCTTGAACATCACGCCGTTTGCAGAATATGTGATTTCTGTCTTTCCATACTCTCCAACCTCCGGTGTGATTACCTTTCCGCCTAATTTATGCATCATAAGCTGTGCACCGTAGCAGATGCCAAGCACCGGTATTCCCAGCTCAAACAGCTCTTTCTGGTATGATGGAGAATTCTCTTCATAACAGCTGTTTGGACCTCCTGTAAGGATGATGCCCTTTGGATTCATTTCTTTGATTTTCTCAATGTCTATTTTGTATGAGTAAATCTCACAGTACACGTTGCACTCGCGGACACGGCGCGCAACAAGCTGATTGTACTGACCACCAAAGTCTATGACTATGACCTTTTCCTGATCCATGTTTTCCTCCTAATTGTTTATTCGCTATGCTGCTGTTTTACAATCTTTGAAACGTCACGTAATTGCTGTTTGCCACACTGTGGTGTAAACAATAACAAAAACATAACCTATGTTATCTGCTGCCATCTCATTGATTACGTAAAAGCAACATGTTTTCTTATGTCATTATAGATTACGGAGTGCTTATCTGCAAGCGATTTTGTTAAATTTATGTTTTGATTTTATGTGCAATTACGTTATAATGAGTTATAAACACTTTTATAGGCTGGGAGGTTTCATCATGAGTTTTAAAATAATCACTATAAGCCGAGAGTTTGGCAGTGGCGGCCGCTTTATCGGCGAGCAGATTGCTCAAAAATGCGGCATTGAGTTTTACGATAAAAAAATAATTGAGCATGTGGCAAAGGAGCTCGGTATCTCTGAGCAGATTGTCGCAAACCAGGGTGAATATGCACCTGCCGGAAGCATTTTTCATATGCATTTGTGGGGCGCGACATCACAGGAGTTTCTCTTTCCGACCAGATTTTCAATATCCAGCAGAAGCTCATCAAGGATATTGCGCAAAAAGAGCCATGCGTTATTGTGGGACGTTGCGCAGACTACATTCTTTCTGACAGGATGATGTGCTGAATGTTTTATAGAGGGAAATAAGCCTGAGAAGGCTGCAAGAATAAAAAAGCTCTATCAAAAAAGCGATGACGAGGTCAAAAAGCTGCTAAAGGATGTCGATAAGAAGCGCTCTGTAAATTACCGCTACTTTACCGACAAGGAGTGGGGCAACAGAAAAAATTATGACCTGGTGCTAAACAGCTCTGTGCTTGGATACGATAAATGTATTGAGCTCATCGCATCCGCATATGCTTAATTCACTTAATATACAGCTTTCCTGCGGTTAAGAAACCGTTTTCTTATTTTATTACGAAAAACGTAAATAGAATTACAACCTGTGTGTAATATTAAAAATACTCCCGCATAAACTGTAACAACAGAATATGCAGGAGTATTTTTTGAAATCATATATTGAGACAAGGGCGGTGGAAATCGCCAACTACATAGTTGAAAACAATGCCACGGTGCGTCAGGCTGCAAAGCAGTTTGGCATCAGCAAATCCACTGTGCACAAGGATATCACGGATGCTGACAGGCTGCTTCGCATTGACCCGGAGCTTGCCGCAAAAGCGCGTCACATTCTCGATATCAACAAGTCCGAGCGCCATATCCGCGGCGGACTTGCCACCAGAGAGAAATATCTGCATCTGCCTCATGTGCATGCCGGCTGAGTGTATATTACCTCCGAATGTTTTTATATGCCAGGTGTTTCCGGTGTCACATGACTTGTGAGCACACCGTACAGCCACTTGCCCTCATCGCTTAGATCCTCATAGGTAAAGCCGCTTGTCGTATCGCAGGCAGGTGTTAGAAGCGCTGATTTTTCGTCCTTATTGGACAGATTCCAGCACACATAGCTGATGCCGTAGCTGTCGAGCAGGCTGATCCAGCTGTTTGCGGAATCTATGTCCACCTGACCGTTTCCGTCGGCGCTGCAGATGCCAAACTCTGATACAAATATCGGCAGTCCGGCGTCTGCCGCCGATTTTAGCTTGTTTTGCAAGTCCTCCTTGTGGGTTGCGGCATAGAAATGCAGTGTATACATGATATTATCATAGCCTGTGACAGGGTCCTTAACTGCCTCACCCACATCCTGGCTCCAGTTAGGTGTGCCTATCAGTATGACTGCATCCTTGTCGTAGCTTCTGATTGACGGAATGACCTCGCTGGCGTAAAACTTCACATCTCCCCAGGTCGCACCTTTGCACGGCTCATTGCAAATCTCGTAAATCACGTTGTTGTATGAGGCATACTGCTGTGCCATTTTGGCAAAAAAAAGTCTTTGCCACATCACTGTAGCGGTTTGGATTGCCCTCGTTTAGCACATGCCAGTCGATGATGACATACATGTCATTGTTTAGTGCGTACTGCACTCCGTTTTGCACCAGTGTCTCAAGCTGCTGCCTGTCACCGTCTGTGCAGTAGCCACCGCTTTCGTAGGTGTACATGGCGAGCTCACCACATTTGCTCCAAAGCTTTTCAGCGTGGCAAAGCAATCATTGGTCACATACTGTGGATACCACGCAAGACCGTGTGTGCTGACTCCGCGAAGCTGCACCTCGTTGTTATTTTGATCAACGAGCTTGCTGCCCTCCACATGCAGCTTACCGTTTACTGACGGACAGGCAAGAACTGAGCTCTCCTGTCCGTTTTCTGTGGTGAGCTGCTCTGTGTCAGCCACATTCTGATTTTCTGTACTGTTTTCTGTACTGTTTTGCGTACTGTCCTCAGTATTATTTTCTGCAGAATTCACCGACTCAGTGGCTTTCTCATCCGTCTGTGATTCTGTCTCCTTGTTGCCCTTGTTACCACATCCTGTAAAAATCCCAAGCACCAGCACTGCAGCCAATACCAATGCTATATATTTCTTCATATTGTTATACTGTCTGACTGATTACTGAATTGATGTAACCTTGTAGTCCTCAGCCTCTACAGTCTCCTTTAATTTCTCATCGGAAATGTCAGAGCTTAATGTCACTACTGCAGTTCCGCTCTCATGGCTTACTGCTGCCTCACTAACTGCATCAAGCGCCTCGAGTGCCTTCTTTACTCTTGCCTCGCAGTGGCCGCACATCATTCCTTCGATATTCATTGTCTTTGTCATTGATTTTTCCTCACTTTCATTTGGTTTATTTATTTTGTTTTTTCTATCTGTTGTTGCTTTTCTGTCATGCTTAGGATCATACACCCTGCACAGATTCAGCCGCAGGGCATTGGTAACAACGCAGAAGCTCGACAGGCTCATCGCCGCCGCTCCAAACATCGGATTGAGCTTCCATCCTAATAAAGGATACCACAAACCGGCCGCAAGTGGAATACCTATTACATTATAGAAAAATGCCCAAAACAGATTTTCGTGTATATTTGTCAATGTAGCACGGCTTAACCGCACTGCTGCCGGTACATCTATCAGGCGGCTCTTCATCAGGACAACATCCGCTGCATCTATTGCCACATCACTTCCCGCGCCGATTGCAATTCCCATATCCGCACGTGTGAGCGCCGGTGCATCATTGATTCCGTCACCAACCATGGCTACCCTGCCCTGTTTTTTTAGCTTCCTTATGACAGCCTCCTTACCATCCGGAAGCACACCTGCGATGACTTCGTCCACTCCCGCCTGCTTTCCAATGGCATTGGCAGTCTGCTCGTTGTCACCGGTGAGCATAACAACTCTGATACCCATATTTTTAAGCTGTCTGACAGCTTCCGGACTATCCTCCTTTATTGTATCTGCAACAGCTATGATACCGCAAAGCCTGTCATCCGCGGCAAAGAACAGAGGAGTTTTTCCTTCCTTTGAAAATTCGACAGCTTTCGCGCGCATATCATCTGACACTTTTACAAATTTGCTGACAAAAGCAAGATTTCCTGCTTTTATCATTTTGCCTGCAAGTATTGCAGTCAGACCATTTCCTACAACAGCGCTAAAATCCGTCACCTCTGCAACAGCGATTTCATCCGTTTTAGCGCGCTCCATAATGGCTTTTGCAAGCGGATGCTCGCTCTTGGCCTCGACTGATGCAGCTATTGCAAGAAGCTTTCCGGCATTATTGCCGGTTTCCTCAAAAAATGTCTCATCCGGCACGATATCCGTCACCTTCGGCTCACCGCTTGTTATGGTGCCTGTCTTATCAAGAGCCACAATCTGTGTACGTCCTGTTGCCTCAAGGCTTGCCGCTGTCTTGAAGAGTATACCGCTCTTTGCGCCCTTGCCATTTCCTACCATTATCGCAACAGGAGTTGCCAGTCCAAGTGCACACGGACAGCTTATCACGAGCACCGAAATGCCTCTGGCAAGCGCAAAGCCCACGGTCTCACCGGCTATAAGCCATGCTATTATTGTAATGATTGCAATTGTAATAACCGCCGGCACAAATACTCCCGATACCCTGTCAGCGATTTTTGCAATAGGTGCCTTTGTCGCTGCGGCATCAGAAACCATCTGTATAATCTGTGAGAGTGTGGTGTCTTCGCCCACTCTCGTTGCGCGGCATTTTATAAAGCCTGACTGGTTCACTGTGGCAGCGCTTACTGCATCTTTCGGCTGCTTATCCACAGGGATGCTCTCTCCTGTGAGTGCCGATTCGTTGACAGCGGTTGTTCCATCTATTATTTCACCGTCCACAGGGATATTTTCCCCTGGTCTGACCACGAAAATATCGCCCTTTTTCACTGCATCCACAGAAATTTCCTGCTCCACGCCATCCCTTACAACAGTTGCTGTCTTTGGGGCAAGCTGCATCAGGCTCTTTAAAGCGTCTGTTGTTTTGCCCTTTGAGTGCGCTTCAAGCATTTTTCCGACAGTAATCAGTGCCAAAATCATGCTGCGGATTCAAAATAAAACTCATGCATATATGACATGACCGCATCCATATCTCCATTCACCTGCGCAGCTGTCATGGCAAAAAGTGCATACACGCTGTATCCAAACGATGCCGCAGAGCCAAGCGCAACAAGCGTATCCATGTTGGGAGCGCCGTGAATCAATCCCTTAAAGCCACTGATAAAAAACTTCTGGTTTATGACCATTACCGCCACTGTAAGCAGAAGCTGCAAAAGCCCCATAGCCACATGGTTTCCATTGAAAAACTTAGGCAACGGCCAGCCCCACATCATATGTCCCATGGAAAAATACATGAGAACAACTAAGAATATGAGCGATGCTATAAGCCTGTTGCGTAGCTTCGGTGTCTCCCTGTCTACAAGCGCATCCTGCGCTGCCTTTAGCTGCTCTAAGCTGTTATTCGCTTTGTCATTTTCTGATTCTGTTGCTGTGCCTTTGGGACTCGCTCCATAGCCCGCCTGCTCTACTGCCTCCACTATCTGCGCATCTGTCGCGCTTCCCTCGACTCCCATCGAGTTGGTCAAAAGGCTGACAGAGCAGCTCGTCACACCATCAACCTTAGAGACAGCCTTTTCCACTCTGGCAGAGCATGCCGCACAGCTCATTCCTGTAACTGTATATTGCTTCATACTGTCTGTATTTCCTTCTTTCTACTATTTGAATCTAACTATTCAAAAGCCTTTTCTAAAATCTCTCAATTCCTGTCACCTTGAAATCCAGTCTTTCGATGGCAAATGTGATTTCCTCATCGCTTAGCTCTCTGGTTGCCTCAACATGTGCCACGCCATGCTTTAAATCCACATCTGCCGATACTCCGCTCATCTTCTGAAGTGAGCGTGTGACTGAGTTCTTGCAGTTCATGCAGTGCATTCCGTCTATGTGCACATCTGCTCTCGTGACAATCTCGCCTGTAAGCTGTACTGTGGCTTCCTCGTCCTCCTTCATGGCTCCACCGCCACAGCAGGCGCCTTCGCCCTTTGAATGCTTTATAGTCTCCTTTAAGCCCACAATCACCAGTGCGGCAATTATTGCTATTATTAATATTGTGATTATTGTACTCATTTTTATACCCGCCTTCTTATAATACTACTTCATAAGCTTCTGCAGTGTGTTCAAAAGCTCATCTATTGTCTCATCCCTGCCGGCTCTTATGTCATCTGCCACACACGTCTTTATATGATTGCCAAAAGGACTTTATTGAAGCTGTTGAGCGCAGCATTTGCGGCCGCCACCTGTGTGATGATGTCAGGGCAGTAGCAATCCTCATCCAGCATACGCTTGATTCCACGGATCTGCCCCTCTATACGGCTAAGTCTGTTGATGAGATCCTTATATTCCTTCTCTGACCGCTCTTTTTTGCGGTTGCAGCAACAGCATTTGGTTTCTTTTTCTGTCATGGGTACCTCCACTTGTTCTTTGTTCCGCATTATGCATTTATTTCACATGTCTAACCATACCCCTTATGGGTATCTGTTTCAAGAGCATTATATACCCCAGCGGGTATATTGCAAGGGCAGATTTCCTTATTGAGAAATTTTCATGTTATCTTCTGCTCCTCCCTCATGTTCTACAATAACCCGGTCTGTTATATTCTCCTTATTTTCTCCATCAAGAATATAATACTCCCCACTATACGGCACTTTATAGCTCACCTTAACGTCTCTGCTTATAGCTCCCAGTTTTTCAGCTTCTTTTGCCTCCGCCGGCAAAATATATACATCCTCATAACCTGTATATGAGTATATGCTTACCGTTTCATCTTTTTCCAAATAAACAGTCGGACCGCTATATTTTCTATACACCAGATCACGTGCCGAATCATTATTAACATCAATTAATGCCTGAATATGTTCAATCATATCGGCTGCAAATGACCTCACCGGCGTGATACACATACACAAGACAACTACAGTCACAACCGCTATCGCAGCAAAATATGCAGGATATCGTTTTGAGCTGTGAGTGGTATGTAATTCCTCGATACATTCTTTTCTTACCTGCTCAATATCAGGCATTTTATGTTGCGCAGCATGTCTTAAAATATCATTTTTCTTCATTCTGTATCAATCCTCCTTATCCAGATTTTTCCTAAGCTCCCTTAAGGTTCGATATAATCTGTTTTTTATGGTTGATTCCTTTACAGAAAAAAGGAGTGCTATTTCTGAAATATTTTTATCCATATAGTAATATAGATAAAATATTTTTTTAGTAAGTTCATCCTTCGCAGAAAGATATGTAAACACACTTTGTACTGTTTCTTTTGATATTGCTATATCGTCAAACGAAGTCTGTTGTACAGCTATATCATTTTCATCTGCCGACAAAATATTATAATCGTTCATTTCCTCAATGCCACGAAGCTTTTCTTTTAATTTATAATGACGAAAAATTTTTCTCTTTGCTATTTGCATTACAAGTGCATCCGGCTGCTTAAAATATGATATTCCATGTTTTCGTATTATTTTAACAACCTCTGTATAGGTTTCCTGAAATATATCTGCTACATCTTCAGTTTTTCCACATTTTACAATGATGTACGCTAAAACCTTCTGATTGGTTGAGGCATATAGCTCATTAAAAAAGTCATCCTGTGCCTTATTAATCAATCTGCATCCCTCCCTTCACTATATATGTGTCCCACACCATAGAAAAAGTTTCATGTTATACCATACTTTTATAATAAAAGCATGCAAGCTGTGTCCTGTCCCTCAGCTGCAGCTTTTCGAGTATGACACTGATATAGTTTCGTACGGTTCCCTCACTCAGATACAGCTCATCCGCTATTTCCCTGTTGTTTAGTCCTTCTGCAACCAGATCTATGATTGAAAGCTCCTTGCCGCTTATATCATAGCTCTTCATTGCGTCAATGAACCGGGCCTGACCGGTGCCTGATGAAGCTTTACCATCAGCTCCGAACAGGTGTGGTATCCTGTCCATTATCTGTGTTCCAAACACTGTCTGTCCGTTGTTTACAGCTCTAAGTGCCGGGGCAATACTCTCAAAGGCCTGTTTTAGTATATAGCCCTTCGCACCCAGCGAGATTGCTTTTACAATGTATTCATCATCCGAAAATGTGGTCAAAAGAAGTATTTTGGCATCCGGATATTTTGCGAGTATTTTTTCTGCTGCTTCAAGACCTGTCATGCCCTGCATCCTTATATCCATGAGCATCACATCGGGCATATGCTCCTCGTACAGCTTTACCGCCTGCTGCCCGCTGTCTCCAACCGCAGACACCTCTATGTCATCCTGTGCGCTCATTATTGTATTCAGCGAAAGTGATACGAGATTATCATCATCTATTATTACTATCTTCATGTCCTGTTCCTTTCTTATTCATGCCTTGATTTTTATGCATTTTGTATATCCTCACTTCTTCATGAGCGTCACAAATATCCTGAAACCATCGTCTGCCTTTATACGCATGATTCCTCCTATCGCTGCAACACGCTCCTTTATATTTTTTATGCCTATTCCATCTCCTGTTTCTCCCGAAAGGCTTCTTTCGTCAACCGATGTGCCGTTGTCCATTATCTCAAGCTGGTAAAAGGCGGGATGCTCTCTGACTATTATCCTGATTTCATCGCCGTTACTGTGCTTAACTGCGTTGTTTACCGCTTCCTTTGCAATTGCAATAAAAGCATACTTGACATCTCTTGGCACATCATCCTCACAGTCGTATTCGAGTGAAAATGCAAATGCACTGTCTGTAGGCTTAAGCTTCGCAAGCGCCTGACGCAAATCGACCGATTCATCGTACAAATCATGAACGCTTTTTCTCATGCTGTCCATTGCCGTATCGAGTGTACTCTTTAGGTCTGCGATAGGCGCTTTAAGCTTTTCATCGGTATTTATCACACCGATTGCTCCCACCTGCAAAATAGAGCGCGTAATCATGTGACCCACGTTGTCGTGTATCTCTCTTGCGATACGGTTTCTCTCCTTTAGCGTGGCATTGTATATCTGCGCATTCTGCTTCTCGATAAGCTGGTGATTCATCTGCTCCATAAGCATATCGTGCTCCATAGACGCATCTCTCATGCTGTGCAGCTTCATCTGATACCCCAAAAGCAGCTCTGTGAAATACGAAAGCATTACCGCAAAAGCCATGAGAAGTACAACCTCCAGGATATTAAAAATCCCGGGTGCTATATGTTTTATCTTTAAAATACAGTCCACCGATACAGCTATCCCCACTACGGCTGCAGCCATCCTCGACACCGTGTATTTTTTCTTCCTGAATACCATCGTTGCATACGGCAGCAATAAAAAATGATGGTGCAAAAACACTCCGGACAGAATATAAACCGCCAGAATCAAATCAAAGGCCCGGTCTGCCGTTTCGCTCTTGTTAGCCGGACTCATCTGCGGCACATCCTGCATGTCTATAAATGTGCACACGATTATTCCTGTAAGTATGCACGCTATCATGACGTAATCGACCTGAAGGGATACCACCATAAGCATCACGCATGATAGAACTATTAAAAACTGACTACATATCTTATACATCAAAAACCTCCATTTCCGTAAAATAAGCTTACAACAAATTCCATCAAACGTCACTATGACAAATGTCATTTTTTACACAACAATGCCTCATCCAAACATAAATACGAATGTGACATTTGACACTTACTTTCCGGCACGCCATATAGTAATCTGTTATTGAGCCAAATATCAGGCTTGCAACTGAAAATACAACATTATGGAGGCAATTCAATGGATACAACCAAAAATGCGATAGAAGTAACCAACCTTGTAAAACGCTACAAGGAGCTTGTGGCACTCGACCATTTCAATCTGACCGTTAAAACCGGCGAAATTTTCGGATTGCTCGGACCAAACGGCTCCGGAAAGACCACAACTATAAACTGCATACTCTCCCTGCTCACATACGATAAGGGTGATATAAAGGTATTCGGGCAGGAAATGTACTCAAACAGCTACGATATCAAACGCGAAATCGGCGTGGTCATGCAGAATGTGGCCGTATACGACGAGCTGACTGTATATGAAAATATCGACTATTTCTGCGGTCTTTACGTAAGTGACAAAAAGCTCCGCGAAAAATATGTAAAGGAAGCAATGGATTTCGTGGACATAGCGGATTACAGCAAATTTCTGCCAAAGAAGCTCTCAGGCGGACTTTTGAGACGTCTCAACATCGCGTGTGGCATAGCACACAAGCCAAAGCTCATCTTCTTCGATGAACCGACCGTGGCTGTCGACCCTCAAAGCAGAAACAAGATTCTGGAGGGCATAAAAAAACTAAACCGTGATGGTGCGACAATCATCTACACCTCACACTACATGGAAGAGGTTGAACAGCTCTGCGACCGAATACTCATCATGGATAAGGGCAAGGCTCTCGCGCTCGGCACAAAGGATGAGCTAAAGCGCATGATCAAAAATACAGAGACAATAAACGTAGAAATTGCAGACTTGTCAGAAGTACAGCTTGACTCATTAAAGCAGCTGCACAATGCATATCAGGTCAGCTTTGAAAACGGACAGCTTCGGATTTATTTCAGTGGCGGACGCCACAATATAATCCATGTGCTTGATTATCTAGAGCAGAACAATCTGTCCTTCGGTCAGGTGTACACACAGCTTCCGACTCTTAACGACGTATTCTTAGAGATTACAGGAAAGGAGCTTAGGGATTGATGAATGGATTAAAGACATTTTTTCACAACATGAAATATACCATGCTCAGCACGTTTCGTCTGAAAAAAACCCTTTTCTGGACACTCGCTTTTCCACTGCTACTCGCCACCTTTATGTATATGGCATTCGGAAATCTGTTTGAAAAGGATGAAATGTTTAAGACAATAAATGTAGCAGTGGTTGAATCTGAAAATGATGATACTCTGATGAGCGTGCTTGAGTCTCTCGATGTAAACCATACTGATTCAGCCAGTAAATCCGACGACAAGGCCGACAGTTCAAATTCATTTTAAGACCTCATAAACATGAAGCTAATGGATAGCTCAGCAGCCAAAAAAGCTCTAAATGACAAAAAAGTGACCGGCATTATTTACACAGAGGATGCTTCACTTGTAGTGGATGAAAACTCATACAATGCCACAATACTTGAATCCATCCTGACACAGTACAAACAGCAAAAAAACGTATTTACAAACATAGCAAAGACAAATCCGGCTGCACTTGAGACTGCAATTGCCGGACTATCCGACACCACATCAGAGTATAAAGAGATTTCTCTTTCATCGGGAAATCAGGATGAATACACCAATTACTTTTACGCTGTATTTGCGATGAGCTGCCTGTTCGCCTCATTTTCAGCTGTGACAGCCACAAACCGTCTGCTTGCAAACACAAGTCCTCTCGGCATGCGAAAAAGCCTTGCAGCTCTAAGCAAAAACATACTGATTTTTTCAGAGTATATCTCACTCTTAATCATCCATTTTGTTGTCGAGCTAATTGCATTGGTCTACATGACACTACTCGGTGTGGACTTCGGAAACAAATATCCGGCAATTATCCTGACACTGTTTTTCGGCTGCATGATTGGACTTTCAATCGGAGTGATAATAGGTGCCATTCCTAAGCTTACAGAGGGCAGCAAAATCGGTATCTCTGTCGGAATCGGCATGGTGCTTTCCGTGCTTGCGGATTTATGCGCCAACGGGATAAAAGATATGATTGAGCACAAGCTTCCGATTGCTAACCGCCTCAACCCTGCCTGTCTCATATCCGACTGCTTTTACTCGCTCAACGTATATGACAGCTACGACAGATTTTTCAGAAATATATCAATAATGGCAGTTGAATCAGTGATTCTTTTAATCATTGCCTTTGCACTGCTTCGGAGGGAAAAATATGCAAGTATTTAAATCATATTTCAAAATACTCAACAGACATATGGGCCAGATGATTATGTACCTGTCCATATTCATAGGTATCATGGTCGTTCTCACTGCGACACGCACAAACAAAGCTGAAGGTGATTATGAGGCTGCCAAGCCCAAATTTGCGGTATTTGACTATGACAAATCATCAGAAAGCAAAGCTCTGACAGAGTATCTTAAAAAGACATGCATCCAAAAAAATATCAAAAATGACAAAAAGGAAACTATGCAGGATGAGCTTTTTGCCAGAAATGTAAACTGTATTCTCATCATAAAAGAAGGCTTTAGTCTCGATGTCGTTACCATACCCGGCACACAGGCAGCGACCACCTTTGAGTCTGCCATAAACAGCTTTACGAAAACGTACAATACCTACATCTCTTCCGGCTACTCTGAAGCTGATGCTCTAGCCGCAGTAAACACCTCGCTAAGTCAAAAGACTTCTGTCTCGCTGCTCAGCGGCAAAAGTGTCACCTCGCACTCAGGGATATTCTACTGCTTCAGTTATCTGGGATGGGTGCTCCTTGTCATGATGATTGCAGGTATAGCTCCTGTCCTTCAGGTTTTCTCCAAAAAAGAAATCAAGGAGAGAACATCCTGCTCATCCTATAAATTTGCAAACTACAACCGCGAGCTGCTTTTGGGTGTAATTTTAACCGGACTTGTGGTATGCGCTGTAATTTTTGTCTCAGCTACAATCATGTTTAAAGGCAGCACATTCTCGTTTTCAGGTTTCCTGTTCACACTCAACATGCTCTGCTACATGCTCGTTTCACTGGCATTTGCCTTTTTCATAAGTAAAATCACCTCAAACAGTGAGATACTGAACATGTTTGCAAACACAGTGTCACTCGGCATGGCATTCCTGTGCGGTATATTTGTGCCGGAGGAATTTCTAAGTGATGGCATCATAAAAGCCGCTCACTTCCTGCCTGCCTACTGGTACAACCAGGCTGTAAAAAATATTGACTTTCATCCGGTCAAGGAGCTTGGCTTCATTTTCATGTGCATGGGAATACAGCTGCTGTTTGCCGCCGCAATAATTGTCGTTGCCCTTCGCATCACAAAAGCGCTGACGGCATAAAAAAACAGACAGTAGCTGCAGCTGCTCATAAATAGCTCTGCCTCATATGAATATATACAACGAAAAAGCCGGTACATCATGTTTCCATGAATGTACCGGCTTTAAATACTTAGCAGTCCGTACGGGAATCGAACCCGTGTTTCCGCCGTGAGAGGGCGGCGTCTTA
>ENA-OQAZ01001041-OQAZ01001041.1-human-gut-metagenome-genome-assembly--contig:-NODE-1041-length-14249-cov-1.945475_pt1 | contig 14249 bp, 17 predicted proteins | sample MGYA00242737_ERZ504531 | MGnify/ENA primary metagenome ERZ504531 (study PRJEB26092, sample SAMD00036244) | human gut metagenome | host: Homo sapiens | study: EMG produced TPA metagenomics assembly of...
ATTATTAGGAGGAGATAGATATGGCTTGCACAACAATATTAGTTGGAAAAAATGCTTCATATGACGGTTCAACAATGATCGCACGAAACGATGATTCAGGAGCCGGACACTATATGCCGAAAAAATTTGTAGTAGTTCATCCAGAGGATAGACAAAAAGTTTATCGCTCTGTGATTTCTCATGTAGAAATTGAACTGCCTGACAATCCGCTTCGCTGTACATCCATGCCAAATGCAGTTGATGGAGAAGGAATTTGGGCAGCTAGTGGTGTGAATGCGAAAAATGTTGCAATGACAGCAACAGAGACAATAACTTCAAATCCGCGTGTGCTTGGTGCAGATCCGCTTGTAGTTTACGAGCCTGCAAAGGATGGAAAAGAAGAAAAAGCGGGTGGTATCGGTGAGGAAGATATCGTTTATATAGTGCTTCCATACATAACAAGTGCGAGAGAGGGTGTAAAGCGTCTGGGCAGTCTTCTTGAGACATACGGTACATATGAGATGAATGGAATTGCATTCCAGGATAAGGATGAAATCTGGTGGTTGGAGACTATCGGAGGTCATCACTGGATTGCAAGAAGAGTGCCGGATGATGTTTATGTAGTAATGCCAAATCAGTTTGGAATGGATGAATTTGACTTAGAGGATGCCTATGGTGAACAGAAAGGTTTTATGTGCTCAGCGGATTTAAAAGAATTTGTCGAGAAAAATCATTTAAATCTTTCTCAGGATGGAAGCTTCATTCCGCGTGATATTTTCGGAAGTCATGATGACTCAGATCATGTGTACAATACACCTCGTGCATGGTATATGCTTCGCACATTAAATCCTCAAACTTTTACATGGGATGGACCAGAGGCTGATTATACACCACTTTCCGATGACCTTCCGTGGTGCCTGATTCCAGAAAAGAAGATTACAGTGGAAGATGTTAAATACGTACTGTCCTCACATTATCAGGGAACACCATATGATCCATATCTTTCATATGGCGATAAGTCTATGAAGGGTGCATATCGTTCAATCGGTGTAAATCGAACTGATTTCCTTTCTGTTATTCAGATGAGAGCAGATCACGAGGATGACAGCCGCGCAATTGAATGGGTAGCATTTTGCTCCAATGCATTTAATACACTGCTTCCATTCTATGCAGATGTCGAAAAAACACCAGATTATGTAGCAAATACAGATAAAAACGTGTCAACTGATAATTTCTACTGGACAAGCAGGTTAATTGCAGCGATGGCAGATGCATCTTACAAGAGTTCTCTGTTCCATGTTGAGCGTTATCAAGGTCATGTGATGGCAAAGAGTCATGCGCTGATTGCAAAATATGATGCAAAATTAGCACAGACTGCAGATAAGGCGGAGCGACTTGTCATTAAGCATGAGGCAAATGAGGCAATTGCACAGATGGCAAAGGAAGAAGCACTCGCAACACTTGAAAAGGTGCTTTCTGAATTGACCAATCAGATGAAGAATGCATATTCCAGATCAGATGCATAAGAATTTAGGATTTATTAATCATTCGGGAAAACTATTTTCCGCTAACGCCTTAATAGAAGATGAATATTCTGTTGGCGTCATTCCTGTCAGATTCTTAAACTGACGTGAAAAATATTGAACGGACTGATAACCAAGTCCGGCAGAAATCTGTGTGAAATTGAGACGGCCGCTTCTTATTTGCTGCTTGGCCGTCTCAATTTTTAATTGGTGAAAATAATTGATGGCTCCCGTGTTAAACTGCTCTTTCATAAGCTTTTGCAGCTGCGTGCGTCCAATTAAATTGTCGTGACAAATTTGCTCAAGTGTAATCTGTTCATGAATGTGCTGCTTTAGGTAGTTTGTGATCAGATCAAGTATTTCTTCCGTGTTTTTTAATTTATAGGAAGCAGGTTTTTTATCAAGTCCAATACTTTGAGCATTCTCAAAACGGCGCAGCAGATGAAGCAGAAATTCTTCCAGATATAGGCGAATGAGCTGTCCGCTGCCAAGCGGCATAGTTTGCTTAAGAGGCATGGCAGCTAAGTAGGGATCATCAAGCGGCAGTCAAAGCTTTGCTTTGCCTCTTGAATAATTAAAGCAAGTAAGCGCCGCTCTGTCTGGTCAATGCGAAGAATGCGGTCTGAGAGCGCAAAAAGCTGTTTTTCTGATGAAAGCTGTAAATCAGACTTGTTTGACACAGAAAGATCAAATGAGATAACAATCAGATTCGGTGCAATTTGCCCATCAGAGCGCACGGCATGAAATTCATTTGGCTTATGAAAATAAAGTTCACCTGCCTTTAGCCGAAATTCAGTTTGATCACTTGTAATAATAGTCTCGCCTTTGTCTGCATAAACAAACTCCCAAAAATCATGTGTTTCTCCAGAAAAAGTAAAATCAGTACGGTATTCATAATAGTGAATGCTATATATGGTTCTGATAGAAATAGATGTTTGAAAATCAATACCTGGATAATACATAAGCCTCCTCCTTAGCAATATTCTTATACTTTATTATGAATATAAAGAAGCTGTTTTTCAAGTATGTTTTGTATACAAATATCTTCACTATGTATACAATCGTCCGTTTAGTTTAAAGCCATCTTGCTTCCTATTTTTTGTCATGTTATATTGAAGAAAAAAAAGGAAACGAGGTATTTTTTATGGAAAAGAAATTTGAAGTAAATGAATTTGCACTCGAAGCAGTGCGCCATTTTGAATTCAGCGGTACATTAATAAATGTTCGTCCATTTGGAAACGGTCATATCAATGATACTTATCTGGCAGAGTATGATATTTTTGGAATGGGTCAGGTAAAGGTGATCATTCAGAGAATGAATCGTAATGTATTCAAACAGCCGGAAGAACTTATGGAAAACATTGTAAATGTAACGGAATTTTTTGAAGAAAAAAATTGAAAAAAATGGAGGAGATCCGTCAAGAGAAACATTAAATATTATTTCTTCTGTTTATGGAAAACCATTTTATGTAGATTCGCAGGGAGAGTATTGGCGTGCATATAAGTTCATTACAGGGGCATCCAGTTATGATCTTCCAGAGAATCCAAAACAGTTTTATGAGAGTGCGTATGCATTTGGTCATTTCCAGCAGCTGTTGTCTGATTATCCGGCAGAAACATTGCACGAAACTATTGTAGATTTTCATGATACAAAAAAGCGTTATCAAACATTTGAGCGTGCAGTGGCAGAGGATGTTTGTGGACGTGCAGCAAGTGTACAGCGCGAGATTGAATTTATCAGACAGCATAAGGCGGTAGCTAGTGAATTTATGGATCGTCTTGAAAGCGGTGAGCTTTCACTTCGTGTTACACACAATGATACTAAATTAAATAATGTTATGATTGACGATCTCACAGGAAAGGGAATCTGTGTAATTGATCTTGACACTGTTATGCCAGGCCTTGTGATGAATGATTTTGGTGATTCTATTCGTACTGGAGCCAGCACAGCAGAAGAGGATGAAACTAATTTAAGCCTTGTTTCCTGTAGTATGGAATTGTTTGAGACATACACAAGAGGATTTTTAAAGGGTTGTGGCAATTCATTAACACCGCTTGAGGTAAGCCTTTTGCCGATGGGTGCAAAAATGATGACATATGAAAACGGTATTCGTTTCCTGACTGATTATCTGCAGGGAGATGTATATTTTAAGATAGCAAGAAAAAAGCACAATCTGGATCGTTGCCGTACACAGTTAAAGTTAATTGAAGATATGGAAGCAAAGTGGGATCAGATGCAGGAGATAGTGCAAAAAGTCAGCGCTGAAGTCTGAAATAGTCTTGGCATAATCGAAAAAAAGTAGTAAAATAGGAGAAAAGTTGCAAAAAGGGGTGGCAATGGATGAAAAAGGTAAGACAGCTGGCTCATCATTTCTTCTATAATATAGCATTTGTCAAGAAGATGATCTTCTTATTTTGTATCGGTATTTTGGTTCCGATGATTTTTCAGCAGACAGTTTATTATTTAGAGACAGAACGTGGAATAAAAGAACGTATGTTATCAACGGTCAATGAGGCACTAGACGATAAAACATTAAAAATAGCGTCAGTGCTTTCAGAGGCCGCTGCATTAGAAAAGCGATATTCGATAAACGAGACGCTGTATCAGTGTCTGGATAAAAAGTATACAAAGGATCTCGACTATCTGATTCAGTATCAGAAACGTTTCAGGTACTTTTTTCAGAAACAAATCTGTATCCTTATCATATTAGAATGGTTAGATTGTATACAGACAATCCGACACTGATGAATGGCGCTTATGTGAGAAAGACATCCGATATGGAATTAGAATCGCTCGGTGAAACTCTTGATTATGTCAATTTGTATCCAGTGAAGGATCAGACAAATACATATATTCGGACTTCTCATGAAACAAGAAGAATTGTAGGAACATCTGACAGCAGAAGTCTTAGCTTAATTCGTGTGTTTGATTATTATAAACAGCATGATGCATATCAAAAATTAATTCGCGTTGACATAGAATGTGATGATCTGCTTGCAATTTTGCAGGAGACAAACTTATTTGAAAATATGATATTGACTGATTCTAATAATCAGGTTGTCGTTGCGCTGAATAGTTATGCGAACAGTGGAAAAATGGTGCAGATAAATCCAGAAAAAATAGCGGACAGCGGCAAGCTTTTATTATCACGCGAACTTTCAAATTTTGGTCTTACGTTATACGGGCTTTATGATATGAGCTCTATTTCAAAGGAGTTTCAAACAAGCAGAATTCAGTCATTTTTTCTGGCAACTGCCAGCATTTTATTTGCACTTGGCTGTGTATATCTTGTGGCAGGAAATATTAGCAGACGGCTAAATCGTCTTGTCACGCAGGCCGATGAGATTGCGCATGGCAATTTTATCAAAAAGGCAGAATCAAGTACGGCACAGGATGAGTTTGGTGTGCTTGAAAAAAGTATGGATCGTATGAGTGCTCAGCTGGAGGACTTGATTGAGCGTGAATATAAAGCGCAGGTACAGCAGGCACAATTAGAAAGGGAAACAAATCAGGCGCGTTTTTTAGCACTTCAAAGTCAGGTAAATCCACATTTCATGTTTAATGCGCTTGAGAGCATTCGATTAAAGGCGCGCGTGAAGGGGGAGATTGAGACAGCTCAGATGATCAAATATATGGCAAAAATGTTTCGTAATTTGATTGAGTGGGATGATAACATTATTACAGTTCGTGAGGAGATTGCCTTTTTAGATGAGTTTCTTCATATTCAAGAGTATCGTTTCGAGGATGAGTTTTCCTATGAAATTCATGTACAGGAGGAGGCCTATGAGTGTAAAATTCCGAAGATGATTTTGCAGCCGCTTGTTGAAAATGCATGTGTGCATGGTCTTGAAGCGATCGAGGATAAACGTTTAGTGGGCATTTGTGTAACAGCCGACTTTACAAAGAATATGCTTTATCTTCAAGTTGAAGACAATGGAGGCGGTATGACAGCAGAGAAGCTAGAGGCATTAAAGGTTTCCTTTCAGGAAAATGATGAAAAAGGAAAAAAGTGTTGGTCTGAAAAATGTATATCGAAGATTGTCATTATATTATGGGGATCGTATGACATTTGATATTGAAAGTGTCGTAGGAAAGGGGACAATATGCAGGATATGTATACCGTTATGATTGTAGATGATGAGAAAGCAATTCGTGATAGTCTGCCAGTTGTGATTAATTTTGAAATGTATGGTTTTCGCATTTGTCAGACAGCGAGAAATGGGCAGGATGCACTCGAAAAAATACGGCAGGAGCACCCAGATGTACTGCTTCTCGATATTCGTATGCCAATTTTAGATGGTCTTGGACTTTTAAAAGAGTTGTCAGAGCAGATGAAGGAGTATCATCCATTTGTCATTATGCTGTCTGGCTACAGCGATTTTGAGTATGCAAGAACAGCGATTCGCTACGGCGTGAAGGCTTATCTGACTAAGCCGCTAGATGAGGATGAATTGATAAAAGAGTTGGAAGAATTAAGGGAAGAACTTGACAAGCGTCATGCATATCGGGCAAATGAGAAGCTTTTAATGCAGGCAGATGTAGTAAAAAATATGCTTTACAGCGAAAAGCCAGGGATGCGTGATTTGATGAAAGGTACTTTCCTGATGCATTGTGTGATTTTAAAGGATGAATCCTGGAGGGAGCAAAAGGATCCGTATGAGGCGGTACGAAGCTACATCGAAATGGAGCTTGAGTCCGAACAATGCGTATTTGTGCGAAGCAGAGGGTGCGTATTGACATATCTGGTGGCAGAGAATTGCCTGAATGCATATCAGTCAAGTGTGAGTTTGTTGGGACGTCATCTACGCCATCGGATGAAATCACAGGTATTAGCTGTGCTATTTTGTTGGACGAGCATATTTTTGACCTTTCTGCAAATCAATTTCGCAGTGAGTACGACAGTCATCTGTATGAGCTGATGACGCGTGTATTTTGGAGCGAAGAAAAAGTAGTGAGCGATCTTAAAGTATCTGAACAGGAACAGTTTCTTGAGCAGGAAAAAGAAGGATTTGAGGCAATTCGCGCTGCATTTTCACAAAATGATAAGGAGGCTGCCGTGCACAGTATGGAGGCACTTATTTCGCAGGCTGTGCAGAAAAAATTAAATATTGTCATGATTCAGGAGCTTAATTATCGTTTCTTTTATCTTTTGCAGGATTTACTGCAAAAGGCACAAAATACGCAGGTTTCTCTGACAACATTTGACTGGAGAGAAAGTACATGGTATATGCGTCATGAGGAGTGGGAGAAAGCAGTTAAGCATCAGTTTTTGATGGCGGCAGATTGTCTGACGACAGGAAACGTAGATGATAAGGGAACTGCGTCACAGATCCTGTCTTATATAAAGAAACATTTCAAAGAGCCGCTTTTGGCAAAAGAGGTGGCAGCACGCTTTTTTATCAGTCCGGTATATGTAGGACGCGTAATACAGCAAGCATCTGGAGAAACCTTCAAGCAGTATGTGAATCGTCTTAAAATGGAGGAAGCCAAGCAGCTTCTTAGTTCATCAGACCAGCTTGTCTATGAGATAGCAGAAGAGCTTGGCTTTAAAGACAGCAAATATTTTATTTCACGTTTTACAGAAGAAACGGGGATGAGTCCGGCTGAGTATCGTAGGAAAAAAGGAAACTAAAAGCAATATTGCAAAAAGAGCAAGATATACAAATAAAAATGGTTTAAAAAGTGGAATAAAAGCGAAGCTTTCTGGATTGAGGATTGTGAAAAATCACGGTATAATGATGCCATCAAACAAGTTAAGAGAAACCACACAAGACGAGAAAGTGGTTTCAGAAAGAGAGGCATTTATGAAAAAGCGTGGAATGTTAACAATGGTTTTGGCATCAGCAATGGCGGTCAGCAGCTTAGCAGCGATCCCAGCAATGGCAGATGAGACTTCAGCAAGTAGTCTTGATATCTATGGTGGATTAACACCAATGGAAGATGCAGACGATCCGATTACCTATACAATTTTTGTACGTGATCCTGGTGTGGCACCATCAGAGGACAATCCGGTAATCAAGAAGATTCAGGAACTGACCGGTGTTACATTAAAGTTTGAATATCTTGTAGGTGATCTTGATCAGAAGCTTGGTGTTATGATTGCAGGCGGTGATTATCCAGATGCGATCTTTGCAGGAGATGCAGCTACAAAGCTGATGGATGCAGGCGCTTTTATTCCGCTTGAGGATGAGATCCCGAAGTATGAGAATCTGAATGCGATGTACTCTCAGGTAACAGATTATCTGACACAAGAAGATGGTCACATGTACAACATGGAAATTTACGGAACCATGAAGAACGATGTGACAAAGAATCCACCTGTATTTGAGTGTGGTATTGGCTTCTATATTCAAAAGGCAGTTCTTGCAGAAGCTGGTTATCCAGAGATTCACACGGTAGATGAGTATTTTAAGGTCATTGAGGATTACATGGCAAAATATCCGGAGATCGATGGCGTTAAGACAACAGGATTTGAAATTTTAGCAGATGGCTGGCGTAACTGGGCACTGTTGAATCCAGTTCAGAATCTTCTCGGAGCAGGAAATGACGGAGCAATCTTTGTTGATCAGGATACATTTGAGACATCCTTCTTCCAGATCAGTGATGATGCATATGATTTCTACAAGAAGTTAAATGAAGAATATCATAGCGGTGTAGTTGATCCAGATACATTTACTCAGGATTATGACCAGTATATCGCAAAGCTGACAACAGGAACCGTTCTTGGTTTTATGATCAGAACTGGAATTTTGGCAGTGCAATGAATTTGTTAAAGGCCGATGGAAAATATGATCGTACTTATGTTGCTCTTCCAATCACAAATCCTGGTGTAAAGGATGGCTACCTGGATCAGTCAAATGGTATACCGACTGGAACAAATGGAATTGGTATCACCATCAATTGCGAGAATCCAGATCGTCTGCTTCGTTTCTTTGACTGGATGCTTCAAAGAGAGGTACAGGACTACTTACAGTGGGGCGAAGAAGGTACTGACTGGTTTATAACGAAGATGGAACAGGAAGATTATTGACAGATGAGCGTCGCGCGATCAATTATGATACGGCATTAAAGCGTGATCAGACTGGATTCCCACTGTGGAACTATTGCCCGAAGTGGACAGGACTTTACACGGAAGATGATATGCATGTGGACCAGACGAGTCAGCTGATGAGTATATGGCAGCGCAGTCTGATTATGATCAGAGCTTTTTAGAGAGCTATGGAATCAAGTATCCGGCAGAGATGTTCTCCGATCCGATAATTCGTCCGGCATACTATCCAGTATGGGCAATGTCACTTGAGGATGGCAGCGCAGCTGCAGTTGCAAGCACAAAGATTACGGACGTTACCATGAAGTTTTATCCAAGATTGATCCTTGCTTCTGATGAGGCAGAATATGACTCTATCTGGGAAGATTTCTTGAGTGAGTTTAATGCAATTGATCTGGATGCATATCAGACTGAGATTGACAGACAGATTGAATTAAAGATGGGCAAGTAAATTCGTGACTTTTGATAAGAGGAGGGTGCAACTTCCCTCCTCTTGTTTTATAAAAAAGAGCTGTGAGAAAGGGGTCGTGTCGATGAAACAGAAAAAACAAAAACAGCCGTTAAGTAAGACATTCAAAAAAATTGCAACAAACAAAGTTCTCTATATTATGCTGGTTCCTTGCATGATATATACCTTTATTTTTTCGTATTATCCATTAACTGGGTGGATTATGGCATTTGAAAATTACAAACCGGCAAAGGGCTACTGGGGATCCAAATTTGTCGGATTTGATCAGTTTCGATTTTTATTCGAAGATATAGAATTCTGGAGAAGTATGCGAAATACATTGGCTATGTCCGTGATGAATCTGATATTTAGCTTTTTATTTGCAATTGTGTTTGCACTTCTTTTAAATGAAATTAAGTCGCTTCCACTCAAAAAGATTACACAGACAGTGTCATATCTTCCACATTTTTTGAGCTGGATTATTGTGTGTTCTTTGATTTCCAAGATGCTTTCTACAAACGATGGTGCAGTCAATAACGTACTTATGAAACTGGGATTGATTAAAGAGCCTTTATTATTTTTAGGTGATCAGAAATATTTTTGGTGGATTACTACATTTGCTAATATCTGGAAGGAAACCGGATGGAATTCGATCATTTACATAGCAGCAATTGCTGGAATAGATCAGTCTCTTTATGAGGCAGCGGAGCTTGATGGTGCAGGACGTTTCCGCAAGATGTGGCATGTCACACTTCCAGGAATTAAGTCCACCATTATCGTATTGTTAATTATGAATCTTGGATGGGTTATGAATGCAAGCTTTGAGGTTCCGTACATTTTGGGAAGTGGTTTGCTGCAGGATGTTTCCCAAACTATTGATATTTTTGTATTAAAATATGGTATGAACATCGGAAACTATTCACTAGCAACAGCTGCTGGTATTTTTAAATCTGTGATATCACTGTTTCTGGTATTTTCAACTAATGCGATTGCAAATAAAATGGGCGAGAGCAGCCTGATGTAAGGAGGAGTGGTTATGATACAAAGAGGAATGAGAAGGCCGCGCAAGAAATTTTATATCAGTAAGCGTGCGCTGCGTACCGGGAAATGTAATTTTACGATAGTAATACACTTATTATGCTATGTGTAATCGTTGTCATGCTGTATCCATTCTGGAATTACGATTGCTGTATCGTTTAACGATGCGCAGGATACTCTTCGCGGTGGAATTAAGCTTTTCCCAAGAGTTTTTTCACTTTACAGCTATCAGAGCGTATTTAAAAATAAGCTGATGATTATTGCAGCAATCAATTCTGTACTTCGAACTTTGATCTCAACTGTGCTTGGAGTTTTGTTTGGATCTATGATTGCGTATGTTTTATCAAGAAAAGAGCTTGTAGCAAAGAAATTTATCACATCATATTTTCTCGTGACGATGTATATTTCAGCAGGATTGATTCCGAATTATTTTTTGATGAAGGATTTAAAGATGATAAACAGCTTTGCTGTCTATGTGGTTCCAGGACTTGTAAGCGTTTATAATATCATTGTTATTCGATCATTTATCCAAGGTCTTCCAGAGAGCTTAACTGAGGCTGCTATGGTGGATGGTGCAGGTCATTTTCGCTGCTATTGGCAGATCGTGCTTCCATGCTGCAAGCCAGTTTTGGCAACAGTTGCACTGTGGTGTGCAGTAGGCGCATGGAATCAGTGGTTTGATACGTTCCTTTATTGTTCAAGCAAAGAAAATCTGACCACGCTTCAGTATGAGATGATGAAACTTTTATCATCGGCCACACAGTCAGGACGAGATCTGTCTAGTGTATATGGAAATGGACAGCAGGTAGCAAACACAATCACACCAACCTCGATACGTGCAGCTGTAACAATTGTTGCTTCTGCTCCAATCTTAGTTGTATATCCATTTTGCAAAAATATTTTGTAAAGGGCGTAACGCTTGGTGCAACGAAAGGTTAATCATAAAAGAAGAATGGTTGCTTGCCAAGTGGCAAATTCGTTGTCAATTTGATGAAAATTGCTTTCGATACGCACTCGGTGTGCAACCAATTTCTTTTTTGAAACTTCGGTTAAAGGAAGAAACATCGTGAAAACCGCAGGCAAGAGCAATTTTACAGATAGCATCATTCGTTTCGACAAGAAGTTGGGAGGCCTTCTTTAAACGAATTTGGTTTATGTAATCCCAGTAGGTATGTCCAGTACAGTTTCGAAAATGTCTGGCAAAATAAAATTTTGAGATGCCAGTCTGTGTGGCAGCTTCCTCAAGTGAGGGAATGTGTTCAAAGTCTGTTTCAATTTTAGATAAAAGTGTCTGAATGGCAGTTTTGTGATCTGAGTTTGCTAACTGACTTTGTGCATTGGGACTAATTTTACTAGCAAGCAAATTTTGCGTGTAACAAATGAAAAACTGCAGCAAGAGAGAGTATATTTGTAAAATTCGAATAGGGCTGTCACTCCAGTATACTTCTGCACATTGCATGAGAACTGTAATTTCATTCTCATATATATCAGGACAAGTTGTCTGGTTTATCAAAACAGCATTAGAAAAAGCACTGCGTACAAAGCGAAAATCATACATGGAGTTAAAGATTGTCAGCTCAAATAAAAAGATAAAGCGATATCCTTCACCTTTTGGATTTCCTTGTATGGAGTGCAATGCACCAGGGGGAACAACAAGAATATCACCAGGTTGAAGATGAAAAATCTGGTTTTGTACTGTTACGGTGTAGCAGTTCTCCAGTGCAACAATCATTTCAGTGGCATTATGCCAGTGCGTCATATAGCGATCAGGCTGTTCATTGTACCACAGACGAAGAGCAGCGTTTTCAACAAAAGGCGGATGCTCGTATTCTTCAGGCTCACTTATTTGACGGCCTTGTGCAAGATCAGGCTGATTGCGATATAAAGCGCGCTTTGATTCGGAAAGAGAAAAAAGATAGCTAGGATTCATATGGCAGCTCCTTTCAGGGCGAAAATAAAGACTTTTTATAGTATAGCACAGAAAACGGCGAAAAGAAAAGATCAGGAGGAAAAACATGGAAGAACGAATCTATCGAAATATTTGGAAAGAGATAGGAATCAGCGATGCGCAAGTAGAAGAACGCCTGTCACAATTGATTTCTACATTTTTTTACGATGAAAAAGAACGGCTGTATTTCCCAGTGGGGATGATATGGCGTATATTGAAGATACAGGAAATAATGATGCACGTACAGAGGGCATGTCTTATGGAATGATGCTTTGTGTGCAGCTAGATATGAAAGAGGAATTTGACCGAATCTGGAAATGGGCAAAAACATATATGTATATGGAAGAAGGCGAAAATGAGGGATATTTTGCTTGGTCATGCCAGACAGATGGCACGAAAAATTCTTATGGCCCGGCTCCAGACGGTTGAGGAATATTTTGCCATGGCTTTGTTTTTTGCATCACACCGTTGGGGGATGGAGAAGGTATTTTTGCATATGAAAAAGAAGCAAAAGAGCTGCTTCGCGCCTGCATTCATAAAGGAGAAAATGGCAGACCAGGAGAGCCCATGTGGAATCGTGAAAATAAGCAGATTTTGTTTGTGCCAGGATCACCATTTACCGATCCGTCCTATCATCTTCCTCATTTTTATGAGTTGTTTGCAAAGTGGGCATACGAGGAAGATCGTCCGTTTTGGGCAGAAGCTGCGAAAGTCAGCCGTGAATTTATGAAGAAGTCAAGTCACCCAAAAACAGGTATGTCTCCAGAGTATGCAGAGTTTGATGGATCACCTGTAACAAAGGTATTTGAATGGGGGCGCCACGACTGGTTTTACAGTGATGCCTATCGCACAGCAGCGAATATCGGACTTGACTATGCATGGTTTCAGACAGATGTAGGTCAGACACAGGCAGTTTCTCGTTTACAGTATACACTTGGCGTGGTAAATAAAGAAAATCCATATATGACATATGAGGTAGATGGTACAGTTTTAGATCAGGAGGCACTTCATCCGGTAGGACTTCTTGCGACAACGGCAGAGGGAAGTTTGGCGGTGTTAAAGAAGCCATTAGACTTAGATTTGCAGCAGTTGGCAGGAAATTTCTTGGAGGATAGGTCAATTTGTGAATCAGATGAGGAAAGGTTAGCTCTCTGGTGGATTAAAACATTTTGGGAGACTCCACTTCGAACTGGAAAACGTCGCTACTATGACAACTGCCTGTATATGTTTGCATTTTTGGCGCTGGCCGGAAAGTATCGAATTTGGTAATCTATTGGACTGTGATAGTATGACAACTAATCTATAAATTTGTCGCAAAAATGCAGTGACATTGCAAAAAAAATGCGCTATAATCATCTGTAGAAGTTTAAATCGTGTGCTTTCGGGGTCTGGGGTCAGTTCTGCCTGACCCCAGTCTCTAAATAGGATAGGAAACGGCAACAAAATTTGCAAAAAGGAGAGAGGAACATGGAAAAATTATGGTATCAAAAGCCAGCAGATGAGTGGGAAGAAGCGCTACCACTTGGCAACGGACGACTTGGCGCAATGGTATTTGGTCAGATCCAAAAAGAACAGATTCAGGTTAATGAGGAGAGTATTTGGTATGGAAAAAGACGGGAACGAATCAATCCAGATGCCAAGGAAATTGCCTAAAATCCGAGAATACATTCGAAATGGTCAGATTCAAAAGGCACAGAAACTTATGAGTCTTGCAATGACTGGATGCCCATATGGCGAACGAATGTATCAGACGCTTGGTGAAATCTCGATTGAGATGGATTTGCCGGAGGAAAAGATAGAAAAGGATGCAGATTCTGCTATAAATACAACTTACTATAGAGAGCTTGATTTGTCAAAAGCCGTGTGCCATGTGCAGTATGATTGCGAAAAATCCGAAGGCAAAACGATTAAGATTGAGAGCACTTACTTTATCTCACATCCAGATGACTGCATGATTGTTCATATGAAGGCAAGCAATGGTCAACTAAGCTTTGTCGCAAAATTGGACCGTGATAAATATTTTGATTCAATTGGAAAATGTGAGATACACATTTTTTCTAAAGTTGGAAATCATTGGTAAAGAGGCACCTGAATTTGCAATGTGTCTTCGGGCAAAAGTAGTTGGTGGAAGCGTGAAAACAATTGGACAAAGTTTGCTTGTAGAGAAGGCAGATGAAGTGATTTTATATTTTGGCGCGGACAGTACTTTCCATTACTCAGAGGCAGAAGTGAAAGAATGGGCAGATCCACAGCAAAAATTGGTG
>ENA-OQAZ01001042-OQAZ01001042.1-human-gut-metagenome-genome-assembly--contig:-NODE-1042-length-14247-cov-2.451558_pt1 | contig 14247 bp, 18 predicted proteins | sample MGYA00242737_ERZ504531 | MGnify/ENA primary metagenome ERZ504531 (study PRJEB26092, sample SAMD00036244) | human gut metagenome | host: Homo sapiens | study: EMG produced TPA metagenomics assembly of...
CATAGTGGTTGTACTCCTTTGAGCGGGGTTTCTATTACTAAAGTCTTATTGTGTAAAGTCTAATTCCTGTTTACCACGTCGACAATAAACGCTGATAAAAGTGGTGTGTCCCGCGTTTCACGTGAAACACGGGACACACTCTTACTCACTTCTTTTTCTTTTTACGGCTCGGCTGCTGACGCTGGTAGCCGTGCTTTTCCTTCACTTCGGCGGCTTCCTTAGCTTCTGCAGCGCCTCTTCCTCGAGGGATGGCAGACCGGCCTTGGCTCGGCGGGCGTTCTCATGAACATGATCACGCTTTTCCTTCGCTTCGGCGGCCGGAGATCCCGGAGTCGGGAAGACGTGGATCTGCCAGATGGAACGCAACAGATTGCAGATGTTGTTGGTGAGCCAGTACACCAGCACAGCGAATGGCATGGCAATACCGGAGAAAATGTACATGATCGGGAACATCCACAACATCATCTTCTGCATCATTTCGGTCTGCTTGTTTGCCGCAGACTGAGCCATGTTACGCTTCATGCTGTTGTACTGCATGAACCACAGGCAGAAGCACATCAATGCAACGAAGATGGCGATAACTACTTTGCCATGCACGGCAGCGGTCGTGAAGTTATCAGCCACGTTCACACCGAACACTGTGGTGGACGTGAACTGCTTGGCTGTGGCGATGTCGAAAGCGCCAAGACCCTGTCCGTCCCTGAATTTGCCGCGCGCGATGTACGGAATGGCTGACAGTGTATAGAACATGCACATGAACACGGGACCCTGCACAAACATAGGGAGCATGGAAGTGCAGCCACCCATCGGGTTCGCATCATTGTCCTGGTAGAGCTTCATCATCTCGCGCTGCATGGCTTCCTTGCTGGCGGGATCGTTCTTGCCCTTGTATTTGTTCTGGATACGCTGCATCTTTGGCTGCAGGACGGCCATCTGGCCTGCATCTTGCGCATACCCTTCATGGACTTGTAGAACAGCGGAAAAACGCATGCTTGGACCACAAGTACTAGAAATACGATGGACATGACCCACGAGAAACCGATCTCGTTCATGCCCAGCATCACCAGGAACTTATGGAATACGGCCATGATCTGCGTCATGAGCCACTCGACGGGATACAGGAGCTTATACAGCCAGCCCCAGAAACCGCTGTCGAGGAGGAATTGATTTTGATTCATTACAGGCCAGTCTCCTTATCGCCTATAGGTTTTTCTACGTTCAGAGGCGTGAGCGAGGTTCCTCGTGTGCCTTCGACCACGAACATCTGTAAAACAAGGAATAAAGCTGCGGAACGTCGTCAATTCCCCCACGGTTCCACTGATTGCAGCGAAGAAGACGCAACAACGCAAGAAGGCCACCTTTAAGGCGGCCAAATCGTTCAATCGCCTGAATCGCATAATTGGAACAACTTGGATAATATCTGCAGCAGGGTGCGGTATTTGCGGAAATATGACGTTGGTACCAGCGAATGGCGCGAATCATCCAATTTCCGTTATGACCGGCGTTCATTACTGACGCACGGCCTTACGATTCACCGCTTCAAAACATGCTACGATCTGCTGTTCCAACGATAGAAAATCAGCATGTGCGGCACTTGGCTTGGCACGCAACACGATATCGCAGGATTCAGGTAAGGAAGATTCGTACTTTCGTGCAAGCACGCGGAAACGACGTTTGACGGCATTACGCGTTACTGCGTTGCCGACAGCCTTGGAAACGGCCAAACCGACACGTCGGCCCCGCTTCGCCGTGGAATCGTCAATAACGGCATCGTCGTGCACTAAATAATGCACGACGATGTCTTCTCGCGATACCCTACGACGGCGTTTGAGCACCGCGACAAAATCGCGATGGCTTTTCAGCCGTTCCACCGCTCTATGCCGTTAAATCAGGCAGCGAGGGACTTGCGGCCCTTGGCGCGGCGACGGTTGATCAGAGCGCGGCCTGCGCGGGTGCGCATGCGCTGACGGAAACCGTGCTTCATGTGGCGACGGCGGTTGTTCGGCTGGAATGTCCTCTTCATAATTAATGCTCCCGGTGTTTTTAGCCATGCCAAGGCACGGCTCCTCATGAGTCAAGCTCTACCAAGTTACTCTGACCCCTGAACAGAGTAATTGCCTCCACTAATTCCTTCACATTTTGTGGGGACTCTCCCCACAAAACAATCCACAAAAAAACGTTGCTATGTCGCCAAACTCCCCACAAAAGTTATCCACAAACTACATAACTGTTATTCACAATTCAAGCATTTCAACACGCTTACCGGTGGATAACTCGGGGAAAAGAGAGTACAAATAAACAGTTGCACTACTGGTAGAAGTCTGTCGAGAAAGGGGAATCCGTGGCCGATACGACAACCGATCCTCTCGATCAGGCTCGCGGGGTATGGTCCGACGCGCTGGCGTTGCTGCACCAGAATCCCGCGCTTTCCGTACGTGACAAAAGCTGGCTGGAAAATGTTTTTCCGGAAGGCATGTGGGGTCCCACCATCGTGTTGTGCGTGCCCAGCGCGGCCGCGCAGCAGACGTTGCAGAACGAATTGAGCCAGCCCTTGCTGAAGGCGTTGCGAGAGGCCGCCGAGCAGGATATTTTCCCCGCATTCAAGATCGTAGAAAAGAAGGAACCTGCCCAACCGGCCGTCGAGGAATACCCTCATTTTACCCCCGAGCCGCATGCCAAAGAAACCACGCAGGGACAGCTTCCCATTCCGGTCGTCATGCCTCCGGAACGCCCCAACACTTTCCAACGAGGCCAGAACAGGCCTTTGCTGGATCCTAAGACCCATCTGAACAAAAACGCCACCTTCGACACCTTTGTCCCTGGCGATTCCAACCGTTTCGCGCGCACCGTCGCATTGGCCGTCGCGGAAGGTTCCGGTCATGATTTCAACCCACTGTGTATCTACGGCGGCTCCGGCCTGGGCAAAACCCACTTACTGAACGCCATCGGCAACTACGCGCTGGTCAAGGATCCCTCACTGAAGGTCCGTTACGTAACCAGCGAGGAATTCACCAACGAATTCATCGAAGCATTGGGCGACACCAACCAGAATTCCGGCCAAATCAAGGAATTCAATCGTCGCTACCGTGAAGTCGACGTGCTGCTGATCGATGATATCCAATTCCTCAGCGGCAAGGATGCGACGCTCGAACAGTTCTTCCATACGTTCAACACCCTGCATCAGGCAAACAAGCGCATTGTAATCGCTTCCGATGTGCCTCCGAAGGATCTGCAGGCTTCAACGAACGCCTGATCTCCCGCTTCGAATCCGGCCTGACCGTTGACGTCAAGCCGCCGGATCTGGAGACGCGAATCGCCATTCTGCGCATGATCGCCCATGAATCCAACGTTCAAGACGACGTGCTCAACCTTATTGCGGAACGTTTCACCGAGAACATCCGCGAGCTGGAAGGCGCACTGAACCGCGTGACTGCCATGGCTTCCCTGAGCGGACAGCCGGTGACTCGCGCGCTGGCGGAGCATACGCTGCAGGACTTTTTTCGCGACCGATGTGGAGATCAAGCCCACCGACATCATCACCCAGGTGGCAAAGTACTTCTACATCACGTTCGACGACATCGTCGGCCGTTCTCGCACGAAGAAAATCGCGCTGGCCCGCCAGATTGCCATGTATTTGGTGCGTGAACTCACCAGCATGAGCCTGAATGACATCGGCCAGGTGTTTGGCGGCAAAGACCATACCACAGTGATGCACGCCTACACCCGTATTAGCGATGAAATGCAGGAAAAGCAGGAAATCTACAACTATGTGACGGAGCTGACGCTGCAACTCAAACAGCGTTCCGGCGAAAAATAACGTTTTTTCGCGACTTTGCGCGTTTGCATGTGTTTCCGCACGCCTCAAAAAAAACGATTTTGCCGTTTTCTGCCTTTCGCAGGCGATTTTCAAAAGCCAAGTATGAGTATTGGTAAATTCTTTACCTACTGATTTACCGACCATTCTGACACGCCGGGTTGTGGAAGATTTTTATTGGAGTTATCCACATAGTTGTGCACAAATCAAGGATTTCTCGGTGGAAAAACCGTTGGAAACGCGAAAATCGGCGGTGGATGACTTGTGGACTATACACAGGCTTTTGTGGATAACTTTTTCTCATTGCCGAGCCTGTGGATAACCCACTGATTTGTCCACACTCCATTCAAAAGTTATCCACAGGTAGTGAGGTGAACTGAGCCCTTGCAAAACGTGGGGTCTGAGCACTTACCCACATTATCCACAAGCCTTATTATGACGAATATAGATTGTTATAAGAAAATCATCATCGTCACCGTAAGTGGGGAATTCCCCACGCTTCGTCAAAACGCTGGCAGCTCGCTAGAATGACTTATGGACCGAACGAAACGAGGAAACTAGCCATGAAAGTTGAAGTCAATTCCCAAGCGCTGGCAGACGCAGTAGCCTGGACCACCCGCGTGATCGACGCTCGCCCTGCATCCCCCATTTTGGCAGGCGTCCGTTTGGAGGCCATCGACGGCACTCTCCAGCTTTCCGCCTTTAATTACGCCATTTCCGCCCGTCACCACATTGAAGCAGGCGTTGACGAAGCCGGATCCGTTTTGGTGCTCGGTAAGCTGCTGGCGGATATCACCAAATCACTTCCTGCTGCGAAAACCTATCTTTCCACCGATGGATCGACCATGACCATCACCTCCGGCAAATCCACATTCACCATGCAGCTCATGCCGGATGCCGAATATCCGGATCTTCCGGTAATTCCGACCAAACTGGGCCAAGTGGACGCGCAAACCTTCACTCAGGCCGTCACCCAGGCATCCGTTGCCGTTTCCCGCGAGGAGAATCGTCCCGTACTCACCGGCATCCGAGTGCAGTTCCAAGGCGACAAGGTGATCATGAGCTCCACCGACCGTTTCCGCCTGTCTCGTGCAAGCTTCACCTGGACGCGGAAAACCCGGACATCAACACCACCGCACTCGTGCGCGGCGCACTGTTGCGCGATGTGGCCCGTTCCTTGGACGAGCATCAAAACATCGTCGTGGATTTCGATCCGGAGAATCCGTCGCTGCTGGCTTTGAGAACGCCGGACGCGTATCCACCTCGCAGCTGATCGACGGCGAATTCCCCGCGGTGGACCGCCTGTACGCTGACGAATACCCGATTCATGCGGTCATCAACAAGCAGGATCTCATCAGCGCCATCAAGCGCGTGTCCCTCGTGGCCGAACGCAACGCTCCGATCCGCATGGCCTTCACCAGCCAGGAACTCACGCTGACCGCAGGCTCGGTGGATGAAGCCCAAGCCAAGGAGATCCTCGACATCGACATGGATGGCGAAGACATCACCGTGGCCTTCAATCCCGCCTACCTGATCGAAGGCCTGAGCGCCATCAGCGAGCCGTTCGTACGCATGAAGATGACCACCGCGGTCAAGCCGGTGGAATTCAACGGCCAGCAGGAATCGAATTCCGAAGAATCCATGGACTACCGCTACCTGCTCGTGCCGATGCGCTTCAACAGCTGAACTAAGCTGACCTACACGAAAACGCGGATACATCGCAAAAATAGGGCTGAACATGGCTGTTATTGCCAGTTCAGCCCATTTGCATGATTAATTGCGATTATTTACGTAAGAAATTCGCACTATCTCAAGGATCTTGCATGTATATTTCCCGACTGGCACTCGACCACTACCGATCGTGGGAACATTGCGTGCTCGATTTCAAACCGGGAATCAACATTCTGCAAGGTGCCAACGGACTCGGCAAAACCAATATCGTGGAAGCCATCGAAGTGCTTTCCACAGGATCCAGCCATCGCGCGTCATCATCACTGCCATTAATCGAAAAAGGGTGCACGTCGGCCACCATCCGAGCCAACGTGGAAGACGGTGAAACGCAGCACACCTACGAGGCGACCATCGTGGCACGGGGTGCTAACCGAGCGCGCATTGACGGCGGAAAATCTCAATATATGAGGGATCTCATCGGGCGCACGCCCTCCGTCTCCTTTACCCCCGAAGATCAACGTCTGGTAGCAGGGGATCCCGCAACCCGACGCAACTTCATCAACCAGGCCGCGTCTCTGCTGCTCCCCCACTATGCGCAGACCCTGCAACAGTTCACGCACGTGGCGAAACAGCGCACGGCACTGCTCAAACAACTCGGCGACGGCACGAATCTCGACCCGCAATACGGCCAGCAGGCGGTCTTAAGCGGGCTGGAAATCTGGACGGGGCAATTCATCGACCTCGGCATGCAGCTGACGCGGAACCGCAACAACGTGATCTCACGCTTGGAAGAGCCTTTTGCGCGGATCTACGCGTCTTTGGCGGGAGATGACGAACGGGCGGCGCTCGCCTACGAGCCGTCCTTCGACGAAGTGATGCTGTTCGACGATCCGGCCGCGGAGATCAGCCGCCATTTCCAACGCATCTACCCCGGCGAAGTGGCGCGCGGCAGAATCTGATCGGTCCGCATCGCGACGACCTGACTTTGCTGCTCAACGATATGAACGCACGCGAATTCGCGTCCAACGGTGAGATGTGGACCATGGCTTTGGCATTGAAAATGGCGCTATATGAGGCGGTTTCCGCACATTTTGAAAGCAAGCCAATCGTGATTCTCGATGATGTGTTCGCACAGCTTGACGAGGCCCGTCGTGGGCAGATCCTCGATTTTGCGATGCGGCAGGACCAGGTGCTGATCACCGTCGCCGCGGCAAGCGATATTCCGCGCATGGATGCTGGGCGCTTTCACGCGGACGCGCATGTGATCGACGTGGCCGCGTTGCGCAGGCAATCGCAAGATGGACAGCATGACGATTTGACGGCGATGATGGCGCAACTTGTCGCGGGACGGGAATCTGCAACGCAATCGTCTGCAGCGCAACAGTCGGTGAATCGACAGGAGCAGCGCTGATGCCGAATCCTCCAATCTGCGAAACATTGCATCTCGACCAACGCAAGTTGCCCGCCGAAGTATTCGAACGTATCAGCCGACGTGCCGGCCGATATAAGGAACGTGAGGAACGTGCGCGGCAGGCGTGGGAGAATTTCGGCAAACCCGGACGCGACCCGCAGACGGTCGGCAATATTTTCAACGTGATCGCAACGCAAGGTTCTTGGACGCCGCATCTGAAAATCGCGCAGATGCAGAATCATTGGGATCAGGTGGTCGGCGTCGAAAACGCGCGCCACTCCTACCCCGTCGACCTGCGCGACGGCATTCTGACGATCCGATGCGACAGCCCCGCATGGACCACCACCATGACGTACATGATTCCGTTGCTGACCGACACTATTCGCAGGAGACTTGAGGGGCTGACCATCAACGAAGTGCGCGTCACCGGCCCCCAGCAACAGGGATTCAGCCGAGGACGAATGACCAGAAGGACCCGGTATTAGCGATAGATCGGTGCGATAGTTGGTCTGCGATCGGACGTACGTCGAATATGTTCCCGGAAATGACCTTTGCGGAGGCTGGAAAATACGTTTTCGAATGTGAAAAACAGGAGTAAACGGCTGGATTTCAAGGATAAATGCCTCTGGCGCTCTGTCCCCCTCCATGAGTAGAATATCAAGCAGTGTATGTAAACGCCTAGAAGGGGCCTTTATTTGCGTTCTAGGTGGTATCACCTGCGTGAATGACCCTCATTGGCGGGAAAAATGCAGGAAGGAATCTCTGTGGCAGACCTTGATGCGGATTCGCTGAACGAATCAGCTGAAAACACGCAGGAAGATCAGATCCAGAACGATCAGCTCGAAGATGCGCAGCTCGATGACACCTTGGCTCCGGAGCATTACGACGCTTCCGATCTGAGGGTTCTGGAAGGCCTTGAGGCGGTGCGAATCCGCCCGGGCATGTACATCGGCTCCACCGGCCCCCGAGGCTTGCACCACCTGGTGTACGAGATCGTCGACAACTCCGTCGATGAGGCGCTGGCAGGCTACGCTTCGCACATCGAAGTGACGATTCTGCCGGACGGCGGCGTGCGCGTGGTGGATGACGGCCGAGGCATTCCGGTCGACGAAGTGCCGGGCGAAGGCGTTTCCGGCGTGGAAACCGTGATGACCAAGCTGCATGCCGGCGGCAAGTTCGGTGGCGGCGGCTATGCGGTTTCCGGCGGTCTGCACGGCGTGGGCATCTCCGTGGTGAACGCGCTGTCGACCCGCGTCGACATCGAAGTGCGCCGACAGGGCTTCCACTGGACCCAGACCTACATCGACCAGAAGCCGACCGCACGTCTTGCCAAGGGCGAGCCGATGGGCGAAGACGAGTCCACCGGCACTTCCGTGACCTTCTGGCAGACGGCGCGATCTTCGAAACCACCACCTACGATTTCGAGACCCTGCGCAACCGCTTCCAGCAGATGGCGTTCCTCAACAAGGGCTGAAACTGTCCCTGACCGATTTGCGCGAACCGGATCAGGCCGGAGACGAAGTCGCGGGCGAAAGCGACGACAATGCCGAACCGAAGCATCAGACGGTCACCTACCAATACAACGACGGCATCAAGGATTATGTCGATTACTTGGTGAAGTCCCGCAAGGCAACCCCCGTCGAACCGGACGTGATCGATTTCGAAGCGGAAGACTGAAAATCGGCATTTCCGCGGAAATCGCCATGCAATGGACCACCGCATACTCCGAAGCGGTGCACACCTTCGCCAACACCATCTCCACCACCGAAGGCGGTACCCACGAAGAAGGCTTCCGCGCCGCGCTGACCTCGCTCGTCAACCGTTACGCACGTGAAAAGAACATCCTCAAAGACAAGGATGAGAACCTCTCCGGCGACGACGTGCGCGAAGGCCTGACCGCAGTGGTGTCGGTGAAACTCACCACCCCGCAGTTCGAAGGCCAGACCAAGACCAAGCTCGGCAATTCCGAAGCGAAAACCTTCGTGCAGCGCGTGATGACCGACAAGCTCGGCGACTGGTTCGATTCGCATCCTAGCGAAGCCAAGAACATCATCCAGAAGGCCATTGAAGCCTCCCGTGCGCGTCTTGCAGCCAAGAAGGCACGTGAGAACACCCGCCGTAAGTCAATCTTCGAATCCGCGGGCATGCCAGACAAACTGAAGGATTGCCAGTCCAACAATCCTGAAGAATGCGAACTGTTCATCGTGGAGGGTGACTCCGCAGGCGGCTCCGCAATTCAGGGACGCAACCCGATCACGCAGGCCATTCTGCCGCTGCGAGGCAAAATCCTCAACACCGAGCGTGCAAGCCTTGACCGCATGATGAAGTCCGAAACCATCGAATCGCTGATCACCGCGGTCGGCGGCGGTTACGGCGAGGATTTCGACCTGAACAAAGTCCGCTACCACAAGGTCATCATTATGGCCGATGCCGATGTGGACGGCGCGCATATCGCAACCCTGAATCTGACGTTGTTCTTCCGCTACATGCGCCCGATGATCACCGCTGGTTACGTGTATGTGGCCATGCCGCCGCTGTACCGACTCAAGTGGACCAAAGGCGCGCACGACTTCGTGTACACCGACGCCGAACGTGACCGCGTGCTCGCCGAAGGCAAGGCCGCCGGCCGTCAGTTGCCGAAGGGCGAAGGCATCCAGCGTTACAAGGGTCTGGGTGAAATGAGCTACCAGGAACTGTGGGAAACCACCATGGACCTGACCACCGCATTCTGAAGCAGGTGCAGATCGAAGACGCGGCCGCAGCCGACGAAACCTTCTCCATGCTCATGGGCGACGAAGTCGAACCTCGCCGTCTGTTCATCCAGCGCAACGCACGCAACGTCAGCTGGATCGACGCGTAAGGATTTCAAGGACTTCAGGCAAGGTTTCATAAGGATTTAGAAGGACTTAGAAGTTGGCAGACGAAAACAACAGCAACGAAGACGGCCAGTTCGTGCCTGACGGCTCCATGGAGCCGTTGAGCCCGCAGGAGGCCGACAACACCGATTACGGCCTGATGGTGGGCGAACGCATCCAGAAGAAGGATCTGCAGCAGGAAATGCGCGATTCCTACTTGGCATACGCCATGTCCGTGATCGTGGACCGTGCGCTCCCGGACGTGCGCGACGGCATGAAACCGGTGCATCGCCGTGTGATCTACGCGATGTACGACGGCGGCTACCGCCCCGACCGCGGCTACTCCAAGTGCGCCCGCGTGGTCGGCGAGGTCATGGGTAAGTACCATCCGCACGGTGATTTCGCGATCTACGACACGTTGGTGCGTATGGCACAGTCGTGGTCGATGCGTTACACGCTGGTCGACGGCCAAGGCAACTTCGGCTCCCCCGGCGACGATCCGGCCGCAGCAATGCGTTACACCGAATGCCGTATGGCTCCGCTCGCCATGGAAATGGTACGCGACATCGACAAAGACACCGTCGATTTCCTGCCGAACTACGATGGCAAGACGCAGGAGCCGACCGTGCTTCCGGCACGATTCCCGAACCTGTTGTGCAATGGTTCGTCTGGCATCGCCGTGGGTATGGCCACCAACATTCCTCCGCACAACATGCGCGAAGTGGCCGAAGGCGTGCATTGGGCGCTTGACCACCCGGACGCAAGCCGTGAAGAGCTGCTCGAAAACCTGATCCGCATCATCAAGGGACCGGACTTCCCTACTGGCGCAACGATTCTCGGACATAAGGGCATTGAACAGGCCTACCGTACTGGTCGTGGTTTGATCACCATGCGCGCGGTGGTGAACACCGAAGAGATCAAGGGCCGTATGTGCCTCGTGATCACCGAACTGCCGTATCAGGTGAACCCGGACCGACTGGTCGTTTCCATCCGTGAAGCGGTGCGTGATGGCAAGATCCAGGGCATCGCAGACATGCGTGACGAAACCTCCGGCCGTACCGGACAGCGTCTCGTGCTCGTGCTCAAGCGCGACGCCGTGCCGAAGGTTGTGCTCAACAACCTGTACAAGCATTCCCAGCTGCAGCAGACCTTCGGTGCCAACATGCTGGCACTGGTCGATGGCGTGCCACGCACGCTGTCTCTGGACGCGTTCATCCGCCATTGGGTGGGCCACCAGCTGGAAGTCATCGCACGCCGTACCGCCTACCTCAAGCGTGAGGCGGAAGAACGAGACCACATTCTCCAGGGCTACCTGAAGGCCTCGACATGATCGACGAGGTCATCGCACTTATTCGTGCGTCCGAATCCGCGGAAGTCGCACGTACTGGCCTTATGGACCTGCTAGACGTGGACGAAGTGCAGGCCGACGCCATTCTGGCCATGCAGCTGCGCCGACTGGCCGCATTGGAACGCCAGAAGATTCTCGACGAACACAACGAGCTGATGCGTCGTATCGCAGACTACAACGACATTCTCGCCAAGCCGGAGCGTCAACGCAAGATCGTGGCGACGAGCTTGACGAAATCGTGGCCAAGTATGGCGACGAACGTCGAACCAAGATCTTGCCATACTCCGGTGAAATGAACGTCGAAGATCTGATTGCGGAAGAAAACGTGGTCGTGACCGTCACTCACTCCGGCTTCATCAAGCGCACTAAGGCCGACGAATACCGTGCGCAGCACCGTGGCGGCAAGGGCATCAAGGGCGCCAAGTTGCGTGAGGACGACGTGGTCGACCACTTCTTCCTGACAAGCACGCACAACTGGCTGCTGTTCTTCACCAACAAGGGACGCGTGTACCGTTTGAAGCTTACGAGCTGCCGGAAGGATCGCGCGATTCCAAGGGACAGCATGTGGCCAACCTACTGCAGTTCGGCCCCGACGAGACAATCCAGACCGTGCTGTCGATTCCGAACTACGAAGTGGCCAAGTACTTGGTGCTCGCCACTCGTTCCGGCAAGGTCAAGAAGACCGCGCTCGCCGAATACGATTCCCCGCGTCAGGGCGGCCTTATCGCAGTGCGTCTCATGGCCGACGAAAACGGCGAGAATGCCGACGAGCTGATCGGTGCCGCACTGTGCAATGCCGAGGATGACATCATTCTCGTGTCGAAACTGGGCATGAGCTTGAAGTTCCAGGCCAACGACGAGCAACTGCGCCCGATGGGACGCCAGACTGCCGGCGTGCAGGGTATGAAGTTCCGTGAAGGCGACGAACTGCTGGACATGGACGTGGTTTGGGGTGATTCCGACAAGGATCTGTTCGTGGTCACCAACGAAGGCTTCGCCAAGCGCACCGCCATCAGCGAATACCGCCTGCAGGGTCGTAATGGCTTCGGTGTCAAGGCCGTGCAGCTCGCCGAAGGCCGTGGTTCCCTCGTGGGAGCGGTGATCGTTGAGGAAGATGACCAGATCATGGCCATCATGAAGTCCGGCAAGGTCATCCGTTCCAACGTCGACGAGGTCAAGCGCACTGGACGTACCACCCAGGGCGTGACGTTCGCCAAGCCCGACAAGAACGACGAGATCATCTCCATCGCGCGTAACGAGGAGAAGGACGATGACGAATCCGCGGAAAACGCGGAAAATGCGACCGTGGGCGCAACTGCGAACGAGGATACTGCACAATCGCCTGAATCTGCCGTTGAAGCCCCTGCTGAAACCAACGCCGAATCCGGCGATGGCGAGAATGTAGAGGCCTGACCGCAGTGCGGGCAATCGTCTGTGAAAACTGGTAGCCTCAGCTAAGAACTGGGCACAATCTTGCAAGGAGCAACGATGAGCGAGAACAACGAAGGACAGCAAATGCCGGAGGTGGGCATGCACCGCGCGTGGCACGTTCCGCTTCCAGCCAGCCGCTGATTGGTGAGGATCAGGTTCAGGCACATGAGGGTGCTCCTCCCCCGCTTCCGGCGGCGTGAAGGTTCGCGAGAAGCGTCGTGGCGGCGCTCCACGCGCGCGCCGTATGAGCCTGTCTTTGACGCGTATCGACGCATGGTCGGCCGCTAAGGTGGCGTTCATGCTTTCCATCGCGGGGGGAATTATTCAGATCGTTGCGGTAGCTGTTCTGTGGGGCATGCTGAACGTGGTTGGCGTGTTCGACCAGGTTACGCAGATCGTGTCTTCCACGGGCTTGGATGCCGGTGGATTCGACCTGACGAACGTGTTCTCGCTGGGCACCGTGTTGAGCGCCACCACCATTTTCTCCATTGTGGAAGTGGTGCTGATCACCGTGCTCGTGGTGATTCTTACGCTGCTGTACAACGTGGTGAGCACCCTCGTCGGCGGTATCCACGTCACACTCGGAGATGATTAACGGCCCTGTGGGCTGTTAATAGCAGCGAGTAGCGATAAGTTGTCGCGCGAGCGTCGCATGTAATGCTGGAATAGCGCAGTGCGCTGTCAGCGGCAGTGACGGCGAACTCAAACGCAACAAGGCGGTCTGTATCGTGATTCCAATCACGGCACAGACCGCCTTCGTATTTTCTAGACCAGTCTGCTCTTACCGTATGCCAACCCCTATCTGCCATATATAAGCGAGATAGCGGAGTTGCGCTGAAGTACGTGTTGAAATACGAAAAGAGGGTCTGTCTGGAATGAAACCAGACAGACCCTCAATGTATTTCGATGAGCCAGCCGTATTGGCTAAATCGGTTAGATTAGCTAGATCAGAGCACGCCCTGGGCGACCATGGCGTTGGCGACCTTCACGAAGCCGGCTGCGTTGGCGCCGAGCATCAGATCACCTCGTGGCCGTATTCCTTGGCGGCTTCCAAGGAGTTGGCGACGATGTTCTCCATGATGGACTTGAGCTTGCCGTCAACCTCTTCAAAAGTCCAGGAAAGGCGGTAGGAGTTCTGGCTCATCTCAAGGCCGGAAACTGCCACACCACCCGCGTTCGCGGCCTTAGCGGGGCCGTAGAGCACGTTGTTGGACTGGTAGACGGCGATTGCCTCCGGAGTGGACGGCATGTTGGCGCCTTCGCACACCACAGTGCAGCCGTTGGCGACGAGAGCTTGGCGGACTCCTCGTCGATCTCGTTCTGGGTGGCGCACGGCAGGGCGATGTCGCACGGAACCGTCCACACGCCCTTGCAGCCTCGTGGTACTCGGAGCCCGGCACACGCTCCGCATATTCCTTGATGCGGCCGCGATGGCCCAGCTTGATGTCCTTGACCACGTCAAGCTGAATGCCGTTCGGATCGTAGATGTAGCCGTTGGAATCGGAGGCGGTCACGACCTTCGCGCCGAGGGCCTGAGCCTTCTCGGTGGCGAAGATGGCCACTTGCCGGAGCCGGAAATGACCACGGTCTTGCCTTCGAAGGAGTCATTGCGCAGCACGCGCATTGCCTCGGCGGTGTAGTAGCACAGGCCGTAACCGGTGGCCTCGGTGCGAGCCAGGGAACCGCCGAACTCGAGGCCCCTTTAGCCCGGTCAGTA
>ENA-OQAZ01001044-OQAZ01001044.1-human-gut-metagenome-genome-assembly--contig:-NODE-1044-length-14227-cov-2.077092_pt1 | contig 14227 bp, 12 predicted proteins | sample MGYA00242737_ERZ504531 | MGnify/ENA primary metagenome ERZ504531 (study PRJEB26092, sample SAMD00036244) | human gut metagenome | host: Homo sapiens | study: EMG produced TPA metagenomics assembly of...
TCATCTTCGTTACAATCGAATTGATCTTTTAGACCTGTTTCTTCACAGGTTGCTTTCATTATCTACTGTGAAATCATTGTTCCAATCATGTCCTAAGGCTTTCAACTTTTTCTGTCTTTTGTCTTTCCACAGACTGTACATTCGAATGTTTTAACGCCTTCTTCCGTACAGGTTGGCTGGGTGGTTATCTTTCCTTCATTCCATTTATGACCCTTTGCTTCTGTCTTTACTGTTGTTCTGTTTAACTCTTTGTTGCAGACTGTACAATAAACTACTTCATCATAGCTTCCACCTTCTTCGCATGTGGATTCCGTGGCATTTTCAATCTTTACTTCGCCTTTAACATGTCCCTTGGCTGGAATTGTTGTTATTTCTTTTCTTTCGTCACATCTCTTACAATGTATTGATTTTAAGCCTGTTTCTTCACATGTTGCTTCCTTATCTACTGTAAAGTCTTCATTCCAGTTGTGACCAAGTGCTACAACTGCTTCTGTCTTGGTCTTTCCACATACCATGCATTGGAAGGTTTTCACTCCTTCTTCCGTACATGTTGGCTCTGTGGTTATCTTTCCTTCATTCCATTTATGCCCCTTTGCTTCTGTCTTTACTGTATTTCTACTTAGTTCCTTATTGCATACTGTACAGTAAACTACTTCATCATAGCTTCCACCTTCTTCGCATGTGGATTCCGTGGCATTTTCAATCTTTACTTCGCCTTTAACATGTCCCTTGGATGGAATTGTTGTTATTTCTTTTTCTTTCGTCACATCTCTTACAATGAATTGACTTTAAGCCTGTTTCTTCACAGTTGATTCCTTGTCCACTGTAAAGTCTTCATTCCAGTTGTGACCTAAGGCTGATACTTTCTCTGTCTTGGTCTTTCCACATACCATACATTCAAAAGTTTTCACTCCTTCTTCCGTACAGGTTGGCTGGGTGGTTATCTTTCCATTATCCCATTTATGGCCTTTGGCTTCTGTCTTTACTGTGTTTCTGCTTAACTCTTTATTGCAGACTGTACAATAAACTACTTCATCATAGCTTCCACCTTCTTCACATGTGGATTCCGTGGCATTTTCAATCTTTACTTCGCCTTTAACATGTCCCTTGGATGGAATTGTTTCTTTTTGTACATCAGTTATTTTTTGGTCATTGTATGTTCCGGTTGCTGTGTGTGTTATATTTCCATCCTCCTCGCATGTTGCTTCCGTTCTGGTTGTTTCCACATCACAATCCACTTTAATAACATGCTCACTATTATATTCGCATGTGTACACAGCCTTACATGTACTATAATCATCTGACCACTGAAAATCCGGTCCTATGTAATTATGAATACAGATTTTGTTTACTTTAGTTGTTAAATCTGCAATATTGTATTCCTGTTTTGTAGCGTTTGAATCTGTAAGTTCATCTACAACAAGCTGGAACTTACCTGATACATTCTCATTCTTTATAGCCTTAAAGGTCAATTTAATAACCTGTCCGTCAGCCTTTATATCGTCTGTTGACATAAAAGCAAATTTAACTTTTCCTTTATTAGATGTTGAAGCATTTGTAAATGAATTCTTCAAAATGCTCTCTGAAAATGATGCACTTTGAATCTCAAATATATCACTATCATATTCAAGGGATGCTGTCATTGCAGCTATTCCTGAATTGCCTGCCAAATCTATTGTTACATCAAATGTTTCCTGTGAATCTATTGAATCAGGTCCATTTACTGTAAAAAGATTATCGGACTGACTGTCTAATGTTGATATTGAAGTCTCATAGCTTCCATCAAAAGTACATTCCTGCAACTGCTCGTTTGTTATTGTTACATCTGATAATGAAATGTTACTAGATGTTGATTTCTCTAAAGGTATAAACTCCATATTCAGAAAATTCATCGTTGTTGTAGAACATTTATTAAAAGCATAGGCTACCTTAACAGTTCCTTCTTCAACCTTATTATATGAAACAATTAAGCCTTCAACATTTTTGTTAGCTGTGACTTTCTGAAATCTTACCTGCTCCTCATTATAATGTAAAATAAAGCTTCCGGACATTACTCCTGCATTGTGACTAAAGCCAAACCTGCACTGTACTGTATCATTAGTATTAGCATCTGTAGTTCCTTCTAGGTTAACCTGATAATTATCACTAAGTGGGTTATCAACATTTATGGTTAATTGTGAATCAATATTAAAGTCTATGTTAGAAAGATTTCTGTCATATGCTTCATTTATATTCGTATTAAATACACACTGTTCGCTTCCTACGAAGTCAGCTGTATATGTAATTGCAAACAATTCTTTATCACTTACCGACAAACCATTGCCATTAATTAATGCTATTTTAACTGTACCCTGACTCTCTTTAGCTGATGTTATTGTTGATCCAAGCTCACTGCTAAACTTGCATTCTTTATAACTAAGCTTCTCATTGTCATATTTAATTAACATTTGATAACTGCTTAGATTAGTTATTCCTGTTCCATAATAATGTATTGTAACAACACCATTGCTCTGTTCATAGGATGTCCATATTGTTGGATTGTTATCATCTGCCTTTACTATTGTATTAGCAGGGACTATTGTCCCTGCTAACAATGAAACTACAAGAATGATGCTTACAATAAAATGATAAAATTTATTCTTTATTTTCATCTAAACACCTTCCTTATTTAAACTGCGTTATTTCTCCTGTAGCGTATTGCAATATTCTCATAGCATCTACCGCTGTTATCTTTCCGTCTCCGTTAACATCAGCAAGTCCTGTTATTGCATCTGTAGGATTGTCAATTAATGCTAATTTCAAAGTAAGCATAGCATCTACTGCCGTTACTTTTCCGTCCATATTTACGTCGCCTAATTCATAGCTTGTGGCACTTGAATTAACAAGAACAATAATGCTTGCCTTCTGGCTGCTCTTTTCAAGCGATGCAGAAACAACTGCATATCCATTACCTACGGCTGTAATAGTTCCATCTGAATTAACTGTTGCAACTGCCGCATTACTTGATGTCCACTGAATATTTCTCTTCTGGTTACTTGTTTCGTTTCTAATCTGTGCATCAGCTGTATATGTTTCATCAGCATACATTGTTACAATATCCTGTCCAAATTCCACATATGCTTCATCCTTAAATATTTCAATTGGGATTTCACACTTAGCATTGTTATAATATGCTGTTACTGTAGTAGAACCAGTTTTAGTTAATTCAAATACACAAGTTCTACCATTGTCTGTTGACTGAACAAGTTTAACTGAATCGTTATAAGACCAGTTAATAGTTGCTATTGACTCTATTGGCTTAGCCTGTAACTTGATCGTAACAATATTGCCTACAGTTCCTGAATACTTGTTTTGTTCAGAAGTAATCTCTTTAACAGGAAGTTCGTTAACCTGAACATCAATATATGTTGTTTTTCCATCACAACTAACCGTAACTGTAGTACTTCCACTCTGAATTGCCGTAAATGAACCATCATCATTCTGTTTAAGTACACTTGAATCATAGCTATAATCTGCATAATCATGATATGTGGCATTATCAGGTAAAACTGTTACATTAGGTGTAAATGAATCTCCTATATCTAAAGTAGCACTTGATTTTTTAACTTTAATATCATTTACAGGAACGTATTCACTCTGTTCAATAAATGATATTCTTTCAGAATCATAATCTAAGTTTTCTACTTCCACACCATTAATCTTAACACTGATTACTTCAGGTCGAACTTCGGTAGATTCGTTATAATATTCAAAATATCCCAGTTTTCCACCATTTATACTCTGATTATTAAATTTATATTTATAAGTATTTCCTGAACTATTTCCACTTATATAACTTAATGATGAAGAAAAATATTTGTCACCGTCTTTTAAAGTCACCTCTAAACTATTAATTTTTCCATTAAAGTTAGTCTTTAAATATGAGTTCTGTGATTTTGCTAATTCTTTAGTTATAATAGTATCCTCATTATAAACTTTCACATTAGAATCCGTTACATCAAATGCATCATCAATACTTGCCACAACTACCTGATTTTCTGTTAACTCTACCTTCTTCTTGCCCATATATTCAGGTTTGAAAGTAAACTTAAGTTCCTTGGCAGATACATATTCTGTATCAACTTCTTTATCATCTATTACAACCCTGTCTGACTCATTAAAGTTTACACCTTTGACTATACCTGTCATGCTCTTGCCAACTTCTCCGTTATCAGCTTTAACTGATGACACAAACGCCTTAGACTCTACCGGTATAACATTTGGTTCAGTTACACTTCCGTTGTATGCATAATTAATTCCATCTGTAGCTTCAATATAGTACTGAAGATTTCCAACAGTTATATCTTCTGCATTAATATGAGCATTATAATAATTACCAGTAGTATTGTTCATTGGAACTGATTTAAAATTATCTTCTCCTTCCATTCGATAAAACAATGTAACACCTTCAACACCTATGTTATCCTTAACTGTAGCTGTAACAGTAGCACCTACTCCATTAATTATGGACTTAAGTGGTGTATGTTTAATAACCGGTGGTTTATCATCTACTGCTGTACTATAAGTAATATTAGAAGGTCTTGATTCAGACATTGCCGTATCTACTACTGTAAAGTAATAATAATACTTCTTTCCTGCCTCGACTTTTTGTCTTCATATTCTTTCTCTTCTGATGACAAAATAGATGAATTAATCTTCTTAAAGCTTCCTTCCTCCCTGTTTCGCTTCTATAAATGTTGTAACCTGCCATTGTATCGTATTCATCCTGTGTCCAGTTAAGATAAATACTTCCAACTCTTCCTTCTGACTGAAGTGTTAAAGCTTCCGCTCCACTTGCTGTAACATCAAACTCAAATCTTCCCCAGTCTGTTCCTGTTGTAAGCCAATGATCATCTGCTGCAACAGCATCTTTAACTCTGAAATACTGATGTCCCTGATTAATAAGAACCTTAATCGGCATCTTACCAACCCATTCTCTACTACTATTCCACTGTCCTTTCAATGTATAATCAGTATATAGAGCATCCGGTCCGTAAGAAACCATAGGATCTGTGTTCTTATCCATATCTCTGTTAAATAATACATGAACATCATATGTTCCGTTACCAACAGTGTCTACCTTATCACCATTCTTATCTGTAATGTAAATATCAGAAACACAAGGATAAGTTTCCTCTGATGGCTTATCTAAATATGGGCTTGTAATAATATCTCCACAATTTGTATTCGTATCAAAATCAATAATCTGCTTGTTTATCAGTCTTTCATCGTTTGTTCCCCAATAATTATTTTGTGCTGAATATACAAAGTCTCTAGAATTACTGTTAAACATTTTCATCCATTCAGATGTATCTGTACAAATTAATCTATTTAGCACTGTATTTCCCATAAAGCTTGTGTTATCTAGCTCACCTAAATATTCAGGATCTGTATTTATTTTTTTAATTTTTGAATCGTCTATATCTGCTGGATACTCTGCCAAAACATATCTTGTAATATTATCAACTGCATCATTTAAGATATGTGGTAAATATACATATTCTTTTTCATTAGTTTCTGTATTTATTTTTTCTGATTTTCTAAGATATACGCGATACACAGCAAGTGGATTTGACACTGATGCATTGATTTCAGCACCTGGTTTTTCCCCATTAACAGATGCTGTATCTCCACTTTTTGTATCAAAATAATAACCATTTATCAATTTCAAATATTCATTAACATCATTACCATAAATGTCCTTAAACATATCTCCCAATAAATTTGTGATTTCTTCATCTAAACCTACGGTTGACAAATGACCTCCATTCATACTTATTGCTTTTTCTATAGCATTATAGTTGAGCATATTTGAGCCAACATAATTATACTCATAAAAATATTGATCCAAATTATATATCACATATTTTTTTCCATTTAACGTTCCTATTCTACTCGCTACTTCCATATACGGTCTTCTGTATTGAAAACTATTTACTGACATTTGAGATGGAAACATTTTAATCCCAGCAGAAGTATTTTTTTTTTGCTTCATTAATTAAAAAAGTACAATTATTTGCCTTAATGTTACTATAATAATTTTCGCAATTATCAAATAATACATTGTTAAATTCTCCACTAACAATAGATTTCGTTCCAACCCATTCATTTCTTGTTGCGCGCAAATTCGATATTTTAGATTTTTTCAAGATAGGTCGCATTTATTTTAGGACTATCTTCTTCTTCAACTGTACCACCATCATTACTATAAGCACGTTTTTTTACATAGTCGTAATTTTGTGTAAAATTCAAATGTGAACCACTACTTATATCAATATAGGGATTTTCAATATTTACATAATTCATATCTATAGTTCCCGGAACCACCTTCTCAACCTGAACCCTATAATCTTCAAAATTTTTTCCAGTGAACAATTCAATTGGTTTACTTTCTGTTCCATTAAAATTCATTCTTCCTTGTACAGATATATATGCTATATCGTTATCTCCATACACTGAATACTGATCTGATTCCCAGAACTGTATTTTTGTTCCCTCTTCTACATTTACAGTTACTCCTTTAGGAATAAAAAGAGAATTTTGAACTATATAATAATTGTCTTCCGTTAATGTAACATCGTTCTTTATTTCTCCTGAAAGAATTATTCCCTTTACTATATGTATGGTATATGCTGTATCTTTTAATTGGGTATAAACAGTACCGTCTTTTTCATCTAATCCATTCTTTGCCCTATAATTTATATTAAATTTTATGTTTAAATCATTAGGTGCATTTTCTTTTATCTTTACTCTTATAGGGTGTTCTACTCCTATTACTGTTTTTGAGCCATTGTATATGAAACCATTATTCTGGGTTCCAAAGCTTCCTATTTCATCTATTGCTACTTCATTATCAGATATGAATTCTACATATTGGTTATCCATTCCGTTAGTTGTAGCATTAACTGTTATGGTAACATCCTTTGCTGCTCCCCACTGATTACGAAGACCTATTGCCAAGTCTATTGTTTCACCGGGCTGAATTATTCCGTCACCATTATTTGACTTTGATATATCTTCTGAATCAAAAGCATATATTTCATCTACTGTAATATTAGGTTTAGGCTTATTAGTTAATGAAGCTGTTAGTGATAATTTCTTATAGTTATATGTTTTTTTAACATCCTCATTGTAATAAGTTATTGTGTCCTCTGTGGCTCCCACTAACTGCCCCATTATATATCTTGATGAATATGTATCTTTGTCTTTTAATGAGCTTCTAAGTATGGCTGCCTCCGCTGATACCATAGGCGCTGCCATAGATGTACCATTCCATGATGCATAACGTCCGTTAGGAAGTGTACTATATACGCTAACACCCGGAGCTACTACTTCATACTCTGCATTGGCATTAGGTTTATAATCCCAGTTAGAGAAACTTGCAAATTTATTATTTTCATCATATGCCATTACACCTATTACATAAGAATATGATGCAGGATACGTATTTTGCCCTCCTAATGGACAATCTGCTGTTGGTATTCCATAATTTCCTGCCGCTGCAACAAGTACGCAACTATTAAATGCATCCTGTAATGCATTCTCTATTAAAGCTGAATGGGCATATGAACCAAATGACATATTAATTACATCTGCACCATTCTTATATGCATATTCTATTCCCTTTGCGATATCTGTAGAATTAAATGTTCCATCTGAACCCCCTGCCTTAATTGGCATTATCTTAGATTTGTAGGCTATACCCACTCCTCCTACATTGTTGTTTTCCATGGCAATAATACCTGCCACATGTGTTCCGTGACCATGGTCATCCATAGGTGTTTCATTAGGATCTATTAGGTTAATTCCGTGTACATCATCTACATATCCATTGTTGTCATCATCAGCACCTGTTGTTCCGCTTACCTCTGCGCTGTTAGTCCATATATTATCCTGAAGGTCTTCATGGTTGTAATCCACACCTGTATCAATAACAGCTACTACTGTTCCTTCACCTGCAGTATTTCCATAGTCTTCATTGCCCCATACTGACTCAAGTTTCTGGTCTTTTAAGTACCACTGCTTTTCCATACCTTTGTTGTATTCTGCAGATGGAACTGATTCTTCACTTGTATAATATTTGTACACAGGTTCAGCTATTTCTACTGCATTCTGATTGTTTGTATTATCTACTATGCTCCAAATATCTTTTTCTTCTGTTGTTATTTTGTAAGATACCTGCTTAACTTCTTTTCCATTATCATCCTTTACAGTATCTTCCATAATAACTTCACTGCCTGTGGCTTTGGCATCTTTGTACCACTGTTCTTCTTCTATAGGCTTAGTGTTCTTGTCTTCTTTTCTAATTACAACAAAGCCGCCTTTTTTAACCTTTACGATTTTTCTGTAATCTTCGTCCTTAGTCTCACGGATAATCTTCTGATAGTCAACCTTCTTGTCCGGGTCTCCTATCTTATTATCCAAATTGTTTTTGTTCTCAGACACATTAGGTTCTTTAGACTTTTCAGTCTTAGTATCCTTGGTCGATACAATGTCTGCCTTTGCCACATCTGACTTGTTATCATTTGTTTTAGAAACTGTTGTTTCTTTTACTACTTTGTTACTGTTGCCATCCATAAAAGTCGATGTTGCAAAGCCTGTTACAATCAGTGCTACTGCAAGTACAACAGCAAGTACTTTTTTCTGCCAATTTTTCATAACAAAAAACCTCCTTCTACTTGTATTTTAATGTTTCTACTTTTGATTCTAGTTATCCACTGTTATTAGAATCTTTCATAGTTACATTATAATACATTGGAAGGAGGCTTTTTTTCACAAACTGACCCCTATTAAGTTTACTCTTCATATCATCAGCTAGCTAGTTTATTATTGACAGTCACTTTAATAACTGTTATAGTTTTAAGCAGTCACTTCTATGACTTTTTTCTATTTTTTTAACTACACAATAAGGAGAATAAAAATGACTGTTGGTGAAAATATTAAGCGCATTAGAAAGCAAAAGAGATTAACTCAAAAACAACTGGGCGAATTATGCAATCCATCTATTTCTGCCGCAACAATAAGAAAATATGAACTTAACATTTTGAATCCTAAACTAGAAACTTTGCAAAAGATATCAACCGCTTTAGATGTTTCAATTACTGATTTAAATGATGATTTAGACATGCTACTTAGTCGCTCATTAAAATATTATAATGCAATTACATCTAATGAGAAATCATTCAGTAATTATTTTAATCAATTAAATGAAGAAGGAAAACTTAAAGCAATTGAAATGGTTAAGTTGTTATTAAAAATACCTGAATATAGAAAATAGAATATACAAAATATATAGGAAACAATATACTTACCCAAGGGGCAAAAAGGGGCGTTATGGCTAATCGCCGGAAAGGAGGTTAGCTCATGGTTACATATTCCGACTTGTTTACTTACACCATTGTTATTTGTACCGTTATATCGCTAGTTTATAATTTGACAAAAAATAAACGCCCTTTGCTTTGGATGGTAAAGGCGTTTATTTGAACATCTTACAAACAAGGCGGTTAGGTTTAATCTAACTTTTTTGCCCTTTTGTTAAGTATATTGTAACAGATTCTTGAAAAATTTCAAATATTAATTTGCAGTTATTACTATCCCCAAACTTCTTCTGCGATTTCTTTTACAAATTTAAGTTTAGCCCACTGTTCTTCTGCTGTTAATTTGTTGCCGATTTCACAAGAAGCAAATCCACACTGAGGACTTAAGTATAATCTGTCTAATGGAATGTATTTTTCTGCTTCATGTATTCTATTTATTACTTCCTCTTTATTTTCTAACTTAGGTGACTTAGTTGTAATAAGTCCTAATACTACTTTTTTGTCTCCTGACACTTTTGCAAGCGGTGCAAATCCTCCTGAACGCTCGTCATCGAATTCAAGATAATATGCATCTACATTTTCCTCACCGAACAATATATCTGCTACCGGGTCATATGCTCCGCTGTTAGCATATGTTGAATGGAAATTTCCACGACATACATGTGTGTTGATTACTATGTCTTTAGGTGCATTTGCGATAACCTTATTATTAATATCCTTGTGTGCTTTCTGGATTTCAATTAATCCTTCCTGTGTTGTTCCGTATGCAAAATGTCCTGACTTATCTGCCATCATTCCCCATGTACAGTCATCTAACTGTATGTTTCTGCATCCTGCTTCATACAAATCATTAATAACCTTGCCGTATGCTTTTACAATATCCTCTGCTAATTCCTTATCTGTAGCATAATATTTTAATGTATGTTCTCTGTTAAATGGCATTGTAAACTGTGCCAAAAACTGTGCAGGTGATGGCATAGTCTGCTTTGCAACTGTGTTTCATCTTCAAACTGTTTTACGAATTTGAAATGTTCTACGAAGGATGCTCTCCTTTTATGCCAACTTTTCCTACCAAATATGTGTCATCAACCATTGCGTCTTCACCGTGGAAAGGTAAACCTGTCTTAGTTGGTGTATGTCCCACTCCGTCGAATCCCCACATAAAATCAAGATGCCATGTCGCACGTCTGAATTCTCCATCTGTGATTACGTGATACCCTAATTCTTTAACTTTTGTAATTAAGTCTGTTATACTTTCATCCTCAACCTTTTTCAGTTCTTCGTACCCTATCTCTCCATCGTCGAACTGCTTTCTTGCTTTCTTAAGTTTCTCCGGTCTTAAGAAGCTTCCTACAAAATCATATCTAAAAGGTGTTTTTATATTGCTCATATTCTTCCTCCGTTAAATCCTATATATTTTTATATTTTTACTGCTTAATTGCCATGGATAGATTCTAGCATAAGAGATTAAAATAATATAATATCTGTTTTTTATGTTTTGCCATAGTTTTAAGCTATGAATAACATGACTTTTGAGAATTTTGATATGATTGTTTACTTTAATTCATTGGACAAGCCTATAAATTATTAAATGCGCTACAAGTTATCTTGTTTTCCTACTTATTTGTGGCGCATTTCTCTAATATTGCTTATTTCAATTTATTGGGCAAGCCTTTAATTAAAATACTTATTCAGTGCTTCCAGATATGTTGTTCCCAATCTACTGATTCGTCCTTTTTTATGTGTAATGTATCCGATTCGCATATCGCTTTCATCCGCCAATGGCGCAGCAATAATATCCTTTCCATTTAGTTTTTTGTCAATTACACCGCTACACACTGTATATCCGTTCAAACCTATAAGAAGATTAAATAAAGTTGCTCTGTCTCTTACACGAATGTTCTTTTTTCGCTCTGTTGCTGAAAAATCTCTTCAGAAAAATAAAATGAGTTATGCTCCCCCTGTTCAAATGACAGATATGGATATTGTTCAAGTTCTTCATTGGTAATCACCTGATTCTGTGCCAAAGGATGTTTTCTGCTTATGAAAACATGAGGCTGGCAACAAATAACTGATGAAATTCCAAATCATATGATTTTAAAATCTTAGTTATAACCTTTTCATTAAAATCATTCAAAAAAAAGAATTCCTATCTCACTTCTCATTCTGGCTACATCTTCAATAATCTCATATGTTTGTGTTTCCCTTAAGCTGAAATCATATTCATCCTGACCAAATTTTTTTATTAAATCAACAAAAGCGTTAACCGCAAATGAATAGTGCTGTGTTGAAACGCAAAATTTCTTCTTGCCACCATTGTCGCCCTTGTATTTATCCTCTAAAATAGCAGCCTGCTCTAACACCTGTCTTGCATATCCCAGGAAATCTTCCCCTTCCTTTGAAATGCTGATTCCCTTGTTAGTTCTGTTGAATATTATAATATTCATCTCCTTCTCCAATTCATGTATAGCATTGGTAAGGCTTGGCTGAGAAATGTACAGCTTATTGGCTGCCTCTGTTATAGTTCCTGTTTCTGCTACTGTTATTGCATATTTTAATTGTTGTAATGTCATATTTAATTTCCTCTATTTGCATACAATTATTTGTATGATAACATTTTTTGTAATACATATAAATATGTTTTTTAACTGATTTGTTTTCATAATATGTATCTGTTATAATACTCATCAGTTAAATTATATTAGTCACTTAAGCTTTTCACTAAAAACTTAATATTAAAATTAAAAACTTAAACTTTTACAGAAATCTTAAAATATATAAATTTTTACAAAAAATTTAATAATATATTTAAAGTTTAAATTTATACTAAATACTTAAAGGAGGACTTTTTCAATGTCTTTATTAATTACTGTTCTGGTAACTTTTTTTGCTGGTATGGGGGCAGGTCTTGGTACCGGATTTGCTGGTATGAGTGCAGCAGCTGTTATTAGCCTATGCTTATTACTTTTCTTGATATGGATCCCTATATGGCTGTGGGTATTGCACTTTCTTCAGATGTTCTTGCCAGCGCCATTTCCGCTTATACATATGGAAAAAATAAGAATCTTGATATTAAGAACGGAATCATTATGATGATTAGTGTTCTTGCATTTACAGTTGTTGGAAGCTATGTTTCAAGTCTTGTACCTTCAACTACAATGGGGGGATTTTCAGTTTTTATGACTTTCATTCTTGGAATTAAGTTTATTGTAAGACCTGTTATGACTACTAAAGAAGCTATGGCTGGTGTTTCTGCCAAAAAGCGTGCACTACAGTCAGTTATATGTGGTGTTTTAATTGGATTTATATGTGGCTTCATTGGTGCCGGTGGTGGCATGATGATGTTACTTATTCTTACATCAGTTCTTGGATATGAATTAAAAACTGCCGTTGGAACCAGTGTATTTATTATGGCCTTCACTGCATTTACCGGAGCTGCATCTCATTTTGCCATAGGTGGAATTCCAGATATAAAGGTTTGGATTCTATGTATTTTATTCACATTAATCTGGCAAGAATTGCCGCTGTCTTTGCAAACAAGGCCACTCCGAAAACACTAAATCGTGCAACAGGTATTATACTTGTTGTGCTTGGAATTGTAGTAATGGGATTCTCTTTTTTTTAGTTAAGTTCTAATATTATTTCATACCCCCCTATTTATCGTGGGCATACCTTATGCTCCTGAAATTTCATTTGGGTAGGATTTTTTTGAATTCATAAAAATAACTAGTACCCAAAAACGCAACAAAGCGGCTGCATTAATAACAATGATTATTTTTGCAGCCGCCTTTTTTATATTTAGTTTTTCATACTTTGTATTTCCACTCTCATAAACTATGGTTCTCTCTATTTTATACTATAAACTGTATAAACTATCTTACAATCCGCCTTTGGATTTTTTTCACCCGAATTTAATCCATCCGAATCCAAGTCTGAAATTTTTCCAATCTTAGGTGTTATCTTTATTTTCTTTGTTTCTTTAGTTTTGTCTTTATAAGTTACTGTACAGCTAATCTCAACGTTCTTGTATAACTGTTCATATACTGCTTTTTCATCTTCCAAAGTTCCATTAAAAGCATCTAGTTTTGCTATTATAGCCTTTTGTTCCTTTGATAGATATTTAGAATCGTAAGCTATTCCAATGTATGTTTGTGCATCTTTCTGTTTATCATAATCAACCGTAAGCGATGTGTACTGAGATTTAGTGTAATCTTCTTCCTTTGTATTTTTATCATCACAACCTGCTATTGAACCAGGCACATTAAGAAGTTTTGATGTTTTCTTTCCTTCCTTTACAATACTATTTCCTTCAGGATTTGTTATTTGAAAAACCGCATCTTTTATGTTATAAGTAATTTTGTCAATGTTCTTACCCTTACATGTTACCGGAAATTCTATGCTATAACAAACCTGACTATTTTCTTCGCTGCCACACATTGCTCCGGCAAATCCGTTTGTGTCATCTATTGATGAATCACCTTTTGTCAATGTTTGTGCGTTTACCCTAATAGAAAAACCATACTGCTATTTGTTGTAGCCTGATTATTTCCAAGCTGGCTAATACCAACAACAAGTGCCATGCATGCTGCAACAGCAACTGTCGGTTTAATAAAATTAATTTTTCTTCTCATATTATTTTTTCTGAATAACTGCTTCATCTCTTCCTTTTTATTCTGTTCAAGATGAATTTTGTCCAGTGCACTTTTATAATCGCTATTCATATTCAACCTCCATTATCTCTTTTAATTTTTTTCGAGCTCTTGTAAGTTTTGAATTAATTGTGTTTTGTAAAAGTAGGTAACGGGACGGCAAAATGAGATGCAATTTATGAAACTGCCATGCAAAGGCCTTCTTACAAGATCATCTCCTTA
>ENA-OQAZ01001048-OQAZ01001048.1-human-gut-metagenome-genome-assembly--contig:-NODE-1048-length-14182-cov-6.030381_pt1 | contig 14182 bp, 16 predicted proteins | sample MGYA00242737_ERZ504531 | MGnify/ENA primary metagenome ERZ504531 (study PRJEB26092, sample SAMD00036244) | human gut metagenome | host: Homo sapiens | study: EMG produced TPA metagenomics assembly of...
CTACTACAACCTTCTTTTTCACTTAATAGTCTTCCTCAGGCGCCTCTTCCTTCTCGCTGATATCGTTTACAGGCTTCTCAAGTTCCCTCGATCTTGATGCCGTTTTTCTCTGCGTAATCCCAGAGTGCCGCATGGATTGCCTCCTCTGCGAGAAGTGAGCAGTGTACCTTTACAGGTGGAAGTCCGTCAAGTGCTCCATAACTGCCTTGTTTGTAACCTCAAGCGCCTCCTGGATTGTCTTGCCCTTTACGAGCTCTGTTGCCATACTGCTTGTTGCAACTGCTGCGCCACATCCGAAGGTCTTGAATTTTGCCTCCTGAATAATGCCGTTGTCATCTATATCCAGATACATTCTCATGATGTCTCCGCACTTTGCGTTTCCTACTGTGCCGACACCACTTGGATTCTCCATCTCTCCTACGTTTCTTGGATGGTTAAAATGGTCCATTACCTTTTCACTGTATGCCATGTCCTTAGTTCCTCCTAATTTTCATGTATATATTAATGTTGTGATAGTCACTATAATTTTTGACCTGATCATTTATGCCTCAGATTTACCGTTTTTCTTTACAAAATCCTCGTATAACGGTGACATGCTTCTGAGCCTTGCTATGATTTCCTTTAACTTGTCCACTGTATAGTCGATATCCTCAAGAGTGGTCTTCTCTGATAATGTAAGACGCAGTGAGCCGTGTGCTATCTCATGTGGCAGTCCTATTGCAAGGAGCACATGCGATGGGTCGAGTGAGCCTGATGTGCAGGCTGAACCTGAGCTGCCGCATATGCCTGCCTGATCGAGCAGGATAAGCATTGACTCTCCCTCGATGAATCTGAAGCAGAAGTTTGCATTGTTTGGCAGTCTGTCTGTTCTGTGTCCATTTAAGCGTGTATATGGAATCTCACTTGTCACTCTCTCGATGAGGTGGTCTCTGAGCTTTGTCTCATATGCGCTGCGCTCTGCATGTTGGCCTTTGCAAGCTCTACTGCCTTGCCGAGTCCTACGATACCCGGCACATTGTGTGTTCCCGCACGTCTCTGGCGCTCCTGTGCTCCGCCGTGGATAAATGAGCGGATTTTTACGCCCTTTCTGATATACATCACGCCAATGCCCTTTGGTCCGTTGAGCTTGTGACCGCTGGCGCTGAGCATGTCGATATGCATATCATCTACATTAATCGGAATATGTCCGAATGCCTGAACCGCATCTGTGTGGAACAAAATGCCATGCTCCTTTGCTATCTCTCCGATCTCCTTAAGCGGCTGGATAGTACCAATCTCGTTGTTTGCCGCCATAACTGAGATAAGGATTGTGTCAGGTCTGATGGCTGCCTTCAGCTCATCAAGCTTGATTTTTCCATCCTCATCAACACCCACATATGTCACCTCAAAGCCATGCTTCTCAAGCCACTGTGCTGTGTGAAGAATTGCATGATGCTCGATGGCTGATGTGATGATGTGCTTTCCTTTTGCGGCATATGCCTCTGCTGTGGCCTTTAATGCCCAGTTGTCGGACTCGCTGCCGCCGCCTGTGAAATATATCTCATCCTTATTAGCTCCGATAAGTCTGCGACCTCTCCTCTGGCATGATCCACTGCTCTTTCTGCCTCATCTGCAAAGCTGTATATAGCTGATGGATTGCCGTAATGCTCTGTAAAGTAAGGAAGCATTGCATCCACAACCTCCGGATATACCTGTGTGGTTGCCGCATTATCCAAATAAATTAATCTGCTCATCTATGATAACCTTCTTTCTTTATATGACATAATTTCCATTCTTCTCGTTCTGCCAGTCTACCAGATCCTGCAAGGTGATATTATCAACCACACCTGAGATTGCATCATTGATCTTCTTGTACACAATAGATGTGACGCACTGCTGCTGTCTGTCGCAGACTATCTCGTCATCCTCTATACATGCTACCGGCGCAAGGCTGCCTCTGTCTGTCTGAGAATCATGCCGACTGTGTAGTTCTGCGGTTCCATCTTCAGCATGTATCCGCCCTGGGCGCCTCTGACACTTCTGACGTAGCCCGCCTTGTTTAAAATGGATATAATCTGTTCAAGATATTTATCTGAAATATCCTGTCTCTTCGCTACATCCTTCAGCTGATGGGTGAACCAGTGTTGTTCTCTGCAAGATCCATCATAAGGCGAAGAGCATAACGTCCTTTTGTTGAAATTTTCATTTATAGCACCTCTGTTTCATTTCCTACTGCTTTACTATACATTCAGAAATCGCCTTTGTCAAGCCGAAAAACAGAAATCATTTCATTTGTCAGGCTTAATTCCTCTAGGGATGTAGGTATTTCTTCTCTTGACACCCATTTTGCCATCGAAAGTTCCTGCATGTCAACCTCAATCTCATCTGTTCCGTCAACTTCACAGAAATATCCCGCTAGTATATTGTCGGTAAAGCCCCACGGCTGCGATTTGTAGTATCTGATGTTTTTCACACGCAGTCCCGTTTCCTCCATGACCTCACGGCGCACAGTCTCCTCAAGTGACTCACCTATCTCGTTAAAGCCTGCCACAAGTGCGTACTTTTTATACTCTCTGCCATTGTATTTTGTCAAAAGCAGCTTATCTCCATTGGTAACTCCCACTATCACTGCCGGATTGATGCGTGGGTAAACCATGTTGCCACAGACCGGACATTTGAGCATGCGCTCCACGTTGTCCTCTACCAGCCTGTTTGCGCATCTGCCGCAGAAATGATTCTTATCATACCAGCCATCCAGATGAAATCCCGTTATCGCGGCAAGCACGTACTCTTTCGGTGCCGCGCTGCGCATATAGTGCCGGTTTATGAATTTGCCACCTGTTACTTCCAGTATATGCATTTTGTCAGCATGTGACAGTGCCACCCTGAAAAATGCAGTATCGTCAAGTGTAAACAGATACTGATATTTAGCGTCGTGGCATTCTGCTTTTATATCCTCATATCTTGGAAAGCTTATCTGATGAATATCCTGATTGGATTCGTCAGCAGGCATGTCCGATGTCTGCTGCACAAGAAGCTGTCCCCTGCTAAAAAAAAGGACCCTGCTGTCCGGGTCCGGCTGTATGTTTTTGTATGTTATGTCCCACGTATGTGGTGCAATGTCCTGAATCATTGTATGCCTCGATTTTCCTTATTTCGTGCGTATAAACCGTGCCACTACAACCGAAAATTCGCCTCTTTTTTATACGCTAAAAATCCGAGCGCCTCGCTTCGAACCATCACAACAGACGTTACCTCCACAGTTAACTCCCTCCAGGCTGCCTCGCGTCACATGAAAGCTTCTACTTAGTGCTGCTGTGTTCCCACCCTGACACGGTTCATAGATTTCCATTGCGCAAGACCCAGACGTCAACGCCACTTATGGAGGGCAGCTCCACCGCTTAAGCCCTCTACGAAGCATCACCCCAACTATAGCGGATTGTTGGTTCAAGGTACCGCTACCACCCCGGCTGCTCGGAGTCTTAAGTATACGCTATTATGCAGGGTTTTGTCAAGATTTATTGCAACTTCTTGTGGGATGAGTACGGCACGCAAGCCCCGGGTACCGGACGCGCACACATACTCTCCCGCCGTCGCTACGCTACGTGGCTAAGATACTGTACGAAATTATGCTTGAGTTTTTTCTATACTTGACGAAACCGTCGAAACGCGCCGTCCATGGCGCGGTTCTCCTCGCCCCTGCGTCCATGCCGTGGCGTTTCTGTGTCTCATGGGCATAATTTCTACAGTATCTAAACCTCTTCGCTATTCGCGCTTCGGGAGAGTACGTGTGAGTCCGGTACCCGGGGCTTACGTGCCTTACGTTGTGGTTTTAACCACAATTTATTTACTCCCCTTGAAGCTTGCGCTTCTTTCGCAGCTCCTTGAAGAAAGTAGAAAGCATAGTGCTGCATTCGTCGCCGCAGATGCCTATATCTGTCTGCACCTGATGATTGAACTGCTGCATCTGCAGTAGATTGATGATTGAGCCTGCACAGCCTGCTTTCGGATTCATGGCACCTATTACCACCCTGGGAATGCGTGCCTGTACTATTGCTCCGGCACACATCTGACAGGCTCAAGGGTGACATACATGGTGCATTCCTCAAGACGCCAATCTCCGGTCTTTTTGCTGGCTTTACGGATGGCAGAAAGCTCAGCGTGAGCGAGTGGATTTTTGTCGGTATTTCTGCGGTTGTAACCGCGTGCGATGATTTTGTCACCGGCTACAATTACGCAGCCTATCGGCACCTCATCAAGTGCATATGCTTTTTTTGCCTGTTTTATTGCCTGTTTCATATATTTTTCATCTTGTGTCATATTTGTCTGCTCCATGTGTTATAATCTATTTATCATGATACACCAAATGTGAAAGAAGGAAAATATGTTTTTTCAATATGAGACCCCACGCCTGCTTCTTAAGGTATTACGCGCTGATTGTGCCCCGCAGGTTTTGGATTTTTACAATAGGGATAAAGAGCTTTTCGAAATGTATGAAATAGACCGTGTGCCGGACTTTTATACTGTGAAGCACCTGCAGAAGGTGCTCAGATATGAATACAATATGGCTGTCAAATCACAGCTTTTCAGATTTTATGTTTTTCAGAAAGAAAATCCGTGCCGGATTATTGGCACTGTGTGTATACATAATATCGCTCCGGCTTTTTACGGAAGCTGTGAAATTGGCTATAAATTTTCCAGTGAGTTTCACCATATGGGGTATGCCACCGAGGCAGTCGCTTCTGCACCAAGCTTGCCTTTAATGAGCTTCGCATGCACAAGGTGACAGCGGTTGTCCACCCTGGGAATGTGCCTTCGATGAAGCTTCTTAATAGGCTTGGCTTCGTGCAGGAGGGGCTATTGCATGATTATCTTATACTACATGGGAAGTGGTGTAATCACTATATTTACGGGCTTGTTAATAAATGAGCCCATTTATAATTTAACATAACAATTGGCGCAGGAAACAATTCCTGCGCCAATTTATCATACTTTTTAAAAATCTATACTATTTTTTATATTTCTCAAAATTATATTTTTATTCTTCTCATGCAAATATGTAGGATTAAGCTTTCCTTTTTGATATTTCAGGTATGTTCCTGCTGTTTTATCCACAAGCAGCTTTGTAAAAAATCGCTCCCAACTGAAATATTCCTGACTTTCTATATAATTCTCAGGTTTGTCCATAATATCCTTAATCTCTTTGTCTTCAAGCAACTCAGAACTGAGTATAATCCACTCAAATGATTCCGGCAGATATAACTTTATATTGCCTTTTTCCACAGACATTTTATATAATGCATCCATTTCCGGGCCAATTGCTGCACCGTCAGCTATTACACAAATACTCTCTGTTTCAGCTTTTAGTTGTTCTAGCATAGCAAATATTTTTGTTTTTCCACCAGCGCTTTCACACACTATATTTTTTTCTTTCGATATTGCCTTGAAATACTCATATCCAGAATTTGTATCTTCAACAATTATTTTGTCAGGTTTACATGAAAGATCCTGATTTAAAGGATAAATATGATACATCTCCTGATATATTTGTTTTGTGTTCTGATACTTTCCTGAAGAATACAGTCCATATATTTCTTCAACACTATATGGCAGATTGTACAGATTTTCTCTTGTTATTATCACAAAATAATTATCTGACGCCTTTACAAGTTCAGCAAACTCTTGCTGTCTTATAAACTGATTTTCTTCATCAATAAAAATGATATTTCCTGATAAATTTTTGAGCAGCATCTGCCACAGGTTTCCCTCAAGAACTGTGCACGGGGCATCACATTCGATTTCAATTCCGCTTGCATTACCCAGATTTGCAAATTGTCTGATCATATTTATGAGTGTTGTTTTCCCTGTAGCACTGTCCCCTTTTATTATCGTGATATTTCTTTTTATTTCAAATTCATAATGAAGTCTATTGTTTTTCACAACAATTTTATGCTTCCCCTTCATACCTTCTCCTATACATATTTACCTGCAACACTGATGAACTCAGCCATACTGTGAACTATTTCTCCCGTATTCAGTATCTTTGCCTCAAAATCTTTACCAAAATCCATTATATGATGCAGATTAATTGTCAAATTCTTTTTGCCCGCAATTCTCAATATCCACTTTGCGCAGTTATCACCACACGCTGAAGCGTTAAAAATTTTTCCGCTATCATCAAAAGCCATCAGCATAAGGGTTTTCACTCCACCGGACAATTCCTTTGTGGATATCGGTCCCAGTATCGGGCTTTGTACCAGATGTGGTCCAATGACGTCTGATTTATCTATATCTTTTATCATTTTGACAGACAGCTCATCCGTTATCCATTCATCTTCATATGTGTTATCAAAATACACCGGAGGATGGTAAATTGCATTTTCCATATCCCCTAAATATATATTTAACATTGAAATCCTCCATCCCATCTGTTAGGATTCTAAAGTATACGCTATGATACGATTTATTGTCAAGTTTCTAAGCATTTACACCTCTCTCACCACAGCAGTGATCAGTTCTGTAAACTGCTTTGCCACGCGGTCTGCGGTTTCCTGCACTTCCTTGTGGTTGAGCTTTTTGTCGGATAGACCTGCTGCCAGGTTTGTGATACATGATATTCCGCAAACCTCAAGCCCCATATGACGCGCTGCAAGTGCCTCACAGGCTGTGCTCATTCCGACGGCATCTCCTCCGAGGATTTTACACATCCTGACCTCGGCCGGTGTCTCATACTGCGGGCCTGTGAGCTGTACGTAGACTCCTTCTCTCAGCTTTATGCCAAGCTTATCTGCCTTTTCTTTTACGATTTCCCTCATTCTGCGGCTGTATACCTCGCTCATATCCGGAAAACGCTCGCCCAGCTCATCAATATTGGCTCCGATCAGTGGACTTGGTATGGCTGTCGCGATATGGTCCGAAATCAGCATAAAGTCTCCCGGATTAAAATCAGTATTGAGACCACCTGCCGCATTTGTGAGTATCAGCTTTTTTGCGCCCATCATTCCCATTAGGCGTGTCGGCAGCACAACGTCTGTTATAGGATAGCCTCATAATAATGTACTCTGCCCTGCATGATGACAACAGGCACACTATCCACATATCCAAATACAAACCTGCCCTTGTGTCCGGGAACTGTGGATGTTGGAAAGCCCTTGATATCCTTGTAATCTATGGTTGTCTCTATCTTAATCTGCTCTGCATAGTCTCCAAGTCCCGAGCCCAAAACTATGGCTGTCTCCGGTACAAAATCTGTTTTTTCACGCACACTTGCAAGGCATGTGGTAAGTTTTTCATATATACTGTTCATTTTTTTCTCCATATATTTTCTGTTAAAGTTTAAAAATTCCTGAGATATTACCCATTAAAGCTCTTCAAGAATAGAATGTCCGATGGTACCCTCCGGCATTTTTACGCCGAAGTTGTCAGCAATTGTGGCTCCAATCACCGCAAAGGTGGCTTCCTCCTCAATTGCACCGCCGCCCTTCATGCTCTTTGAATACGCGATAAACGGCACATACTCGCGTGTGTGGTCCGTTCCCTTGTAGGTAGGGTCGTTTCCGTGGTCTGCGGTCAGTATGAGCAGATCATCATCCTTAGCTTTTCCATTAAAATGCCCAGATTTTTGTCGAATTTCTCAATTTCCTCTCCGTAGCCTGTCACATTTCTGCGGTGTCCCCACAGTGCATCGAAATCGACCAGATTCACAAAGCACAGCCCTTTAAAATCATTCTCACAAATATCAATTGTCTGCTCCATTCCATGAACCGAGCTCTTTGAGCGGAATGCCTCTGTAATGCCCTCTCCACAGAAAATATCATTGATTTTGCCGACTGAAATGACATCCAGTCCACTGTCCTTTAATGCATTTAATGCAGTAAGACCTGTAGGCTTAAGCGCATAGTCGTGCCTGTTTGAGGTTCGCACGAACTCACCCTTTTTCTTTCCCACATATGGCCTTGCAATGACGCGCCCTACTCTCCACTCGTCCTTGAGTGTTATTTTTCTGGCTATCTCACAGCAGCGGTAGAGATTCTGTAAATCAAAGGTCTCCTCATTACCGCAAATCTGAAGCACCGAATCCGCTGACGTGTATACAATCATCGAACCGTTTTTTATCTCTTCCTCTCCGAGCTCCTCGATTATCTCAGTGCCGCTGGCGCTCTTGTTGCCTATGACCTTTTTTCCGCACTGCTTCTCAAGCTCAGCTATGAGCTCCGGTGGAAATCCGTGCTCTGTGAAGGTCTTAAACGGCTTTTCGGTTTTTATGCCCATCATCTCCCAGTGGCCTGTCATCGTGTCCTTGCCGTTGCTCGCCTCTGCCAGCCGCGTAAATCTGCCGATTGGCTCAGTCGCCGGCTGCATCTGACCGCCACAGTGCAGATTGAGCATTCCAAGCCTTGTAAGATTTGGGATGTCGAGAGTCTGCATCCTCTCAAGTATATGTCCAAAGGTGTCCACATCTGTGTCTCCAAACCTTTCCGAGTCCGGCATTGCGCCGATTCCCAGAGAATCCAGGACTATCACAAAAATTCTGTTATATTTCTTCATGGTGTCATACCTCCATTTTCCGGTCCGTAATTTGCACAGCGGGGAGCTGTTAAATCTCCATAAGCCTCACGGCACTATACCAGCTGCCTATAAATCCGCTCCTTCACGGCATCATCTGCAAATGCCACATCCAGTGCATTTTTCATCATAAGCGGCAGCTCCTCATCGCGTATGCCATAGGTTTTTTCTATGAACTCAAGCTCTTTAGATAAAGTTGTGTTGCTTACGGTGCGGTTGTCTGTGTTTATTGTGACCTTTAATCCGGCGTCCAAAAACTCCCTGATGGGATATTCGTCTGCTGAAGCCACCGCCTTTGTCTGCAGGTTGCTTATCGGACAAAGCTCGATGCCTATGCCCTTTGCCGAAAGCTGCCTTTCAAGTTCTCCGTGGCCTCTCATTGCTATTCCATGGCCTATCCTGGCCGCGCCGGCCTCCACTGCATCTATGATATTCTGTGCATTTCCACACTCTCCCGCATGGATTGTAAAAGGCAGCCCGAGCTGCTTTGCATATTTGAAAAGCTCCATGAAGCCGGACATAGGGTAAGGCACCTCAGCACCTGCAAGGTCTGCCGCGCACACACCCGCGCCTAAAAATTCCCTTGCGGTGTGCAGCATGCGTCTGTTTTGTTCCTCGCTATGATGCCTCATGGCGCACACAATAAGCCATATTCTATACCAAAATCCTTTTTTCCTCTCTCAAGACCCTTAATTGCAGCCTCTATCACGCGCTCGCAGCTCATGCTCTCATTCTCTGAAAGCAGCGGTGCAAAACGGATTTCCGCGTATACGACGTTTTCCCTGTGCATGCCCTTAAGCACATCATAGGCGGCTCCTTCAAGCCCCTTTTCATCCTGGATGCACTGCCCCGGCAAGTCAAATTTCTCCAGATACTGTGCCAGACTTGTGCAGTCATCCGACACGCTAAGCTCTGCCTCCTGCACCGTCCTGCCAAGCCTTTTCTCGACAAATTCACGGCTTAATGAGCCATCCAGATGGCAGTGAAGCTCAATTTTCGGCAGCTTTATTATATTGTCTCTTATATTCTCTTCTCTCTCCATATTTCCCCCATTTCCGGTTTTCCACTTCCTGTTGAGGTGGCTAATGTTCACACGACTATATAATCAACAACTATTACAGCCCATTATGCAGCCCATTAAAGGTACAGCTACAGTTCGCTCTACTCAAGGTTCGCAGGTCCGAACCCTGCGGGAGCATATCCTCCAGTGTGTAAATCCTATAGTTTTCCCTGTCAATCGCCAGTATTATTTTAAAGGTCTTCTGATTGCAAAACTCCATCATAACCTGGCGGCATACTCCGCATGGTGCTGTATAACCTGTCGCTTTTTGGTTCTTTCCGCCCACGATACAGATTGCCTCAAAATCCCGCACACCTTCACTAACCGCCTTGAAAAATGCTGTCCTTTCCGCACAGTTTGTTGGTGTGTAGGCTGCATTTTCTATATTGCAACCGGTGTAGACTGCCTGATTTTTTGCTAAAAGAGCCGCACCTACATTGAAGCCTGAGTACGGCGCATATGAAAAGTCAAGCTGTGCAAGGGCTGTATCAATCAGTTTTTCAATTGTTTTTTTATCCATATATAATTCCCCGGTTATTTATTGTATACGAAAATTCAGTCCATAGCCTTAATGAGCTTCACCACACGGCTTGTCCCAAGCCTGTCAGCGCCAAGCTCGAGAAATCTTTCTGCATCATCTAATGAAGAAATTCCTCCGGCAGCCTTCATCTTCACACCCTCTCCGATATGCTCTGAAAACAGCTTTATATCGTCAAAGGTCGCACCTGCCGTGCCAAAGCCTGTAGATGTCTTGATGTAATCAGCCCTGCGCTCGTCACGATATCGCACATCCTGATTTTCTCATCATCTGTGAGAAAGCAGGTCTCGATGATGACTTTAAGCACCTTATCCTTGCATATGGACTTGAGCTTCTTTATTTCATCCTCTATCAGCTCATACCTTTTATCCTTGAGCCAGCCGATATTGATGACCATATCTATCTCCTTCGCTCCGTTTGCAAGGGCATCCTCTGTCTCAAAGGCCTTCACCGCAGTGGTCGAATATCCGTTAGGGAAGCCTATCACTGTACAGACCTTTACCCTTTCACCCAGATACTTTGACGCCTGCTTTACATAGCTTGGCGGTATGCAGACCGATGCTGTGTGATATTTTACCGCATCATCGCATATCTGCCTGATTTCGTCCCATGTAGCCTGTGGGGATAAAAGTGTATGGTCAACGTGTTTTAAAATTTCATTTATATCCAATGTCTGTTCTCCGTTTCTGTGTTTTATGTCTGACTTATTCTCCGGCGCAATCCTCACGAATGAGGTTTCGCACTGCCGAAACCGCCACTTGAACCGCCATGTCCGTATCGCGTACCACAGGATTCTCAAGCCCGAGCTTTTCCCTCTCCTGATTTGCGACCACAAGGAAGCATGAGCCTGCCCTGACTCCAAGCTTTGCCGCAACGACAAAAAGCGCGGCTGACTCCATCTCTGACGCAAGACAGCCAAGCATCTCCATGCATTCCATTTATTGATAAGCTCGTAGCCTGCCGGCATTTTTTCAGGCTCGTGCTGTCCGTAAAATGCATCCTTGCACTGCACCACGCCTGTATGATGCGTATAGTTTTTCTGCTTTGCTGCCGCAACAAGCGCGTTTGTGACATCTAAATCTGCCACAGCCGGAAACTCTATCGGCGCATACTCCTTTGATGTGCCCTCCATGCGGATGGCGCCTGTCGCAATCACGATGTCACCGCTTTTCACATCTGTCTGCATGCCTCCGCAGGTTCCGATCCTCACGAAGGTATCTGCACCGCATCTGTACAGCTCCTCCATCGCTATAGATGCGGATGGTCCGCCAATGCCTGTCGATGTCACACTGACCTTCACTCCATCCAATGTGCCGGTGTATGTGATAAACTCCCTGTTGTCAGCTATCAAGACCGGATTGTCAAGGTACTGAGCTATTTTAACACATCTCTTCGGGTCTCCCGGCATGATAACATACCTGCCGACCTCTCCCTTTGCGACCTGGATATGATACTGTCTGTCAGGATCCTTTGAATAATTTTTCATGTAATGCCACCTCCCACAGTTTTCTTTTGTTAGCTTTAATTATACACAATTTCTGTGGTTTTGTGCAGAGGAAAGGACATTTTCTTATAATCTATAAAAACTATAGCTGGCAGAACCAGTATCCGAACACTCCGCTATCGACATCCGCTGCATTTGCCGGGGCGGCCGGCTCAAATTCCGTGAAGCCGAATATCCCTGCCAGCATGCGCTCCTGCGGCTCGCTCACGCCAGGCACTCCGAGATATTGCCTGCCATCTGTATCCGTTTTGATGACGAGATGCTTATAGTTTGCGTAACCGTGTGTAAGAAAGCTGTTGTTGACTATGTACCAGTTTTTGGCCGGAAGCGTGCGAAGCTCTGATATGTCTATGCGCCGGATTTTGTCCTGACTGTCATCAACATTTTGACTATGAACCTCTTTCTGACAGCCCGGTTCAGGCTTAGGAGTCGATACAGGTTTTTTCTTATTTGATAAATCTGCTTGTACCTTGATTGGTTTTCCTATAACTGCTTCCGTGTTATCCGTCCAGCAGCTTGCCAGAAATTTTTCATCTGCATTTTCCAGCTCTATCCTTACACCGAGCACCTGCAAAAATGTCTTTCCACTGTCCTTTACGTTTTCGGTATCTACATTATATATCTCTCGCGCTTCACCGTTTTTTACCGTAAGCTCTCCTGCCTCTATGGATTCTTCCGCTTCATATACCAGATACACTCTTCCTTTTCCGGAGTATTTTCCGAGATTTTTTATCTGCACGAGAAATGCACTTTTTTCTCCATTTATTTCTACTTTTATAAAGCCTGCATTATTTCCTTTTATTCTGCCATCATATAAATACAGGTATGTAACGAATCTCTTCATGCTTATTTACCCGCCTGCGCGTTTTGTACTATTCTATGAGTGGAGCAGTGATATTATGTGTATTATTAATTTATACTTGATTTATAGCTATTCGAGCCATCTTGTGAAAATAAAATAGGAATTATTCTTATTTTCCTCTTGACAATTATAGTACTATCATGTATATTGATATCAGTAACAATTCCTGATTTCATTAAAAAGGAGATTCATATGATTAAGTATAGTCGTCAAAGAGAGTCGATAGTCAACTTTCTGGCGAGCCGGACCGATCATCCGACTGCTGAAACTATCTATCAGAATATCAAAAAAGAATTTCCAAACATCAGTCTTGGAACTGTTTACAGAAACCTTTCCTTGCTTGAGGAAATAGGTGAAATCATCAAGATTTCGACCGGAGTCGGTCCTGACCATTACGATTACAACACAGCGCCTCATTATCACTTTATATGCAGAGGCTGCGGACGCGTGATGGATATCGATTTGGACTTCGCCGATGAGCTGATGACACAGGTGCAGGAATCCACTGATTTAGCCATTGAGAGCTGCTCAGTTTCGTTTACGGGACTTTGTCCGGATTGCAAGAATGAGCTTTCCTAGAGCCTGACAATTTTTACAACAATTAAACATTTATTTACTATCTTTAAAAGGAGGAACATTATTATGGCAAAATGGGTTTGTACAGTTTGTGGATACGTTTATGAGGGAGAGAATCCACCGGCAGAGTGTCCGGTATGCCACGTTGGCGCAGATAAATTCAAGAAGGTTGAGGGAGATTTAACACTTGCTGCAGAGCATGAGTTTGGAGTATACGCTTCAACTGTTAAGAACAATCCTGAAATCTCTGATGAAGATAAGAAATACATCTTCGAGCAGTTAAAGGCTAACTTCGAGGGCGAGTGCTCTGAGGTAGGTATGTATCTTTGCATGGCTCGTGTAGCTCATCGTGAGGGATATCCTGAGATTGGTCTCTACTGGGAGAAGGCAGCTTACGAAGAGGCTGAGCATGCAGCTAAGTTTGCAGAGATGCTCGGTGAGGACCTTGAGCCTAACATGAAGGCTACTACAAAGGACAACCTCGCTTGGAGAGTTGACTGTGAGTTCGGTGCTACAGCAGGAAAGACTGACCTTGCTAAATGTGCTAAGAAGAACAACCTTGATGCAATCCATGATACAGTTCATGAGATGGCTAGAGACGAGGCTAGACACGGAAGAGCCTTAAGGGACTTCTTGACAGATATTTCGGCTAATTGCAAAATAGATAAATATCATTTGAAAATGCAACGCAAAAACCAGTTCGTAAAAATGTCATTTTACGAACTGGTTTTATTTTGGTCATGTTCTGCAAACTTGAAGTTATCAGTCTGTTTCATCTTTTTTATAACTTTTATTGGATCTCCCAGCCGTGATAGTGGGTGCCATCGTAGCTGAAAGTAAATCTGTAATTTGTCAAATGTATATCCTTCAAAAACGCTTTGGAATCTCAATTCACAGCAGCAATGTTGAATCAGTCCTGCTCCTATTCCATGGGTGACTGCATTTCCCACTTCCTCAAGCACGGTAAGTTTTGGTGGCTCATTCAGTTCCCTGTAGTGCTGCCTTTTTGCTCTTTTTGCTCTTTTTGCCTCTTTTCTTCTCTTCTTTTCTCTTTGTCCTGCTCAGCTTTCTGCTGAGTGCTCATATCTGATTCCGAGT
>ENA-OQAZ01001049-OQAZ01001049.1-human-gut-metagenome-genome-assembly--contig:-NODE-1049-length-14171-cov-1.757405_pt1 | contig 14171 bp, 19 predicted proteins | sample MGYA00242737_ERZ504531 | MGnify/ENA primary metagenome ERZ504531 (study PRJEB26092, sample SAMD00036244) | human gut metagenome | host: Homo sapiens | study: EMG produced TPA metagenomics assembly of...
CCAGCAAATGGCGTGTCACGCAGACATCCAAGCAACGCACAAGAACCGTCGCCATGGTCTGGCCGTTCGCCATTGCCGTAGCGCTGCTGCTGACGTTCGAGGCCGGGGCATGGATCACGCAATCAAGGAGCTGCTGTGAGCACAACCGTTACAGCGCGTGCATCGCTGCCCGTTCGCATCGCCATCGCCGTCATCGCAGCCATATCGGTTATTGTGGGCGTGCTTGGCATAGTGAATCTCGCATCCGTCAGCAACTACAACCAGGCCACGGACAGTCTGAATGCGAATATCAAAGCCAGCCAACAGCAAGACGCCGATTTCGACAAATTGCAGACCCAACAGCAGCAGACCGACGCGCAATTCCGTGAAGCTGGCGCGGCCGGCATGTTGCTGCTGCCAAACGTACGCACATCCATCGAGCATAATGCCGAAGTTTCGGCAAAACTGACCGAATCCATACGCAAGAAAATCGGAGAGATGCAGCATGCCGACGGCACCGAGGCCGACACAGCCATCGAAGGTGGGCAATCCGTCACCGATGGAGGCCAAGGCAACGGAGGAACCTTGACTGACGAGCAGCGTCAGAAGGTGGAGGAGCTTCTGGCCCAGAACGCACAGTCCGCCCAGTCCGATTCCGATGATTCCGGTTCGGCGGCCAAGCAGGATTCCAACCAAACGTCTTCGCCCGCAAAACCTGGTAAGGGGGCTTATTTCAGGAAGTTATCCACAGGCATGTCGGCGTGTTTTTGTTGATTTTTCAACGATGACACGCCGACATCGTGCTTTTCGCCCGTCCTCCGACCACAAGCCTTGTTCGCCGGCTTGGGCAACCGCCCGATGTGCTCCAATATAGCTATGAACGCATCAATCACCTATCCGTTTATTCCCGGACTGGGGTTCAACCTCATCAACACCTTGGCCTCAACGCCAGGCATGCCATGCCATTGCCGTGCTGGCGTGCGAACCACCCAACTGCTCGTCAATGCCAAGCTCACATCCATATCGAAACATCTTGACGATCTTGACGCCACGCTCGCATCCAGTTCATTGCCCGATTGGACAGGAACCGCCGCCGAATCATACCGCGCGCGGCTTGATGAGTTACGCAAGCAATCCCTGACGCTACGGGATTCGATCAACGCCACCTTGCGTCTCCTATGGGCAGTAGGTGCGGCATGAGCTGGGAAGTGACCGCCAAAGTCAGCGGCGGATGCAAATACTCCACGGAGGAAACCGAGGCATATATGCGCGCGGCAAAAGCCCTCAGCCATCAAGCCGACGCTCTGAACCGCGCCCATGATTCAGTCCCGGGCATTGAGCCTTCAGCTTTCCTCCTACCCCTATGCGTCGTCGGCCATCGCCTCGCTGTCCGGATCAAGCCCCTATTGCAATGCCACGGATCACATCGAACTGCCATACGACCAGCTCGTCGAACAATGTGACGCCCATGCAAGCGCGCTGGGAGCCATGGCGGCAAGATTGTCTGAGCTATCGGCGCTGATCATTCGCGCGCAATCGTTATATTCCCAGGTCGACGACGCTGGCAGAAGAACACTGAACGAACTGCTGCAAGTGGCGATCACATCGTTCCCGAAGGATCGATACTCGCCGGCGCAGCCATGTCCGCCTTGGGATATGTGATGGGATCCACCAATGAGGGCAAATCCAATCCCATATATCTGCTGGACTCGTTGGATTGGGCGCAAGAAGGCATCATGAGCGCGGCCGGCGCCGCGGTCAGCGGATACGGCAAGGCCAAAGGCCTGCTGCGTACCGATGAGGTCAACCATGCAGCCGGCACCATCTCCAAGGCATCGTCGCGCGGTTACAACCTGATCCAGGGCAACAATCTCACCGTCACCCAAGTCCATCCGAAAACCGAAGTGGTGCGTGAATCGCATAATGTCGGAGAGGCCATGGAGGATCTTCGACGTCTTGCCGAGGAACGTCTCGGCAAGACCGATCTCGACAGCGGACTTGACTACGGCACCATCGCCATCTCCAAATACCGTAAATCCGACGGAACCAACTCATGGCTCGTCACCATTCCAGGCACAGACGGCAAGCACGATTCTCCATTTGGGTGGCCGCAAAACGTCGAACTCATGAGTTCGGACAGCAAGCAACGCATGGAAGCGGACAGTGCGCGAATGGTGCAGGAAGCCATGAAACAGGCCGGCATCAAATCCAATGAGCCCGTCGCATTGATCGGACATTCGCAAGGTGGCATCGTTGCCGCCACCATCGCCTCGGACCTGAAAGACGATTATGACATCGAACATGTGGTTACCGCCGGGTCGCCCGTCGCCAATCATCCGATTCCGGAAAAACATGGGTGACCAGCGTGGAAATGGACGACGAGCTCGTGGCGGCCCTCGATGCGCCGCCAACCCCAGTTCCGACCATTGGCTGACCGTACGCGGCACCGCAAGCAAATCCAGCAGCAACCAGGAATCAACGTTCGCAGGCACTCCCGTCACAGACGCTCCAGACAACAAGGAAATCACGCATTGGCTCAAATATCACCAAGCCGCATACCAGAACGCAACGGACATGGGATCCACCGCAGTGAACACCCACGAACGGCATTTCGATGAGATCATCGACGGCGATCTGCAGGAAGTCATGTATTTCGAAGGGCGCATGAGCAAATGAGAAAACACTGCAGCCACGGCGCGACAAGAACGGTATCACGGCATACATCATGAAAGCCATCCACCGAGCGGACAGATACGCAACTTTCGTTTACGGCTGAACGTATGCTGTAGTCTATGAAGCTTACTGATATCTCCCCTGCAATCGCATTGACCCCTCTTGACGGCCGCTACCATCAGCAGACCGCTCCGCTGTCGATATTTGAGCAACCTGCGTTGAACCGCGAGCGCATGCGCGTCGAAGTCGAATGGATGATTCTGCTGGCCAACGGTTTCGAGGGCAACGGCAACCAGACCATCGTTCCCGGCGTCAAGCCGCTCACCGATGAGGAACAGGCGTTCCTGCGCGCCATTCCTGAGGAGTTCGGCGCCGAGGGTATCGCGCAACACGCCGCCCATGAGGCAAAGACCCATCATGATGTGAAGGCCGTGGAATACTACATCGACGACCAGCTCGACAAGGCGCCGACGTGCTTGGCCACGACACCCAGCTGACCGGCTGAAGACTTTGGTACATTTCGCATGCACGTCCGAAGACATCAACAACCTGTCCATCGCCCGCTGCGTGAAAAACGGCATCGAGAATGTGTGGCTGCCGGGCGCTCAGGCCATCGTCGACCATTTGGCTCAGAAGGCTGAGGAATACCGTGACAAGGCCATGCTGTCGTTAACGCACGGCCAGCCTGCTACACCGACCACGCTTGGCAAGGAACTCGCAGTGTACGTGTACCGTCTGAACCGCCAGCTGAACAAGGTCAGGCTCAGGAATATCTCGGCAAGATCAATGGCGCTACCGGCACGTTCGGCGCGCATTTGGCCGCATGCCGGATGTCGATTGGGTGGCCGTCTCCCGCGAATTCGTCACCAACCGCATGGGTCTGACGTGGAATCCGCTCACCACTCAGATCGAATCGCATGATTGGCAGGCCGAACTGTATGGCACCATCAGCCACACCAACCGCATTCTGCACAACCTGTGCGTGGATGTGTGGATGTACATCTCCCGTGGCGTGTTCGTCCAGGTTCCAGTCAAGGGTGCTACCCGGATCCTCCACCATGCCGCACAAGGTCAATCCGATTCGTTTCGAAAACGCGGAAGCCAATCTGGAGATCTCCTGTTCGCTGCTCGACACGCTGTCCGCAACGCTGGTCGAATCCCGTTGGCAGCGCGATCTGACCGATTCCACCACGCAACGCAACATCGGCTCCGCGTTGGGCTACTCCGTGCTCGCGCTCAACAATCTGATGGGCGGTCTGAACTCCATCCATCCGAACGACATCGCCATCGAAGCCGAGCTGGACTCCAACTGGGAGGTGCTTGGCGAGCCGATCCAGACCGCCATGCGCGCCTGCGAACTTGCCGGCCTGCCGGGCATGGACAAGCCGTACGAGAAGGTCAAGGAGCTTATGCGCGGCCATGAGATCTCCAAGGAAGCCGTCGAGCAGTTCATCGATCAGCAGGCGTTCGATGACGCTACCACGGCTCGTCTGAAGGCGCTGACTCCGGCAACATATACCGGCGTCGCCAGCAAACTGGTAGATTTCGACCGCTGAACCGAAGCTGTCAAATAAGTACCAAAACCATACGCCCTGAGGGTGGCCGCGTATTTCGTAGCCACCTCAGCGTATTATCGAATGCAGTGGGGCGATATGACCCACCTGAAGCCAATCTCACGTATGGAGCAAGTCAACAGTGTCTCACTCCCCTGCAGTCAATAAGCCGCCCCGCATATCGACGATGTGCCGCCGAAGCGCAGTCGTGATTTCGCCGATCTGACGCACGCATTCTTCGCCTTGGTGCTCGGCATAGGCGTGATTCTGTTCTCCGTGTACTTGCATGGCACCGCGTCCGGCGTGGAATCCGACGTTCATTCCGCCGGCCGCGTGGTCAGCTGGCTGATGGATGTTCCCTCGGCATTATTGCAGCAGCTTGCCATCGTATGCATCACCGTCAGCGTGCTCATCCAGCTGCTTACTTCCAAAGAGTGGCTGCAAAGCGTGATTTCCGTGGTTTCCCTCATATTCGGATTCTTTGCGGTGTGGGGCATATCCGCGCTGATCAGCAACTCCGGCAATACCATGCTGATCATTCCACTGCAATCCAACAGCACATCCGTAGGCACTGGACTGCTCCCCGATTTTTATGCCGCCATGGCATCGTTCCTCACCGTCTCCGGCCCTCGGCGTATCCGCTCATGCACCAAATGGGGCTGGAACGTGCTGATGCAGTGGCAGTGCTGATGGTCGTGCTTTCATGGAATTCACTGGCTGGCGTCATCGCATCCTACGCCATAGGCCGTGTTATCGGCATGCTGATCCGTTTCGCCATAGGCACGCAGAACAATGGCGCGTGGGGATCACAAATCGCGCAATCATTGCGTTCCATCGGTATTGACACATCATTGCTCACCCGCCGAGTCGCCCCCTACGTCGATTCGGGAGTATTGAAGCCACGCTGGATGACGATCTGGCCGAAAATTCCCGTATTTACGATGTTGTCGACTATGACGCAAGCAATACACCGTTTCCGTACTCGACAATCAAGTGCATGCGGCCGGATATCTCAACCAAGTATGGCAGTGGCTTCGCCTGACCGGTGTTCCATGCGTCGCGACCGTTCCTCGGTTGACGCCATGCACCATCATTACGCCATGATTCTCGGCCTGTCCAATGCCGGTTTGGAAACTCCGCGCGTGTATGGTGTGGCCGATTATGGAGAATCCTCCATTCTGGTGTTCCACCGCAACCGCATGCCATTGGAATGCAACCAAAACACCATGTCCGACCATGATATGGAAGCGTTCATGGAATATCTCACCACAGCACACCATCATGGCTTCACCCATCGTCGCATCACTCCGGAAACCCTGTCCCGCATGGAAAACGGGCATCCGGTAATCGCAGGTTGGCATAATGGCGATTATGGCAGTTCCGCTCCGAACTTCGCACTCGACAAAGTACAGTTGCTGGTTCTTCTTGCCACACTCAATGGCAATGATCGTGCGATCGCCTGCGCTCGCAGGACATGGGGAGACGAGCAGCTGATCGATTTGGCACCCTTCATACAGAAGGCTGCCATTCCCGCTTCCACGCGCGCATTGCCTGGCTGGGACAAGCATGTGCTTACCGATTTACGTACGCGTATTTCGGCGCTCGCTCCGCAGGATGTCGCGGATTCCATGGAAAAAGTCACGCTTTCCCGGTTCAGTCTTCGCTCGTTCATTGCGATTGCGCTGCTGGTGGTCGCCGTATATGTGGTGTTCACTCAGATTCAGCCGGCCGAAATGATCAAGGCCGTCAGAGACGCCAATCTCGCCATGGCGTTGGTTTGCGTCGCGCTTGGCTTTGTGGCGTGGCTTGGTTCCGCTATCACCTTGGGTGTGTTCATGGATTCCGATAAACGCAACACGATCGGCTTGTATTGCTCTCAGATGCGTCCGGTTTCACTGCGGTGTCCATGCCGGCCGCGTCGGTCCAGCATTCGTCAACCTGCAGTTCCTTCGTAAAAGCGGCTATCGCAGTACGGCTGCGACCGCGGTTATGAGCGCGGTCTGGGCCGTACAGGGAGGCACTACCATCGTGTTGTTGCTGACGATTGGCCTATTCACCGGCCGCAACACATTGTCCGGCATGATTCCGACCAATACGCTGATCATGGTGATCGCCATCGTCGCGTTGGTTGTGTCAGCCGCCATGGCGATTCCTCCAGTGCGTCATTTAGTGACCGAGAAATACCTTCCAGTGGTCAAAGCATACGCGCGCAACCTGGTCAATGTGCTTGCACGGCCAAAGGAACTGACCCTTGGCATTGCCGGCGCACTGGTGCTTAACCTTGCGACCGGACTGGGATTCTGGGCAGCATTGATGGCGTTTGGATACCACACGAATCCTGCGGAAACCACCTTCATTTTCCTGCTTGCCAACACTTTGGGCTCCGCGGTTCCCACTCCTGGCGGTCTGGGTGCCGTGGAGGCCGTGCTGTCGGTGGCGTTCACTGCCGTGGGCATCCCCTCCTCCATCGCGGTTTCCGCTACTCTTGTCTACCGAATCGCCTTCTACTGGTTGCGTATTCCGGTCGGTGCGTTGGCCATGAAATGGCTTGACATGCATAATTTGATCTGACAAACACCCCCGTACACTTTGTTTTCCCCCTGATTTTCAAAAAAGCGACCAAAACCCTTGTAAAATGCCATTTTCCTCATAAGAGTGCGCTAATATCATAGAGAACGTGGATGTTCGTAATCAGAATGTCCCCTGACCCAAGAAGGATGCTTTATGGCATACAACAAGTCTGATCTCGTCTCGAAGATCGCTCAGAAGTCCAACCTGACCAAGGCACAGGCTGAGGCAGCTGTGAACGCTTTCCAGGACGTGTTCGTCGAGGCGATGCAGTCCGGCGAAGGCCTGAAGCTGACCGGCCTGTTCTCCGCTGAGCGCGTCAAGCGCGCCGCCCGCACCGGACGCAACCCGCGCACCGGCGAGACCATTGAGATTCCGGCAACCTACGGCGTTCGCATCTCCGCCGGCTCCCTGCTGAAGAAGGCTGTCACCAAGTAAGTCATGTACTGATATGTTGCTTACACGACGAAAGCCCCGACCATGACGGTCGGGGCTTTCGTCGTTCATGACACTTGTACAAGCGTCATTCTGCGCTACACTATGCATATATATTAGACATCGTGTCCATATAGATGGAGAGAGACATGACCGATCAACGCAAGGAAGTCATCAATCAACTGCATGAATTGAACATTCTGCTGCTGCATACCAAGCTGAAGGCCACACGCACACAGACCGCGCTACGAGCCGCCACACGGGTATGCAACGTCGAAGCGGCACGTCGTGGCGTGCCACCGCTGCAACAGCTTCCCAAAAGCCATGACACGGCAACGCACATGCTTGACTGCCTCAGCACCGAGGATCTTTCCACCCTCAGCGAACTTCTGCAGCGTATCATCGACAACACCGACACCAGGATTCTCGATGAAGAGGTTGCCGAGCGGCGCAAAGCCATCCATGAATTCCTTATGCTGAATCACACAGATACGGAGGTGCAGGAATGAGCGACGAGCAGGAGACCATTCCCGAAGCAAATGCCCCCAAACCAATCCGCATCGACAAACGATCCCTGTTCACTCCCAGTGAAGCCGTGGCCGTGGAACAGCATTCCACAACACCACATGTGTCACGAACCCGTTATGGAACCGCACGCATCGAAGGTCGCCTCTCCTCCCCCAATGCGAGAGTACCCGCAGTCATATCGCAACATTGCGGCGGCATCACAGTCAAAGGCCATACGCTCAAATCGTTCGCCTATACCACCGACGCTGCGATCATCCGTAATACCAATGCCAACGCCATTCTCGCCGTCTACCCGTTCACTGGAGAACCGGTGATCACACAGGCGTTGCTCACTGTGGCACAAATGCCACTTTTCGTAGGCGTCGGAGGAGGCACCACCACCGGTCCGCGTGTGACCGAGCTGGCCATGGTGGCTGAAATGCAAGGTGCGGCAGGCGTCGTCATCAACGCGCCGGCACCAGCGGAAACCATCGAAACCACCATGTCCATGGTCGACATTCCCGTTATCGCAACAGTCACGGAAGACGACGAAATCACCGAATGCAAGATTCTCGCCGGTGCGGCCATCATCAACGTCGCAGCCGGAGCACGCACCGCGCAAGTCGTGGCAAACATACGTGCGCATCATCCGGAAATACCGATCCTGGCATCGGGAGGCGGATCCGAAGATCGCATCCTCGCCACCATCGAAGCGGGCGCGGATGCCATCACATGGACGCCGCCAAGCGCGCAACAGCTGCAATCGCAGATGATGGCGAAATATCGCGGCGAAGCCTGATTCAAGCCAATCAAAAACGAAAGCGACCGCAGCGCAATCGCAAAACAATTCAGGAGAACATACCGATATGGGAGTGGGGTGTGACCGAAGCTTGTCGGCCACACCCCACTCCCATCGACGTTTCCCATTGCCACCATCGCTTACTCTAAAGCGCCAATCATGGCTTGGAAATCCTCATTCTCCCTGCATTGGAACGGATCCAGCAGCACCATATCCATCTTCCGCGGCGCATGCAACGATAGTCTGGTCCAATCGCAGGAATACTGCGCGCCATGCGATTTGGCCGCACTGACGAATCTGCCGCGCAATGCGGCACGAGTATCCGGCCGGCGGCATGGTACGCGCCTTTTGCGCCTCACGACCGTCAATCAGCGAACGCAAGGCACCACGGCGAAGCAACGACGCATACAACGCGCCATTGGCCACGTCATGATAGTCCAGATCCAACTGTTCCAGCTTGCTCAGCGGAAGATCCGCACTGGAACGGGCACGTAACGCTTCAAACAGGCGGTACTTGCACACCCAGTCCACTCTGTCTCCCAAAGCATTTGCATTGCCGGAACGGAACGCTTCCAACGTATTGCGCCACTGGCGAAGCACATCGTGCACATCGGTGCGAGGCAACGACGAAGCCACTTCCGGATGCTCATCCACGAACTGTTCCACAGCCTGTAGATAACGTTCCTGCATGGCTACGGCACCACCCTGCAACGTCGATCCATCGGCCATGGCAAACGAAGCATTCACGCCGCTCATATCGCGACTGACCGCACGGTTTGCGGCACCGGCGTCCGCGAACGCGAACCGCGAGAATCCCACTCACGTCCTTCACGCCCAGCCTGTTCGATAACGCACAGCACCAGATGCGTGGTGGCCAGCTTCATCATCGTGGCCCATTGAGAACGGTTTGAATCGCCGATGATCACATGCAGCCTTCGGAAGCGTCGGGATCGGCATGCGGCTCATCCCTCGTGTTGACCATTGGACGCGATCTTGTGGTCGCCGATGAAACAGCCTCATCCAGAAAATCGGCACGCTGCGTGATCTGGAAACCTGATTCCGTCACCCTGCCTGCGCCAGTGAACAGCTGCCTGGTAATCAGGAACGGCAGCAATTCGTGTTCGATGACGTCCAACGGCACAAAACGACGTACCAGATAGTTTTCATGGCAGCCGAAGGAATGCCCTGCGGAATCCACATTGTTTTTGAACACATGCACTGTGGCACGTGGCCCATGCGTGGCTCGAAGCCTTTGCTGGGCGTCCAACGCAAGATCGCGCATCACCAGTTCGCCGGCCGCATCCACGGCAAGGGCGTCCATGGGATCGCAGGCCTCGGACGTGGCATATTCAGGATGCGATCCGACATCAAGATACAGTCGCGACCCGTTTTCAATATACGTATTGGTCGATCGCGCGGAGGCAACGATCGGCTGGAACATCATCATTGCCGTCTGGCTGGCGTCGCATGGCACATCCGCACCGGTCACACTGACGCCGTATTCCGTTTCAATGCCGAAAATACGAGCGAAAGAATGAACCTCACGCAACGTTCCCGCATCAAGCGGTGACGAGGAATGATTGCCGCTGTCTCGCAGCTGCGGCATCACTCGCCGCCTTTTTGCACGAAACTACCGACATATTCCTCAGCATTGGACTCGAGCACCGATTCGATATCGTCAAGCACGGCATCCAACGCATCAGCGGTTCCGTCGACTTGTACGCCGGCGGATTCGACAATGTCACCCACCTCTTGGCCTGCGGATGCGGATTGAGCCTGTTCAAATTCCTGAGGCATGACATTCCTCCCTGTAACTTCCGGTTGCAAACCTGCAAAAAAACGCTGCGCCACACCTTATATCAGGTGTGGCGCAGCATGCAACACTATGCCAAATACTGGCTCAGATCATTGGTGATCAGACCATTGGTGGCCATCACATCGTTCTCCTGGCGCCAGTGAACGCTTTCGCCGTTCCACTGGGTCAGATGGCCTTGCGCCTCCCAAATCACCACAGCACCAGCAGACACGGCAGGTACGTCCCACTCATGCAAGTGCGGTTCAAATACGCATCGTACGTACCGTCGGCCACCTTGCACAAATCAAGGGACGCCGGGCCGACACGTTTAATATCGGCAGGACGTCCGGCAATCTTCGCCACCACATCGAGCGCACGCTGCGATTCGGACGATACCGGAGACATGCCGAAACTCACCACCGAACCATCGAGGGACGACGTGGTGGAAGGAATGATTTTCTCGCGTTTGTCTCCCAACGGAGTCTTGCGAATACGAATCGCGCCGGATCCACGCACCGCAAGATACGTCAATCCCAGCGCCGGAGCGTGCACAATCGAAAGGATCGGCTGTGCGGAGCACTGGTCGTTGAATTCGAACAATGTCACGGTGATGGCCCATTCCGGCATGCTTCGCGCGAAATTGATCACGCCGTCGATGCCACCCACACACCAGTATCGCTGGCCGGATAGCACTGTTCAGGGCGAAGCTGCCAGAAGCCGTCGAACACGTTGACATAGGTCAGGCGGTTGCTGATGAACTGCTGCAGGCGCTTGTCGGTGTCTGAAGTGAAGTGGAAGCAGTCTTCGGACACTTCCAGTTTTCTCATGTCGTGCGGATTCATCTGGTCGTTCAACGCATGCTTGCCTGCGTCCTGCAGGATGCGTGCGACTTCGAGGGCGATTTGCCTCAGTTCCATAGATATGCCTTTTCGTTTCCTCTGTACAGTCCCGGCACGTCCTCTCCTCAAAATACCGGGATGATGTTACCTGTTGTCAATGGTCGTTCTTCGCGACCAATTGATGGCAATGTTACCCGCACAGATTGCATTTCACCGTAACATTTCCAAAATCGACGCCGCATCTTGGACACGCTCACAATAGCGGGAACATTGAGATTTGCTATATTTCAGAGGGTCTGACATATCCAATGAGACCATCGGATTCTCCACGGTATTATCACCAATCGTTCGATGGCGCACCGTAAGATGCGACCACGATGCGGCCACAACCTGTTCTGGAAAACGACGAATCATTTCGGCACGCAACCAAGCACGGGTATCGGAAGGCGCTTCCACCGAAGCCTGCACCAACTGCCCGTCCGTAAACAGCCGCTCCGTTTGGGCACGCAACCGATCGAAAATCGAGTCAGCGGGATCAATCGCAGCCCACTTTAAATCGACGGCCGCAATACGCGCATCATCCAACCGGAGCCAATTTTACGACGCAGCTTCTCCAACAACTGCCATTTCAATAGCCATTCAATGCGGCCAGCTTGCTCGCGCATCGTCAAACGCGCATCATCATCGGCATGCCTGATGGCAGCCACATCGGCGAGCGCCTGCCCCCACATCGCCATGATGTTACGGGTCGAACGGTCAGACCATGCCGGTTCACCGGACGTGTCGGTTCCATAGATCACGGCAGCGGCAGCATATACCAGGCCACGCAGGGTGACCTCAATCTGCCATGCCGAGGTCTCGCCGCCATATTCCAGCGGCAACATGGCACCTAATGTCAAATCATGAGACACCTCGTGCATGGCGCTCACCGGATCGGCGAGCATGATTGGCTCCAACGCTTCGTCTATGTTCAATCCCGCCTCTTCGGCATGCTCAAGCAGCCACAGCAGCATGCTGGTGGTGCCGAGTTTCAGCGCCTGCGGCACATCCATACGATTGGCGTCCCCGACAATCACATGCAATCGACGGTATGCATCCGTGCTGTGCGATTCGTCTCGAGTATTGATGATCGGCCTGTCGAATGTGGTCTGCAAACCGACTTTCATATGAAAATAGTCGGCGCGCTGGCTGAGCTGGTATCCGGCGGTTTCGCTTCGTTCGCCGATACCGACGCGACTGATCCGGTAAAAATCTGTCTCGCTACAAAATGTGCCGTCATGAGTTTTGCAACTTGGTCAAACGGCACCGAACGCAGCATCATATAATTTTCGTGGGTGCCCCAGCTTGCACCTTTGCCGTCGACATTATTACGGTGCAGCGCGATTGCGATACCGGTCTGTTCGCTGGCTTTGCGCGCGCACTCACGCATGATGAGATCGCCGGCATGGTCGTAGAGCACGGCATCGAAGGGATCATCGGTTTCGGGCGTGGAATATTCAGGATGCGCATGATCCACATACACACGGCCGCCATTGACTGCAATCACATTGGTGATGTTGAGCTGCGGCGCGTCCGTCAACAGATCAGGATGCGCGGATGCACGTTCCAGCCTGGTGCCGCGGCGTCGTTGACCGGATCCTCCTGCCGATAGTCCCAGCGAATATGCTTGGTTCGTTCGTTCGCCGCGGCACCGACCACATCGAACGATAGCTTCACCGGATTGTAATGCTCCATTCCGAGAGCGGAAACCGCGTATTCCGTTTCCGTGCCCATGATTCGACGAACGCTCATTGATACGACTTCCCTTCGTCTGATTTCGCGTTGCCTGCCAGCATTATTCGACTGGTCGTATACGGGTGATGCGCCCTCTTCCAAACCATTGATACGGCTCCACTGTTCCGGATTGGCATCCAACACCGCATCGCGGGTTTCAAGAAACTCCTCGTCGACGGCCTTCGCCAACAGATCGACGCCAATCGCCGCCGGCTGTCCGCTTTCGATGGAGATTTTCACAGCACGGGTTTTGGCACGATCCACAATGTTTTTCAGCACCGCACCCGACACCACATCCGCCAGATAGATCGGATGCCATTGCCCATGCTCATCGCACACGTCGCACAGATACCGGTGCTCGTCCGTCGAATAGATATCGCTGACCAGCACCCCAATCAAAGCCTTCGCATCCACCCCTGGCACCAACGGCAAATCGTCGGTCAGATAATGGCGGATGATCTGCGCCGCCTGAGCCGCTTTCGGACGCTCCACACGAATCTTCACATCCAAACGACCAGGACGCAACACCGCCGGATCAATCATGTCGATACGGTTCGAAGCGCCGATGACCATAACATTGCCAAGCGTTTCCACGCCATCAAGTTCAGCCAAAAACTGCGGCACAATAGTGGTTTCCACATCCGACGACACGCCGGATCACGAGTGCGCAGCAGCGAGTCCATCTCGTCAATGAACACGATCACCGGTTTGCCATCCGCCGCACGCTCACGCGCGCGCTTGAAAATCATGCGGATCAGGCGTTCCGACTCGCCCACGAACTTGTTGAGCAGTTCCGGCCCCTTCACCGACAGGAACACGCCACGACCGCCGGCAGCGCCTTCGGCGAGCGCATTGGCCACAGCCTTGGCGATCAGCGTCTTTCCATTGCCTGGAGGACCATACAGCAGCACGCCTTTCGGCGGCTTCAAATCATAACGTTCGAACAGTTCGCGATGCAGGAACGGCATTTGCACGGCATCGCGAATACGTTCGATCTGCTCATCCAAACCGCCGATATCAGCGAACGTGACATCCGCACTTCCTCAAGCACCAAGTCGGCATCATCCTGCGCGGGAACCAACGCAAGCGCGAATCTCATGGACGAATCGACCGTAACACGGTCGGACACATTGATCGAAGTTTTCGACAGCGCTCCCGAACGGCGGACCAACGCAACGTTTCCACCGCCATCCGCGACCAGCAATCGCCCATCATCAATGACCTGCTTCACCGTGCGCACTGCGCCCACA
>ENA-OQAZ01001050-OQAZ01001050.1-human-gut-metagenome-genome-assembly--contig:-NODE-1050-length-14167-cov-3.324145_pt1 | contig 14167 bp, 19 predicted proteins | sample MGYA00242737_ERZ504531 | MGnify/ENA primary metagenome ERZ504531 (study PRJEB26092, sample SAMD00036244) | human gut metagenome | host: Homo sapiens | study: EMG produced TPA metagenomics assembly of...
ATGGTGGAAATCGCTGGATGTGGACTGCTGATGTGTGCCATCTGCAATGGCCGCACCTATGGCGGCGGCTTCTATGCAGCGCCGGAAGCACAGCCCGACGATGGCTGGCTGGATGTATATATCATCCGCAAGGTGAGCCGCGTGACCATTGCAAAGCTGCTGGGAATGTACAAGAGCGGCAAGCACTTCCAGAACGGTCAGCTCGTCAGGGCTGCAGAGCCGTACTTCATTTACCGCCGCGCAAAACAGGTGAGCCTGCGCGCTGCGGATGGCCGCGGGCCGATCGTTGCCACGCAGACGGTGAATGCGCACCCAAGGAGCAGATCACTGTACAGGTACAGCCGCTGGCAGGGCGCATCCTTCTGCCAAAGCCTGCTTTTGAGCGCTTTGCAGCGCAGAGGACGGCACAGAGTGCAGACCGAACATGAAAAACCAGAAGAAGAGACAGCTTTTTTGTCCAAGAAGAAAGCTGTCTCTTTTTCGCTGTACGGCTGATTTTTTCATCTGTCATAAATTCTTAACAAAAAGAAGCAAAAAAGGTCTTGATTTTTTGGGTCAAGATGAGTACAATACACTTAGCACTCAGAGAAATGGAGTGCTAAAGAGCCAAAGGGCCGACATGAGGCCCTTTGGACACATCAAAGTTTTAAATTATATTTTTACTATAGGAGGGCAAGAACTATGAAGATCATTCCTCTTGCAGACCGTGTTGTCATTAAGGCTGTTGAGGTTGAGGAGACCACCAAGGGCGGTCTGATCCTGACCGGCAGTGCTAAGGAAAAGCCCCAGGTGGCTGAGGTCATCGCTGTCGGCCCCGGCGGCGTTGTGGACGGCAAGGAAGTCAAGATGACTGTGAAGGTCGGCGACAAGGTCCTCACCAGCAAGTACTCCGGTACCGAGGTCAAAGTAGACGGCGAAGAGTGCACCATCGTCCGTCAGGGCGATATCCTGGCAGTCGTTGAGGACTGAGCGGTTTCCCCTCTGATATTTGAAAATTGAGCTTTAAAGGAGCGATTTGATTATGGCTAAGCAGATCAAGCAGGGCGAGGATGCCCGCAAGGCACTGTGTGCCGGTATCGATACCCTGGCAAACACCGTTAAGATCACCCTGGGCCCCAAGGGCCGCAATGTGGTGCTGAGCAAAAAGTTCGGTGCACCGGTCATCACCAACGATGGCGTGACCATTGCCAAGGAGATCGAGCTGAAGGACGAGTTCGAGAACATGGGCGCACAGCTGGTGCGTGAAGTCGCTACCAAGACCAACGACGCAGCAGGCGACGGCACCACCACCGCAACCGTTCTGGCACAGGCCATGGTCACCGAGGGCATGAAGAATGTCACCGCCGGTGCAAACCCCATGGATATCCGCCGCGGCATGAGCAAGCTGTTGCCAAGCTGTTGAGACCATCAAGGCTCACAGCCAGAAGGTGAAGGACAGCAACGATATCGCCCGCGTCGGCACTATTTCTGCAGGCGACCCCGAGATCGGCCGTCTGATCGCCGAGGCTATGGAGAAGGTCACCTCCGATGGCGTTATCACCATTGAGGAGAACAAGACCACCGCTGAGACCTACAACGAGATCGTGGAAGGCATGCAGTTCGACCGCGGCTACCTCACCCCGTATATGGTCACCGATACCGACAAGATGGTGGCTGATCTGGACAACGCCGCTATCCTGATCACCGATAAGAAGATCAGTGTGATTCAGGATCTGGTCCCTCTGCTGGAGCAGGTCATGCAGAACGGTCTGAAACTGCTGATCGTGGCTGAGGACATTGAGGGCGAGGCTCTGTCCACTCTGATCGTCAACCGCCTGCGCGGCACCCTGAACGTCTGCGCTGTCAAGCTCCCGGCTTTGGCGACCGCCGCAAGGAAATGCTGCAGGATATCGCAACCCTGACCGGCGGCACCGTGATCTCCTCCGATCTGGGCTATGAGCTGAAAGATGCTACCGTCCAGATGCTGGGCCATGCCCGTCAGGTGAAGGTCTCCAAGGAGAACACCACCATCGTTGGCGGTGCAGGCGATAAGGATGCCATCGCAGCCCGCATCGCTCAGATCCGCAGCCAAATCGAGGCCGCTACCAGCGATTTCGACCGTGAAAAGCTGCAGGAGCGTCTGGCAAAGCTGGCTGGCGGCGTGGCCGTCATCAAGGTCGGCGCTGCTACCGAAGTTGAGATGAAGGACAAGAAGCTGCGCATCGAGGATGCTCTGAACGCAACCAAGGCTGCTGTTCAGGAAGGCGTTGTTGCCGGCGGCGGTACTGCTCCTATCAATGCGATCCCCGCTGTGCGCGAGCTGTGCGACACGCTGGAAGGCGACGAGCGCACCGGTGCCAAGATTGTTCTGAAGGCTCTGGAAGCTCCTCTGCGCCAGATCGCTAAAAATGCCGGTCTGGAAGGCAGTGTCATCATCGACAAGATCATCTCTGCCAACAAGCCCAACTACGGCTTTGATGCTCAGAACGAGGTCTTTGTGGACGATATGATCGCTGCTGGCATCGTTGACCCCACCAAGGTCACCCGTTCTGCTCTGGAGAACGCAGCCTCCGTCGCTGAGATGGTGCTGACCACCGAAAGCCTGGTCGCTGATCTGCCGGAACCCCCTGCTGCACCCGCTGCTGCAGGCGGTGACATGGGCGGTATGGGCGGCATGTACTAATAACAGCCCAAAAACCGCATGAATCCTTGATTTTTGGAGCGCGCAAAAGCGGATTTACGCCAAACTTACGCCACTTACGCCAAAAATCAAAGCGCACTATAGGGTAACAAAATCGGCACTCGCTGAAGAGCGGGTGCCGATTTTTTGCGTCTGGGAGTATTGAAGAATCGTGAGCCTGCTGGAGGATTCTGCGAGCGGCAGACTGTCAGAGGCTTTATTGTTGACGAAAAACAAAGGTAGGGATACAATAATAAAAAAGGATGTAAAACCGGAAGGGAGCGTGCCGCCGTGGAAAACCAGAGAGACTTCTGCAGAGAATGCCGCAGAGAAACAAACTACACCCTGAAGAAAATCAAAATCAACCGGACCATCCGGGAAAAGGAGTATACTTTTGAAATCACGGCTGCTTTCTGCAACGAATGTGGCGGCGAAATGGGGATTCCCGGTCTGATGGACTATAACATAAAGGAGATCGACGAGCAGTACCATGCTATGCAGACATAAAACCACACCAGAAAACTGCCAAATGCTTTGTCGTGATTGTAATCTCAAAAAAGGTGCGCAGGAATAGATACCAATAGGTATTTGGAAAAATATAGCACTTACGAGGAGGAACTAATTGAAGAATATGTTTAATATCTACTATATCAATAACGAGAAAGCATCAGAAATTTCAATGTTATTTGATAATCAAATAGTAGAAAAAATCACTCGAATCAAGAATACAGAATTAGCAATGGCTGGCGATGGCGATGTTACCACGAGTGCTGCTTCCAAAATTCCTGTTATCGGACAGTATTTACCAAGCATAGATCTGAATGGAAATTTATCTCATAACAGGTCTAATCGAGTGGAAGATACTGTAAAAGTGGTAAGTTCTAAATCGACAATTCTTAAGCCCATTTATGAGAAAGCTAAAGAGGTACGTCGTTTAGATGATAGCAAGGTTGGTAACTTGATGAAAATTAAGGACGTTTACCTTACCGTTGTAAATTCCGATGATGTGATGGCTACCAAAGCACTGATGAGTGGCTTGGTAAATCAGGTTCCTGTTGAGGGAATTGGTAATATGAACTTCACATCTCTTATGGAAGTTATGTTTAAGGGATCTGCATATGTACTTTGTGGTGAACTTCCACATAGATTCGGTACTAATGAGCATATGATGCTCAAAATCCCTATGAGCGCTGAAAATGAGATGGAAAGCCAGTACAGTATTTCAGATATTGAGATTGGTAAAGTCACAGTGCTCGGTATTTATCGTGGAGAATTTGATCGTTGTGATGTTGAACGAAAAATCAATCGTATGATGGCACTGAATGATAGTGGAAAGAAGAACCAGCAGGAGACAAACGATATTCAAGATAGCGGTATGGATATTGAGGATGGCGTTCGAGAAGAAGATAAAAATGGTATTCGAAATATTTCTCTTGCGCAAGGAAAAGTTCATTACATTGATGTCATTGCCATTATTCAAGACATCAATATTTAGGTGATATCATGGACAGAGTAAGCATTTACGAATATGACAGAAAGAACAGAGAGCGTGTAGTTAAAGCGATTGAGGAAGCAGGTGGACAAATATTAAGTTGGTCTTTTTTTGCTAAGGATCAATCGAAATTTAAACTTCCACCAGGTACTCTTTCAGTCTTTATTGACTTATCTTCTTTGTTTTATAATGAAGATCGTGCAGACGCTCTCATCGCTCCAGCTGAGCTCTTGTTGAATATAATTCAACAAGAGCAATCCGTTGCACTGTATGTTATCATTGAACGCCAATACAGCAAACAAGTACGAGATTTACTGTATTATAAGATTGATGAAGTTCTTGACCTTGAGGATTTTCTTGAAATTGAAAAAGACCCAATTCAAAATATCGTTGATATTGATCAATCTGATTTTGAAAATGTTTTGGCCTATCTAAATCAAAATCTTTTTGGAAATGAGCTTTTCAAAAAACGTCTGAAAGAGGAATTGACGAAATATAGACTGTTTAACCGGATTGGGCAACAGCCGATTTTTTCCGTATTGATATGTGGTGCTTCCGGTATCGGTAAAACAGAAGTCGCAAGATTGCTTCATCAAAAGTTAGCCGCAGATGAACCTATGATAAAAATCAATTTCGGCAATTACAGTGCTCAAGATGCTCTTAACAGTTTGATTGGTAGCCCACGAGGTTATATAGGCAGTAATAAAGGTGAATTGCCCGACAAGCTTATGCGTAGCCGAAGCAAGGTAATTCTTATAGATGAGTTTGAAAAAGCAAGTAAGGCTGTTTATAACTTTTTCTTACAGTTGCTTGAAGAAGGAAAATTCACAGATTCTTTGGGACGTGAATATGACTTAGAAAAATACATCATAATTTTTACTTCCAATATGCCTAAAGAACGAATAGGTGAATTTTTGCCACCGGAACTGCGTTCAAGATTTAGTTATAAATGTGCATTTTGGCCGCTTTCCACACAAGAAAAAGAACAATATGTAGCTTTTAAGAGCGAGCACTATTTAGAAAAAATCAAACATGAGTGTCCTGGGCTTGACAGCACGTTACAGGCTTCAGATATAATAGATATTGATGTTTCACGCTATTCTAATATGCGTGATATCAATAGTGAAATAATGCGTCAAATTACCGACGCATTGTATGCGCAGATCGTTAAGTAGAAACAAAATATCAGCCGAGCAGCTAACCACTGCCCGGCTGATGCTAAATTATGCGAAAATCAATTCTGCGTTGATGAATTCCTCCGCACGGTTGCGGATGTTGTTCATGACTCCGATCCATGCAAGCTGATTCTGTGCTTTCAGAGACTCGTTGATTCCCTCTTTCTCTGCCAGCTGCGTTACAAGCAAGTCGAGCTTATTTCGAGCCTGAGTATCAATGTCAGAGAGATAGTCGTACAGCTTGCCGCTGAGAACCAGATCAGAGTAGATAATAGGACGGTATTCTCTGAGGTACTGCTGGTGCTTTCTGCCCCAGATACCGATGGTGTGTACTTCTTCCTCTGGGATGACCAGACACGGCAGATAGTATTCTCCATGTAGCTCATACCAAAGACCGTTGCTGTTATCGTAAATGTATTTTTCCATATTGCAAACCTCTATGTATCATTTATTTACAGTAGTACCGAGTGGCTTTGAGGTGAATCAGCTAGCGGAGGTTGCGTTGTAGCCAGTGGCTACAAAATGGCTACAGAATTCTTAGAGACGCTGCGGATAGCTTAAAATGCGTGGAATATGTGGATGAAAAGCGCACTATCAGTGCATATTATCATGAGAAATTAAGGTCTGGCGCTCGAATGGCAATGATGTAATGATTGTCGAAAAAATGAGAAGCCATATTACGACGATTAACAGACTATATGTCCAATTGGAACGTATTATTCATGGGAATCATAGCGAAGATGCGCAGAAATGCTTTAGAAAAGTAACAAAAGCCGCAGATTGTGCGATAAATTTGTGCTATTTCTTTGAAAACTGGAAAGAAAAAGATATCACAGACAATAAGTATGTTACTGACTACTATAAGAAATATAAGTCTGCGCTTTGGGCAAGAGCAATGTTTTTAAACATTCAAGAAAGTAAATTAAACATGATTCTATATAAAAATATGAGTTTAGATGAAATTCGCAAAGAGTTGAATCCGGAGAAAAAAGATAACGTGAACTAACGGATAATAGACGGCAAACAGCCGCCCAGCAAGACCCATAGCGGTCAACTGTTGGGCGGCTGTTGTTGTACTTATACTTATGCCAGATGGAGTTTCTCTTTCAGCGCATCCTGAAGGACGCCGGAAAAGTTGATGTGTGCCGATTCGGCGGCATCGTTGAGCCAGCCGGGAATAGAAAGGGTTTTCTTTACGGGTCTGTACCGCTTTTCGTACTCTTCCATATCGAAAGGCACCATCGCCACAAAATCTTCCGGGTCAACATGGAGCGCAGAAGGGACAGAAGGCTCCGGGCAGACTTTGCAATCTTCCAGCATAAGGCCGATGGCATCCTGTGCCATGCGGACGGCTTCGTCCATGGTATCGCCTTGGGTGAAGCAGCCCTCAATATCGGGAATCTCAACAGAGTACCCGGTTTCTTCCGGGTGAAAAATTGCGGGATAGAAAATAGCGTTCATAATGTGACCTCACCTTTTATAATTCAACAAACAATCAATGTACCTTCACTTAACAGGCCCACATTATTGGTTGGAAATTGTAGAATAGTCTATGCAGTGCTTCGCAGTTTCAGAATATGAAGTCTACAATCATCATATTCTTACTTTTTGAGTCCGGCTAATTTGAGAATATTTTTCTCGGTACCGGGCTTCAGATCCTTTGCGTGAAATGGAACGACAGTGGTTTTATTGGTAGTTGGGTTATGATACTTGTAGTGTGACCCATTTGCACTGACTAAAACAAAGCCGTTCTGCTCCAGCAAGCGAATCATTTGCTTGGGAGTCATCGGCATGGCGGGTGCCCCTCCTTCTTTCAGGATTACGTCTTTATTGTATACGTATTTTACGTATTTGTCAAGAGGCGAAAACAGCCGCCCAGCGACCTTGCGGTCTCGCTGGGCGGCTTATTTTTTGCGTTTCCAGAGCAAATATTCTTCGTAGCGGTGCATCTCGTTTTGTTCTTCTTCGGTCAGGCGCTGGCGCTGGAGGCGGGCTTTGTCGGAGGGATCGTAATCGGACAAACCTAACAGAAAATCAGAAGAAGTATGATAGCGTCTGCAAATTGCAACCAGTGTTGAATGGTCAGGAGAACTTTTGTCGTGTTCCCAACTGCGGACAGTAGAAACCGAAACACTAAGAGCTTTTGCTAACACTTGTTGCTTTTCACCATTCAGCTTTCGTAATTCTGCCAGCCGCTCACCAATCATCTAGCGCACCACCCTTCTTTGCTTTCAAGTATAGAGAATCTTATTACTTTTGGCAAAAAGCGCCGAAATTCTTGTGAATTGGCTATAAAAGTGATAATATTATTGTTAGTATTGGCGGGAAGCGCTAAGAACATTATCACTTCCGCCGCAACGCTAAGGCAAAGCGAGGGGATCCCCGTTGGAACAACTGATCGACTTTCACGCACCGGAAGTGCAGGCGGTGCTGGATACACTTCTAAAAGACCGCTCCACCGGTAAGAACATCATCTGGCAACCGACCCGCCGAAGGAGCTGCAAACGGTAATGTACGAGCCGGTGACGGATAAATCGCCGATCACTGCGCAGCAGCTCAGGCTGACCCACTATGAGGTGGTGCTGCCCCGGATGATGAAGCAGACCGACACCCAGCAGCAGCGCACCCGCAAAAAAGGTGAGGTGTTCAGCCCGCATGGGTCTGCAACAAGATGAACAACGCACTGGACGCCGACTGGTTCGGTGCGCTGGGGACAGAGGAGAGCACCGGGCAGTTCACGGTGGAGCTGCCCCAAGGCTGGCAGACGGTGGAAACGCCGGTGCAGTTCCCGGCTTGCGGCGGCAGAGCCCTGCATGGGTGCAGTATGTGCAGAGCCGTCGCTTGGAGGTGACCTGCGGCGAAGCCCCCTTTCTGGCGTCCCGGTACGATGCCGCCACCGGCGAGATGATCCCGGTAGCCCGGCGCATTGGCATTCTGGACCGCAAGCTGCGTGTGGTAAGCGAGAACGCCGCCACAGAGGACGAGTGGCGCAAATATGCCACCCGTGCGGTGCAGTCAACCTACGGCTATGAGTATCAGGGCGATAATCTTTTGCTGGCACGGGTCAACCTGCTGCTGACCTATGCAGAGCATCTGCAAGCCCGCTGGCAGCGCAAACCCACAAAAGAAGAGTTACAGCCTATCGCCACCATCATCAGCTGGAACCTGTGGCAGATGGACGGCCTGCACCTCTCGGTGCCCGGCGGCAAGCCCCAGCCGGAGACAGAACAGCTTGACCTCTTCTCAATGTTTGGCACGGTGGAAGAGCAGACCCCGGCAGTATCGTGCAAAGTGAAAAATTGGCGTTCCAATAAAACGCAGAACTTTGAAACCATTCAGGAAGGGAGTACCAGCATGAAGTTTGATTATGTCATCGGAAACCCGCCGTATCAGGATGAAACCCTTGGCGATAATGGGACGTATGCGCCACCGGTCTATAATCTCTTTATGGATGAAACCTACTAAAGTAGGCGAGAATAAATAGTGAAACTGATTCACCCCAGCACGTTTTTTGTTCAATGCGGGCTCTACACCAAAAGCATGGAATCAGAAAATGTTAGAGGATACGCATTTCAAAGTCCTGTTTTATGAAACCGATAGTAGCCGGTTGTTTTCCAATACGGATATTAAAGGCGGTATTGTGATTTCTTATCATAACAAGTCTGAAGAATACGGAGCAATCGAAATTTTTACGCCATACGATGAACTCAACAGCATTTTGAGAAAGGTACGACAAAGCAAACGGTTTAAGAGCTTTAGCTCAATTATTGTGACAAGTTATGCGTATCATTTCCTTGAAACACTCTATGATGAAAAACCTGAGTTAAAGGGGTCTCTGAGCAAAGGACATGAGTATGATTTGAAATCGAATGTTTTTGAGAAGATGGCAGGAGCATTTAGTGAGGTTGAGCCGATAGATGGAAAACGATACATTCGCATTTTAGGACGAATCAATAATGAACGTTGCTACAAATATATTCGAGAAGATTATATAAACAACGTGAGCAATTTGCATTCCTATAAAGTGTTCCTTCCGGGAGCTACCGGCACAGGACAGTTTGGAGAAACAATAGCAGCACCATTCATCGGACTTCCGGGTGATGGTTCGACAGAAACCTTTATGGGAATTGGGCAATTTGAGAAAAAAGAAGAAGCTGACAATGCGGTAAAATACATAAAAACAAAATTCGCTCGTGCAATGTACGGCATTTTAAAAAGGACACAGGCGAATACTCCCGGAAAATGGCAATACGTTCCCCTTCAAGACTTTACCGCCCATTCCGACATTGATTGGAGCAAGTCGGTGGCGGAAATCGACCGGCAGCTTTACCGCAAATATGACCTGACCGCGGACGAGATCGAATTTATCGAGACCTATGTAAAGGAGATGGCATAATGGCTGGCATAACCCTGCGCACTGCCCGGCAGGTGGTGCCCATGATCTACGCCTATACCACCCCGGAAATTGCCCGGCACAACGGCTGGACGAAGATCGGCTACACCGAGCAGTCGGTGGACAAACGCCTGAAACAGCAGACCCACACCGCCGATGTGCTGTTCCATGAGGAGTGGCGGGGCAATGCCGTCTACGATGACGGCAGCGGCGAGGTGTTCACCGACCACGATTTCCACGCCTACCTCCGCAAGCTGAACGTGGAGAACGACCGCAAAAACGAGTGGTTCCATCTGGATGGGCAGCAGTCCCGGCGGTATTTTCAGGATTTCCGCATGAACCGGGGCCGGGTGCAGCTGGATGCCGCCATCACCTACACCCTGCGGGAGGAGCAGGCAAGGGCTGTCCATGACACCAAGACCTATTACCAGAGCCACCCCGGCGGGGAATACCTCTGGAACGCCAAGCCCCGCTTTGGCAAGACCCTTTCCGTCTACGATTTCTGCAAGCAGGTCGATGCACAGACGGTGCTCATCGTCACCAACCGCCCCGCCATCGCCAATAGTTGGTACAGCGACTATGTGCGCTTTCTGGGCAGGGAGTCCGGCTATCTCTTCGTCAGCCATGTGGATGCCCTTGCCGGGCAGCCCCATGTGCTGGACGAGCAGGGCTATCTGGATGCCGCCGCACAGGGCGAGGAGCTGTATAAGCGCATTGAGTTCGTCAGCTTGCAGGACATGAAAGGCTCGAAATATTTCGGCGGCGAGTACGACAAACTGCGCCACCTGACTGAGCTGAACTGGGATGTGCTGGTCATCGACGAAGCCCATGAGGGCGTGGATACCTACAAGACCGACCTTGCCTTTGACCGCATCCACCGCCGCTTTACACTGCACCTGTCCGGCACGCCCTTCAAGGCGCTGGCGAACGACAAGTTTGCCGGGGATGCCATCTTCAACTGGACCTACGCCGATGAGCAGGTACCAAGCGGAGCTGGCAGGGTGAACCGGGGCAGCAGAACCCCTACGCCAATCTCCCATGCTCAACCTCTACACCTACCAGATGTCCGAGATTATCCGGGACGAAATTCAGCAGGGCGTGGAGATCGACGGCGAAACGCAGGAATTTGCCTTTGACCTGAGCGAATTCTTCAAGGTGAAGCCCAGCGGCAGCTTTGAGCACGACGCCGAGGTGGACCGCTTTCTGGATGCTATGACCACCCAGAATAAATTTCCGTTTTCCACCCCGGAACTGCGTGCCGAACTGAAGCACACCTTCTGGCTGCTGAACCGGGTGGACAGTGCCAGAGCGCTGGCAAAAAAGCTGCAGGCACACCCGGTGTTCCGGGACTATGAGGTGATCCTTGCCGCCGGTGACGGCAAGCTGGACGACACGGACGAGAACCAGAAGAGCTTTGACCGGGTAAAAGCCGCCATCGCCCACCACGAAAAGACCATCACCCTGTCGGTGGGGCAGCTCACCACCGGTGTCACCATCCCGGAATGGTCGGCGGTGCTGATGCTCTCCAACCTGAAAAGCCCGGCGCTGTATATGCAGGCGGCGTTCCGTGCCCAGAACCCCTGCCTTTTCCACGAAAACGGCACCTTCCGCCGCAAAGAGAACGCCTATGTGTTCGATTTTGACCCCGCCCGCACCCTGCTGATCTACGAGCAGTTCGCCAACGACCTTTCACAGGACACCGCCAGCGGCAAGGGCGACACCGAGGAGCGCAAGGCGCACATCCAGACCCTGCTCAACTTCTTTCCGGTCATCGGAGAGGACGAGGAAGGGGAGATGATCCCGCTGGATGCAGAAAAAGTCCTCAGCATCCCCCGGAAGATCAAGTCTAAAGAAGTGGTGCGGATGGGTTTCCAGAGCAACTTCCTGTTCCAGAACATTTCCAACGTGTTCAGTGCCCCGCAGGAGGTGCTGGACATTCTGCAAAACTTTCAGCCTATCAGCGAAGCAAGGCAAAGCCCATCCAGATCACCCCGGAGACCGGTGCAGACCTCTCCCTGAACGACAAGGGCGAGGTGGATCTGGACGAGGGCTACGTCATCGGCAAGGCGGCGGATGTGTTCGGGGCGAAAATCTACGAAAGCACCCCGGCGCTGGACACCGCCCTGCAAGACCTGACCGATGCCCCGGTTCCTGCCAAAGAAGAGCATCTGGAACCCCTGAAAAAGAGCATCACCAAAGAAATCATCACCCTATGGTGGAGCAGGCAAAGCAGGAGTATGGCCGCGACCTGAAGCTGTCCGACCAGAAGCGGTTCGAGAGCGCCGCCAAGGCAAAAATGGACGTGGCGGTGAGCAAGGTGGTGGACAACTACCGTATCGACCAGAGCCAGCTGGAGACCCAGCGCACCCAGCAGCTGCAAAGCTGCACCACTGCCCAGCAGCGCCAGCAGGTGAACCGGGAATTTGACGCAAAGCAGCAGCAGAGCACTGCCGCCCTCATGGAGACGCTGCAAACCACCATTCAGCAGACGGCGCAGGAGATGCAGCAGACCATCGTGCGTACCGTGGAGACCAACCAGAAGGAGCAGGAGAAAAAGGGCTACGAGGACACCGTCCGTGACCACCTCCGGGGCTTTTCCCGCACCATCCCGTCCTTCCTCATGGCCTACGGCGACGAGACCGTGACGCTGGCGAACTTTGACCAAATCATCCCGGACAAGGTCTTTCAGGAGGTCACCAGCATCACGCTGGAACAGTTCCGCTTTTTGCGGGACGGCGGGCCGTACATCAACCAAGCCACCGGGCAGCAGGAGCACTTTGCAGGCCATCTGTTCGACCCCGTGGTGTTTGACGATTCGGTGAAGGAGTTTCTGAACCTGAAGGTCAAGCTGGCAGATTACTTCGACGAGAGTCGCACCGAGGATATCTTCGACTACATCCCGCCCCAGAAAACCAACCAGATCTTCACCCCCAAGTGGGTGGTGAAAAAGATGGTGGACTTGCTGGAGCAGGAAAACCCCGGCTGCTTCAATGACCCCACCAAGACCTTCCTCGACCCCTACATGAAGTCCGGTCTGTACATTACGGAAATCGTCAAGCGCCTTTACCGCAGCGAGAAGATGCGGCAGGCTTTCCCGGACGACAACGCCCGGCTGGAGCATATCTTTGCCCAGCAGGTCTATGGGCTTGCGCCGACCGAGATCATCTACCGCATTGCCATCAGCTACATTCTGGGTTTTGCAAAGGATCACGGCATCACTGCCCACCATATCCGTCAGGCGGATACGCTGGAATTTGCCAAGGCGGGCACCATGGAAAGGGAACTGGATAAGATTTTCAGAGATTGAGAAAACAGAATATAGCGTAAAACCAAAGGCGGCTGTCTGCATGGGTGCAGATGACCGCCTTTTTGTGCTATGCCTGTCACAAAAATGAAAGCTGTTGGATACATCATATCGAACAGGACGAGCTGTCTCATTCTCTCTCTTTTTACCAAGGTTTCCCTTGCGTTTTCTTGCACACTGCCGAAAGTGGCGTGTTTTCAAAGTTTTTTGTTGACACACTGCGTTTTTTGTGGTAATCTATCCCAACAATTTAATATAACATATTTACTTAGAGTTCCAGCTCGGCTCCCGAAGGAGCCGGAGCAAGTTTTTAACTTTCTATCGCTACATAACGAACCCGAACCAAGGCCATCCCGGAAGGAATGGTCAGGTTCAGGTTGTTGTGTGGCGATTTTTTATTGCCAAATCCAGCACCGCACCTTGAAAACCACATGACCGTCTGCATGGGATACACGGCGATGACCCTGAGAAGGAGAGCCGGAAAACGCCGCTGGAAGGGGGCAGGAAATCCATGCAGGGAGAACGGCGCACCCAATATCAACTGGTCAAAATGGCCAGTTGATGTGGTGAATGACACAAAGCGTCATTCACCAGAATAACCTTCTGCGTTACGGCTGACCCCATGTGGACATTTTGACCACATGGGGTGAATTGCCGCAGCTTGAATCAATGTAGACAATTTGTCCACATTGACTCCGTTCGTGTTACGTTTGACCTCGACTTGACATTTTGTCAAGCCACGGTGAAAAGTGGTGGGTTACGAAAACCGTAACTCACCACTTGGAAGTGGTAAATGGACAAATTGTCCACTTACCACTCAGCCATAACAGAGAAGGTTTAGTTGGTGATCATTTTGATCACCAACCAGACAATCGTAACGCTTTATTGTGTAAAAGTGGTGGTTCCCATTTTGGTAACCACCACACACCTGTAACAGCCAAAGGAGGATGCCTATGACAACAGAACAATGGGAACGTGAAAATCAGGACACCCTGATGGAATATTTCATTGATGGCGACCCAGTGTGCGCAGAATCCAGTGTGAATACTGCCGTAAAATCATCTACACCCAGACCCGAAACCGCAAATATTGCAGCTTCCAACCTGCGGTCACAAGATGCTGAATCTGCGTAAAAGCCTTAAAA
>ENA-OQAZ01001053-OQAZ01001053.1-human-gut-metagenome-genome-assembly--contig:-NODE-1053-length-14156-cov-4.099152_pt1 | contig 14156 bp, 17 predicted proteins | sample MGYA00242737_ERZ504531 | MGnify/ENA primary metagenome ERZ504531 (study PRJEB26092, sample SAMD00036244) | human gut metagenome | host: Homo sapiens | study: EMG produced TPA metagenomics assembly of...
CGTTCCGCAAGGATGATAAAATCCGTTCCTTGGCAGTCAGTTCCACCTGCTTGTGGCCTTTCTGACGGATCACAAGGGGAAAACCCAGTTCGTTCTCCAGAGATGTGAGCCGGTGGCTGACAGTAGGCTGGGAAAGAAAAAAGAAGATCCGCTGTACGGGTGATGCTCTTGGTATTTACAATGGTGAGAAAGGTTTCGATTTCAGCAAGATTCATATGAACAGCTCCTTTTCTTTTGTGTTGTCTATAGGGTGGTTTAAGCTTTGATAATATAAAAATTATTTATATTATACAGAGAAATTATTCGTTATTCAATAGTAAGCTTGTATGATATGATAAATACAACTTAAAAAGAAAATCAAAAGAAGAGAGGTTTTCATATGGCATTAGGATGTAGGATCAGACGAAATTTTGAAAGACCGTCAAAAGAATTAGTAGAAGCCTTCCGTGGGATTCCGGTTGCAAATATTGATGATAACTGTGGAAGGATCGCTGCCGTAGATTCCAGTATTTTCCCGCTGAACCCGAAGGCAAGACTTCTGGGAACTGCATTTACAGTAAATGCACCGGCAGGAGATAACCTTCTGTTCCATAAAGCACTGGATATGGCTCAGCCGGGAGATGTTATCGTTCTTGCAAATAAAGGAAGCCTGAGCAGAGCACTTTGCGGAGAGATTATGAGCAACTATGCGAAATCCAGAGGAATTGCAGGAATCATCATTGACGGATGTGTTCGTGACAGCTATACATTAAGTCAGATGGATTTCCCTGTATATGCAAAAGGTATCACACCAAACGGACCATACAAAAACGGCCCGGGAGAGATGAACTTCCCGGTATCTTTCGCAGGAATCGTTATCAATCCTGGTGATATCATTGTAGGAGACTCTGACGGACTTCTTGCTATCAGACCGGATGAGCACACAGCAGAGCTTGCAGAGATCGCAAGAAAATACCATGCTGGTGAGGAAAAACAGCTTGAGGGAATCCTGACACGCGGTGAGTGGCCACGTCCATGGGTTGACGAAACTCTCAAAAAAGTCGGATTTGAATTTGTAGACTAACCGAATAAAAGATACATACAGGAAGGTCTGTCACCACGTATGACGGGCCTTTTTGTCAAATTAAGAACGGAGGTAAGCTTAAATGGATGTGAAGTTCCTGATCGCAGGAGACAGAGCAGTTTCCGTTGAATTCGGCAGTGTGATCAGCCTTGAGTCAATGCCAAGGTACGTGCGCTGGATGAAAAATTAAAAGAATCTCCAATCGAAGGCATGCTGGAGACAGTTCCTACTTACTGTGCTTTGATCGTGCATTATCGTCCGGAAATTATCCGATATGCCCAGCTTGTGGAAGAACTGAAGAAAAGAATCGCAGATATGCACGAGACAACTACAAATAAGAAAAAAGTAGTGAAAGAGGTTCCGGTGTATTATGGCGGTGAGACCGGACCGGATCTTGAATACTGTGCAGAACTTGAGAATACCACTACGGAGGAGATCATCCGTAAACATTCGGAACATGAGTATTATGTATATATGCTTGGCTTTGCGCCGGGACATCCTTATATGGCAAGATTTGAGGAACCTTTCAGCTTTAAGAGAAGAACTTCTCCGCGAGTTAAGATTCCTGCAAGATCCATCGTAGTTCAGCTGGGATTATCGGATTTTATTCCGTTTGAGCAGCCTTGCGGATGGAATATTATCGGAAGCACACCTTTGGATATCTGTAATTTTGCCAAGGAGGATCCGTTCCTTGTACGTGCCGGTGACTGGGTAAAACATGTTCCTGTTACAAAAGCAGAATATGCTCAGATCCGAAGAGACGTGGAAAACGGTACCTATAAAGTGAAAACCTATACACCACAGGATAACGGTTGAGAAGGGAGGTCATGATATGGGAATTACAGTTGAAAACGGAGGAATCCTGACTACAGTTCAGGATGAAGGAAGATTCGGAAATCAGGCATTTGGTGTTTCCACATCCGGTGCCATGGATCCCCGTGCCTTCCATATTGCAAACCTTCTGGTTGGAAATAAAAAAACGGAGGGTGCGCTGGAAATGACTTTCATGGTCCGACCCTTACTTTTACCAGTGATAATATTATTGCGGTGACAGGCGGAGATCTGACACCGATGCTGGATGGACAGCCTTTCCCGATGTATAAAGCGGTTCTTGTAAAAAAAGGCCAGAAGCTGATGTTTGCAGGTGCCAGAAACGGAAGCCGCGGATATATCGCTTTTGCCGGCGGACTGGATATCCCGCTTGTGATGGGAAGTAAGTCTACTCTGCTTCGTAACCATATTGGCGGTGTTGAAGGAAGAAAACTGGAAAAGGGCGACAGCATTGAGTTTACTGCTCCGAAGACAGAGCTTCCGAATATGGAACTCCGTCATGTTCCGGCAGAAATCTATCCTTCCGATGAGGTAGTTCTCCGTGTGGTTCTGGGACCGCAGGAGAATGAATTTACGGAAGAAGGTGTTCGTAAATTTTTCTGGTACAGCGGTACCATTACTAATGAGTTTGACCGTATGGGCTGTCGTATCGAGAGAGAGCCGGTAGAGCATGCCGGTGACGGTAATATTAATACAGATGGTATTTCCATGGGATCGATTCAGGTTCCTTTAAACGGACAGCCGATCATTATGCTGGCAGACCGTCAGAGTACAGGTGGTTATCCAAAGATCGGTACTGTGATCACTGTGGATTTTGCCAAGATCGCCCAGGCACGTCCTGGTCAGAAGATACGTTTTGTTGAGGTCAGTCTGGACCTTGCCCAGGATTTGTATATCCGTGAGTTGAATGAAATGGATGCTCTGGATGAACGACTGAATGGAAAACTTTAATCAATATATATCACAAAAATATTTTAAAAGAAAGGTGAGTACGAATATGAAGATTGTTGTATTGGATGGCTACACAGAGAACCCTGGAGATTTAAGCTGGGACGCATTAAAAGAGCTTGGAGAGGTTACTGTTTATGACAGAACTTCCTACGAAGAGTCTCCGCTGATCGCTGAGCGTATCGGCGATGCAGAGATCGTTATTATCAATAAAACTCCGATTTCCAAGGAGACCATCGATAAATGCCCAAACATGAAGCTGATCGCTGTTTTGGCTACCGGTTATAATGTTGTTGATTATAATTATGCGAAAGAGAAGGATATTCCGGTTGTGAATGTTCCAACTTATGGTACACAGATTGTTGGCCAGTATGCTCTGGGTCTTCTTCTTGAGATCTGCTCTCACTATGGCCATCATGATGAGACTGTTAAGGCCGGTAAATGGAGAATAATGATGACTGGTGCTACTGGGATTATCCGATGATCGAGCTTTACGGAAAGACTGCTGGTATCATTGGCCTTGGAAGAATCGGTCAGGCTACTGCTAAGCTGCTTAACGCTCTGGATATGAAGGTTCTTGCTTATGATGCTTATCAGAGTGAGGCTGGTGCTAAGCTTGCAGAGTATGTTTCTCTGGATGAGCTGTTCGCACAGTCTGATGTGATCTTCCTTCACTGCCCGCTTTTCCCGGAGACAGAGGGTATGATCAATAAAGAGAATATTGCGAAGATGAAGGATGGAGTTATCCTTATCAACAATAGCCGTGGTCAGCTGGTTGTTGAGCAGGATCTTGCGGATGCTCTGAACAGTGGTAAGGTTTATGCTGCTGGTCTTGATGTTGTTTCTACTGAGCCGATCAAGGGGGATAACCCGCTTCTTAAGGCTAAGAACTGCATCATCACTCCGCATATTTCCTGGGCTGCGCAGGCTTCCAGACAGAGAATTATGGATATTACGGTTGATAATATCAAGGCTTTTCTGGCTGGTAATACAGTTAACAGAGTTAATAAATAAGTATTTTCGATGTTTCGATTTCCTATGTATGATGTGTGAGGGAAAGGCGGCTGTCTCGGTTTGGGGTGGCCGTCTTTTTCTGTGCATGGAAGGAGTGTGCGCAGGGTGGAAGGAGCGTACGCTGGGATGGGTGGAACGAACGTACGCCGGGGATGTGACATCGGTTCGGGCAGGGCTCCGTCGGCGGATACTGCTAAGGCTCCGTGAATCGGCTAAAATCATTGTGCCAGGGGCTGAACTCGCCTTCGGCTCAAACAGCAGCCCCTGGCACAATAACGCCGATTCCCGCAGCCCAAGCAGTATCACACCTCCTCCACAGCAGCCCGAACCGATGCCACATCCCCGGCTGAAACTCCAACCGCAAGGGACGGAAGCGGACGTTTGCGTCCTGTCCTGAATTGTGAAAACGTGGCTGTATCGGCATAACGCCTCACATGCAACACCGAAGAATACAGCAACCAGTTCGGCACAGCGTCCCACGTCCAACACCGAAGCATACAGACAAAAGTCAACACCCTCCCGTCCTCCACAACCAAGAACTCCTTAAAAAAGGCCCAGGGGTGTGCAGAGGGGCGCGGCCTTGTGCCCCTTTGCGGTTTCCTTTTTCACAAAAAAATAGCCCCTACATCTCAAAGATGTAAGAGCTAAATTCGCTGGATGGAGAAGGATTCGAACCTTCGAAGGCGGTGCCAACAGATTTACAGTCTGCCCCCTTTGGCCACTCGGGAATCCATCCGTGAACAACAAATGTATTATATATAACATTTAATAAAATTGCAAGCTTTTTCTCAAAAAAAATAATAATTCCCACAGCATCAGCATTTTTGGTAAAATACTGGACTTACCAAAGGAAATCTGCTATTATGAGTACGGTTGGATATAAAGGACACGGTTTTTCCGTATCCTAATACAGGTTAGGAGGATTTTATCATGTTAGTAAACGCAACAGAAATGCTGAAAAAAGCAAAAGCAGGCCATTATGCAGTTGGTCAGTTCAACATCAACAACCTTGAGTGGACAAAAGCTATCCTTCAGACAGCTCAGGAGCTCAACTCTCCTGTAATCCTTGGTGTTTCCGAGGGTGCCGGTAAATACATGACAGGTTATAAGACGGTTGTAGGTATGGTTAACGGTATGATGGAAGAGCTGAACATCACTGTTCCGGTTGCTCTTCATCTTGACCACGGCAGCTATGATGGATGCCTGAAATGTGTTGAGGCTGGTTTCTCTTCCATTATGTTCGACGGATCTCATTATCCGATCGATGAGAACGTAGCTAAGACTAAAGAGCTGGTTAAGATCGTTGCTGAGCACAACATGTCTCTTGAGGCAGAGGTTGGTTCCATCGGCGGCGAGGAAGACGGTGTTGTTGGTATGGGCGAGTGCGCTGATCCTGAGGAGTGCAAGAGAGTTGCAGATCTCGGAATTAACTTCCTTGCAGCTGGTATCGGTAACATTCACGGAAAATATCCGGCTAACTGGCAGGGCTTAAGCTTTGAGACTCTGGATGCTATTCAGAAACTGACAGGAGATATGCCGCTTGTTCTTCACGGTGGTACAGGTATCCCGGCAGACATGATCAAGAAAGCGATCAGCCTTGGTGTTTCCAAGATCAATGTAAATACAGAGTGCCAGCTTGCATTTGCTGAAGCTACACGTAAATACATTGAAGAGGGCAAAGATCAGCAGGGTAAAGGATATGACCCACGTAAGCTTCTTGCACCTGGAGCAGAAGCAATCAAAGCTACTGTTAAAGAGAAAATGGAGCTTTTCGGATCTGTCAATAAAGCATGATGAATCGAAAATAATATATAAAGGAAATCGGAATAGGAGTGATCCTCTTCCGGTTTCTTTTTTTATAAGAAAATATCAATATTTTCACTATATAAATCAACACGTTTCTTGATTTTTTTATATAGTGAAAATGACCTCTTCGATTTACAATAACATCAAGTTAATCGAGAAGCTGATTTGAAGCTTATCGGTCAGGAATATGCGAAATGGACGTTTTAAGCATATTCGCGAAACAAATTGAATATCATATAAGGTAAAGGAGAGGTACGATTATGAGAATGAAAAAAGCAACAGCATTTGGTCTTGCAGCTTTAATGGCAGCTACCATGATCCCGGCAGTTCCGGCTATGGCAAAGGGGGATGACAGTGAAGGCTCTGTTTATTATCTGAATTTTAAACCGGAGCAGGCAGATCAGTGGTCAGACCTGGCAAAGAAATACACCGATGAGACTGGTGTACCGGTTACCGTTGTTACAGCTGCTTCCGGAACTTATGAGTCTACTCTGAAATCAGAGATGGCCAAGGATGAGGTTCCGACACTGTTCCAGGTTAACGGACCGGTTGGACTTGCATCCTGGAAAGATTATTGCTATGACCTGAAAGACAGCGATGTTTATAAAAATGTGGAGAGTGACGATTTCGTACTGAAGGATGACAGCGGTGCAGTTGATGGTATCGCCTATGTAATTGAAACATATGGAATTATTTACAACAAAGCGCTTCTTAAGAAATACTGTGAGATGGATGGCGCTGTGATCAAGTCTGCAGATGAGATCAACAATTTTGAGACATTAAAGAAGGTTGCAGATGATATCCAGGCTAAGAAAGATGACCTTGGAGTTGACGGTGCATTTACTTCCGCAGGCTTTGATTCTTCCAGTGACTGGCGCTTCAAGACACACCTTGCAAACCTTCCAATCTATTATGAGTACAAAGAAGACGGAATCACATCCACAGATGCGATCAAAGGAACCTATCTTGATAACTTCAAGAACCTGTTTGACCTTTATATCACAGATTCTACTGTGAGCCAAGCCTTCTTTCCAGCAAGACTATCGATGATGCAAATGCTGAATTTGGCCTTGGAGAGGCTGTGTTCTATCAGAATGGAACCTGGGCTTATGATAGCATCAAAGATAACGAAGTAGCAGACGAGGATATGGGAATGCTTCCAATCTACATTGGTGTAGATGGTGAAGAGGACCAGGGACTTTGCACAGGCAGTGAGAACTACTGGTGCGTAAATAAAAAAGCAGATGAGAAGGATATCCAGGCAACTCTTGATTTCCTCAGTTGGGTTATCACAAGTGATGAAGGAAGAGAATCTATAAGCCAGGAAATGGGATTTACAACACCATTCAAGACCTTTGATGAGAATTATGAGTCTACAAATCCGCTTGTAAAAGCAGCCAATGAATATGTAAAAGCTGGTAAAACTCCGGTTTCATGGAACTTCACAACCATGCCTTCTGAAGAGTGGAAAAACCAGGTCGGCAGTGCAATGCTTGAGTATGCACAGGGTACCGGCGAGTGGGATGCTGTGAAAACTGCATTTGTTGACGGATGGGCAAAAGAGTACAAAGCAGCAAATGAAGGCTGATAAGTTATAACTGAAACGTGATCACGAAGGGGTGGGCGGTTTCCGCCTGCCTCTTTTAATGAAGAGAGGGTGCGTAAAGTAGGGAAGGATGCATCCTCAGGAGAAAGGAAGAGAAAACATGCAGAATAAGATGATGAAAAAGTATTTTCCGGTTTTTGTCCTGCCTACCCTGCTGGCATTTACCATTGGTTTATCGTTCCCTTTATCATGGGTGTATATCTTTCCTTCTGTAAATTTACCACAGTAACGGATGCAAAATTCGTGGGATTACAGAACTATGTGAAGATTTTTACTGAAGATGGAACCTTTGGACATGCATTATGGTACACCACCGCATTTACGGTTGTATCAGTAGTTCTGATCAATGTGATCGGTTTTGCAGTTGCGTTGCTTCTGACCAAGAAGATCAAAGGAACCAATATATTCCGTACCGTATTTTTTATGCCAAACCTGATCGGTGGTATCATCCTTGGTTATGTATGGCAGCTTCTGTTAAACGGTCTGCTTCTTCAGATCAATAAAACACTTACATATTCATCTGTTTACGGATTCTGGGGCCTTGTGATCCTGATGTGCTGGCAGCAGATCGGATATATGATGATCATTTACATCGCAGGTATCCAGAATATCCCGGGTGAACTGATCGAGGCTGCACAGATCGATGGTGCGAACAAAGGACAGCTTCTGAAGCATGTGATCATTCCTATGGTCATGCCGTCCATTACCATCTGTACTTTCCTGACACTTACCAACTCCTTCAAGCTTTTTGACCAGAACCTTGCTCTTACAAATGGTGAGCCTTCCAATATGTCAGAAATGCTTGCGCTGAATATTTTCAATACCTTCTATGGACGTACCGGATGGGAAGGTGTAGGACAGGCGAAGGCCGTGATCTTCTTTATACTGGTTGGAGCAATTGCCATGATCCAGAATCGTCTCACAAGAAGTAAGGAGGTACAGCAGTAATGAATAAAAAAGTAAAATTCAGCGGTCTGTGGACTGCGATCCTGAGTGTGGTATCTGTTGCTTATATTTTCCCGATTCTTCTGGTTTTGATCAATTCTTTTAAGAAAAAAGCATACATCAGCCGTTATCCTTTTGCAATCCCAACGGATAAAATGTTCGTAGGTCTGGAAAACTATGTAAATGGTCTTACAAAAACCGGATTTTTCCAGGCATTTGGATGGACATTATTTATCACAGTATTTTCGGTTGCGGTAATTCTGCTCTGTACCTCCATGTGTGCCTGGTACATCAACCGTGTTACCAACACGCTGACAAAAACCATGTACATGCTGTGCCTGTTTTCCATGGTCGTACCATTCCAGATGGTAATGTTTACTCTTTCCAAGATTGCAAACATCCTGAAGTTGAATACTCCGTGGGGACTGATCATCATTTATCTTGGATATGGAGCAGGACTTGCGGTATTTATGTTCAGCGGTTTTGTAAAATCCATTCCGATCGAGATCGAGGAAGCTGCCATGATCGATGGCTGTACCCCGATCCAGACATTTTTTAAAGTGGTTCTTCCGGTTATGAAACCGACCTGTGTAACTGTAGCGATTCTGGAAACCATGTGGATCTGGAATGATTATCTTCTTCCATATCTGGTACTTGATATCAAGAAATATAAAACCATTTCCATTGCCATCCAGTATCTGAAGGGCGGTTACGGAACCATTGATATGGGAGCGATGATGGGCGTTCTTGTCCTTTCCATCATTCCGATCATTGCCTTCTATCTTGCATGCCAGAAATATATCATTGAAGGTGTGGTTGCAGGAGCTGTTAAGGGCTGACAAATTAGTTGAATAATGTTAAAATGAAAGAAAAACGGCCTGCTCTGCGTGCTTTTACGTGGATCAGGCCATATTTGGCGAGGTGAGGAATGTACAGAGTTTTGGTGGTAGATGATGAAAAACTGGAACGTGACGGAATCCGCTTTCTTCTGTCTATGGAGGAGGGAGAGTGGGAAATTTATGAGGCGGCTAATGGCAAGCTGGCATTAAATGAGCTGAGAAAGCATCCGGTGGATCTGATGCTGACAGATATCAAAATGCCGCATATGGATGGTCTGGAGCTTTCAAAAAAAGCAAGAGAGGAATATCCGGATCTGGAAATTATCATTTTCAGCGGTTATGGAGATTTTGCTTTTGCCCAGGAGGCAATCCGCTATGGCGTGACGGATTATGTACTGAAACCGGTGGATCCGGACCGCTTTCATGACACCATACAGAAGATCCAGAAGGAGATCGCATCCCGGAAAAACAAAGAGCAGCAGTCTATAAAAGAAAAGAGCTTTCTTCAGCAGTATTTTCTTCTGGGTTACATTTATTCCGGAGATCAGGAACGTCTGAAAGAGGCGGAAGGAATTGTGGATTTTTCTGTCTGGGAGCAGTGGCACTGTGCGATACTCATTGAATCCGATGAATCTTTTTTGATTCTGCCAGTGATGAAGTCCCGCTTGAGATCCAGGAAGAACTTCGCCGGTCTTTTTTCTATCTGAATCTCAATGGCCGCCAGTCCCTGCTTCTTTTTAAAGATGTGTACTGCGACTATACTCTTGTGGCAAAAAATGTCTACAGTATTCTGAAACGACTGCATCCTGTCCGTTTTCATCTGGCTGTAAGCCGACGTTTTGACGGATACTGGGAACTGCCCGGGATCATGGAACAGCTGGAGCAGCAGATGGAAGAGAAATTTTATCATCCGGATATCCATGTCTACACCAGTGAGGAAGAGGAGGAGAAAAGTACCGGCGAAGAGGAACAGGATTCCAGACTTATGGAAAAAATCTCAGAAGATATTTCCAGAAAGGATGTGAAGCAGCTGTGGAGCCATTTCCGCAGCCTGGCATCAAAATATCAGTCCAATACCCAGTTTTCGGCCATGTATGTGAAATTTGTTTTTTCCAATGTGATAAGGGAGCTGTTTCAGGAGAATCGTTTTGCCGGAGAGCACAGGCTGGATCTGGAAGTGGATCATCTGTATGGCTGTTCTACCATTCAGGAGATCATTGAGGTTACAGAAAAAAATATCCGCCAGTACGAGGAGTTCCTGGACCGTTCCATGAGCGAATCCAGAGATGAGGTGGCAGCAGTAAAAAATTATATTTACAATCACTATGCAGAAGATCTGAATCTGGAAACACTGGCAGAAAAAGTATATCTTTCTTCTGGTTATCTCAGTTTTATTTTCAAGAAGGAGACGGGGATGAACCTGAATCGTTTTATCCGTGTGTTCCGCATGGAAAAGGCCAAGGAGCTTCTACGCACCACCAACATGAAAGTAGCCATGGTCAGTGAGCAGGTAGGATTTGCCAATTCTTCGTATTTCTGCCGGAGCTTCCGGGAATATTATGGAAGCAGCCCGGAGTCCTATCGGAAAGGAAACAATGAGGATGAAGAGGCTTCTGAAGAAGTATAATGATATGAAATACCGGTACAAGCTGACAAATCTTCTTGTGTTGGTATCCCTGGTGCCGATGACTGTGTTGGCACTGTACAGTCACAGTCGCATGAGTAGTCTTGTCCGGAAAAATGAGATGGAGGACATGTACTCCATTCTGGAGCAGACCAGGGAAAACATTGACGGGCAGATCGAAATTTATGCCAGTCTTTTGAATTATCTTACCTATCTCCCGAAATCCAGGAGGTGATCTTCAACAAAGATATGGATCGTTATACTGCATATGAACAGTATACGGAAGTTGTGGATCCGCTGCTGACAGTGCCGAAATCCTACCACGAAGCAATTCAGGGGATACAGCTTTTTGCAGAAAGCATTCCCGTGCGCCATGAATATACCTTGGCTCCGCTTTCAGAGGTGGATGGGGAATGGTGGAGTGACAAATTAAATAATACCGTGACGGTTCAGTGGATCGTGGACCGGGATAATCGTCAGATCGCGGCAGTCAGGGAAATATATGATGGTAATATCAAGGAGGCTGTGCTCTGTATTTCGTTGGATTACGGAAAAGTATTCCAGCCTCTGGCCAATATTATCGAACGGAATTCCGGAGGCTTTGTGGTGGATGATCAGCAAAATATCGTCTATCATGGAGAAAATCTGGCGGCCAGTGATATTTCCGCACAGAAAGAAACCGCAAAAAAGCTGGATCGTCTGAGGGAAGAATATACCTATGTCAGCAGCAGCGGACATGAAACAAGGTGGACCTATTATTTTTACAAACCTCCGGCTGTGATCGAGAGCTCGGTTTCAAAAGTATTGATCAGTGAGATCCCGCTGATCGGCTTCTGTGTTGTGATCATCATTGTGCTGGGAATGACGTTTTCCAAGCTGTTTACCAGAAAGATTGAGCAGCTTACCAGAAATATGGAACAGGTGAACCAGGGAAGCCGTGAAGTTACGGTTTACAGTGATTCCGGAGATGAGGTAGGACAGCTGGTGAGAAGCTTTCACCATATGATGGATGAAATTAATCGACTGATCGAAGAAGTGTATGAAAATAAGATCGCTCTGAAGGAATTTGAACTGAAAGCGCTGACTGCCCAGATCAATCCCCATTTTCTTTATAATTCTCTTTCTATTATAAACTGGATGGCGATTAAGAGCCGTCAGAAGGAGATCAGCGTGTGACGTTGGCATTATCTACATTTTACCGGACAGCGCTCAGTAAGGGAGCAGATATGGTGACTGTGGAAAACTGTATTCGGAATATCGAAGCTTATCTGGAAATCCAGCTTATCATGCATGACAATGATTTTAAGGTGGAGTGGAATATCGATCCGTCTGTGCAGCAGGAGTTGGTTCCAAAGCTTGCCTTGCAGCCCATCGTTGAGAATGCTCTGGAGCATGGCCTGGATGTGAAGGAGGAAGGGGAAAAGCTTCTGAAACTTTATTTCTTTGAAGAGAATGGGGATGTAGTGATCCGGGTTGAAGATAACGGAATAGGGATGGAGCAGGAGCAGGCAGAAAAGCTGCTCACATATCAGGCAAAAGGCTATGGCCTTAAAAATGTCAATGACCGTATGTGTATTTTATATGGAGAGAAATATGCCATCCGGATTCTGAGCAAGGTAGGTGAGGGGACAAGCGTTGATATGAGAATCCCGAAAGAGGTAAAAAAAGATGAGACTTAGTCTGGGAAAAACAGTGGTATTTCTGAGTATGATGCTGAGCCTGACACTTTTAACGGGGTGTTCTTTAGAAACTGCAGAAATGGAAAAAACAGATATAGATGTTCTGTCCGAAAAGAGCAGCAAGAGCTGGGAACAGGCAGAAACCTCGCCTCTGGGAAAATATCCGGAGCTTGTAACTTATACTCTGGGACAGATGAAAGGGGCTAATAATTCTAATCTTCCGGACGGGCAGACCTATGAGGACAATGCATATACCCGGTATCTGAAAAAGACACTGAATATACAGAATAAGAATGTTTTTATGGAGAGTGAGGAGCGGTATGACGAAGCCCTGAACATCCTGGTCAAAGATCGGAATCTTCCAGACATTTTTCTGGTGTCGGACAGGGAAACTCTGGAAGAGCTGGTTGAAAATGATCTTATCGAGGACCTGACGGAAGTATACAAAAGCTGCGCTTCCGATAAAATAAAGGAAATGTATGAGAGCTATGGAGAGGAACTTTTGGACTCCGGGACTTTTGACGGAAAACTGTGTGCACTTCCGGAGACTGCCATCGACGATGGGGCGCAGCTTTTATGGCTGAGGCGTGACTGGATGGAACAGCTGGGACTGAAAGAACCGAAGACATTGGAAGAGGCTTTTTCAGTGATCCGTGCGTTTCAGGAAAACCGGATGGGTGCAGAGGATGGTGAAGATCCTGTGGGACTTGTCTGTGATCCGGGACTTGTGGGCACGGTCAGCACCAGCTATTCGGTGGATCCTGTGTTTGAAAAGTTCGGGGCGTATCCGCAGCAGTGGATTGAAAATGCAGATGGAGAAATTGTCTATGGATCGCTGACGGAGGAGACAAAGGAGGCTCTGGGGTATCTCAGAGAGCTTTACAGGCAGGGAATACTGGATCCGGATTTTGCTTTACGTGCACAGAATAATATCCGTGATCTTGTGGTGAATGGAAAATGCGGAGCGTTTTTCGGACTCTGGTGGACTCCGAATAATCCTCTTATGGATGAGTATAGGAAGAATAAAGAGGCAGACTGGGAACCGTATTATCTGACTGCGGATGTAAAGCGGACTGTGGAGGTATATTCTACATTTCGAGATAATAAATATGTAGTTGTGCGTAAAGGGTATGAGCATCCGGAGATTGCAATGAAGATTTTGAGTGTGTTGTTCGACTATTCCAGATATGAAGCGGAGGATGCGGATGAGATGAACACTTATTTTGCCTTGAATGTGGATCCTACGGCGCGTCCGCTAATGATCAATGTGGATTATAATGAGGCTACTTATATAGTGACAAAGCATATCCGTGAGGTTCTTTACAGTCCGGGCGATGAGAAGACCAGGGAGGATCTCAGTGCCATTGAGGCATCTTATTTTGATGCGTGTAAGGAATATCTTGAGGCAGAGGTGCCTTCGGTGGAGGCATGGGCGGCGTATAAGTCCAGAATCTCGGCGGTGGGACTTCTGGTGGATGCGAATTACCGTGCTCCGGAGAAAAAGTTTCTGGGGGATGGTGACGGGGAGATTCCTCAGACTTTGCGTTTGCTGGAGAAGAATGCATTTATCCAGATTATTATGGGGAGGATGCCTGTGAGCTCTTTTGACTCTTTTGTGGAAGATTGGTATCGTAAGGGTGGAGACAGTCTTACGGAGCGAGTCCGGGAAGGGCTTGTGGATTCGTGAGGTGGATGTATAGAGGGACGAAGGAAGCATCGGTTCGTGGGTGGATGCTGTCGGGATGTTTGTGGGGCGGATGGTATATAGGGACACCAGAGGAAGGTGGTATCGGGTCCGGGA